>Ga0182027_10016594_pt1 | contig 10048 bp, 7 predicted proteins | sample 712E1DmetaG_FD_121300 | JGI IMG/M metagenome (GOLD analysis project Ga0182027, IMG submission 121300) | Permafrost microbial communities from Stordalen Mire, Sweden - 712E1D metaG (Illumina Assembly) | ecosystem: Environmental > Terrestrial > Soil > Wetlands > Permafrost | place: Sweden... | reverse complement strand
TACGCCAATGGCGTTTACGTTGTGAACTTCGGCCCGGCCCGCGGCATGACCCCCAAGTATCTCTCGCCGGAGTATTTCGACCTCATCAAATTCGCGGTCGAAGAGGCCCGCAAGCGCAGTATGAAGGTCTGGATCGCCGACGAAGGCACCTACCCCAGCGGCTTTGCCGGGGGCCTGATCAAACAGAAGTTCCCGCAACTCGCCATGCAGGGGATCGTCGCCGACATGCGCGTCTCACTCACGGCGGGCCAGAGCATCTCCATGCCCCTGCCGCCGGACACGCTCGGAATCTACATCGAGAAGGGCTCGGACCACAGCACCACGGTGCTCCCCATGCCCAAGGACGGCCACCTCACCTGGACGGCGCCCAATACAGGCTCCGACCCGTACACGCCGAATTGGCTCTGGGACGTGGTGTTCGTGCGCCATGTCTACCGCAGTTCGCCCACGCGCTACATCAATCGGGAAGACGGCACCTACAACAAGGATGCGCTGTATCCCATGATCGACTACCTCGATCCGGAAGCCACGCGCGCCTTCATGTCGACTACCCACGAGGTCTACAAGAAGATGTTCGGCGCGGACTTCGGCTCGACCGTCCTGGGTTTCTTCGGCGATGAGCCGGACTACGCCGCCTCCATACCGTGGACTCCCACGCTGCTCGACCAGTTTCGCAAGCAGAAAGGCTACGACCTCCAGCCCTACATCCCGCTGTTCTTCGCCAGCAAAATGACCGATGAGGCGCTTCGCGTCAAGGCCGACTATTACGACGTGTGGAGCAATATCTTCAAAGACAGCTTCTTCGGTGTCCAAGCCGAGTGGTGCGCCAGAAACAATATGGATTACCTGGTGCACCTGGTCGGTGAAGAGGTCATGATGCACCTGACTAAGACCGAGGGCGACTTCTTCCGCGATGAGCGCTACGTGCAGGTGCCCGGCATCGATAACCTGAGCCAGTTGCTGCCGCTCACGGTGCACATCCCGGACGGAACGTGGCAGGTGAATAACAATTTTCCAAAACTATCCTCCTCGGCCGCGCACCTGTTCGGCAAGCCGAAGAACTGGGCCGAGGGCGGCGGCGGTCTGGGCATCGATGGCAAGTACCAGTTGGATTATCAACTGGTGCGGGGCGTCAACACGATGCAGCTCCGAATGCCGTTGGTGCGCGACGGCATGACTTATCAGCCCGGCGCATCCAAGGCCGGTCAAATCAACGTGCCACCGCAGGCGCAACTGCTGGCGGGGTACACCAACCGGGCCGGATATTTGATGTCCATCGGACGCCCGGCCGCGCAGGTGGGCCTCTACCATCCCACCCAGAGCATGTGGCTGGGGGACGAAGAAGCCGACCGCAGCACAACCAAGCTGGGCTGGCAGTTGTTGGAACACCAGGTGGATTGGGATTACTTCGACGAGCAGTCGCTCAGCTCGGTGGCCACCATCGCCGACGGTGGCTTCAAGAACCTCAGCGGACAGGTGTACCGGGCCATCGTGGTTCCCGCCTCGACGGTGATCACACGCACCGGTCTCGAGCGTTTCCAGGCCTTCGTCAAAGCCGGCGGCAAGCTGATTTTCGTGGGCAAGACTCCCACGCTGGTGGTAGACAAGACGTTCAGAGATGCCAAGGGCGCACCCGACCTGAGCTTCGCCACGCTGATCGAGCCTTCGGGCGAGATCACGCCGCACGTTCTCGCCGCCCTGCCCAAGCCGGATGTGAAGCTGGACAGCCCCTGGCAGCGGCTTACCTACATGCACCGGAGCTGGCGCGACGGAGAGATGTACTTCTTCTTCAATGAGAGCGACAAAGAGGAGTCGCGCATGGCAACCGTGGCCGGCCGCGGCCAGGCGCAGGTGTGGGACTTGGGCTCGGAACGGATTCATGCCCTCGCCGACGCGACTGCCGAGGGCGATTCCGTGCGCTTTCCGCTGGTCCTCGAACCCTACGAAGCGAAAGTCGTGGTGGTCGGGCCGCTTCCCGCCGAAGCTCGCGATACGGAGCCGTCTTGGGTGTCGGGCACTACACTGTCGGAACTGGGTGGAGACTGGACGTTGAACCTGAACGGCAAGCAGATCACCACGCCGCTGAAATCGTGGGAGGATCTGGGTACGCCATCCTTCGCCGGCCCAGCTACGTATCGCAAGCAGTTCACCGCGCCAACGGCGCCCACCGGGAAGAAAGTGTTTCTGGAAATCGCCGACGCGCGCGACTATGTCCGCATCCGGGTGAACGGGGCGGTCTTCGATGCCCATGCCTGGCAACCCTATCGCTGGGACATCACCGCCTCTTTGCAGCCCGGCGCCAACGATCTGGAGATCACGGTGTTCGCGTCGCCGGCGGGCCGTGGAGGCGGAGGTGCGCCGGCCGCCGGGGCCGCGGCAGGCGGGCGAGCGGGCCAGGTGGGTCCCACCGGCTCGGCGACAGCTATCGCCGCAGCGGGTGGTGGCAACCGCTTCCGGGGAGTGACTTCGCCGGTAGTCTCCGGCTTGATTGGTCCAGTACGGCTGGTGGCGCGATGAGAACTATTGCTCTTCTGCTGTTGAGCACCTGCCTGGCGCAGCCGGCAGTGCTGCCGCGATTGCGCGTCTCGGAAAACGGCCGGTACTTCGTCAAGGAGGGTGGCGCGCCGTTCCTCTACCTTGGGGACACGGAATGGACGCTGCTCCAGACCTCCAAGGAGGATGTGGACACCTACCTGGCGGACCGCGCGGCCAAGAAGTTCACGGTGGTCCAGATCAGCGTGGCGGGCTTCGGCGCTTTGAAGGAGATGTTCGTCGATGGCGACCCCGCGCGGCCCGTTGAGGCGTACTTCCAGTTCCTCGATTACGTGGTGCAAAAGGCAGAGTCGATGGGACTCTACGTGGCCCTGGTCCCCATGTGGTCCAACGGCTACGTAAGGCCGGAGATCAACGTGCTCAATACCACCACGGCCTTCAGCTACGGCAAATACCTCGGGACCCGCTACAAGAACACGTCGGTGATCTGGATTCTGGGAGGCGATTTCTTCGCCACCGGCTTCGAGGACATCTGGCGGCGCATGGCCGCGGGCCTCACCGAAGGCGATGGCGGCATTCACCTGAAGACCTACCACCCCAAGTCGCCGCGCAGCTCGGCGCAATGGTTCCACGCGGAGAAGTGGCTGGATTTCAATATGCTGCAAACCGGGCACACCACCCTCAACCGCAATTACGATCTGGTGGCCGAGGACTGGGCACGCGTACCGGCCAAGCCCGTGGTGGATGGCGAGGGCGGTTACGAAGGGATCGCCGATGGCTTGGTGCCCGGGCTTACGATTACCACTCACGACGTGCGCCGCATCGCCTACAGCGCGATATTTGCGGGCGCGGCGGGCTACACCTACGGCGGCCACGGCGTCTGGGGCTACCGCACTGCGGCGCCACCACCAACCACGCCAAAGAAGCTGCCCGCGGGTACACCGGAACGCCACGGCCCCGCGCCGCCCTGGAAGCAAGCGCTGCAACTGCCCGGCGCAAGCCAGATGCAATACCTGCGCGCGCTGATGGAATCGCGGCCCATGCTGGCGCGCATCCCCGATCAATGGCTGATCGCCAACGACCCTCTGGGGACCACCGAGCGCATCGAGGCCTGCCGCGCCTCCGACGGCAGTTACGCCTTCATCTACACGGCGACAGGCAAGAAGATGAAGATCCGCCTGATCGACGGACCCTACCCGAAACTTTCGGGCAAGACCATCCGCGCTTACTGGTACGATCCACGGCAAGGGACCTCGACCGCCATCCCCGAATTCGAAAAGACCGGCTTCCACGACTTCACCCCGCCATCGAGCGGCCCCGGCAACGACTGGGTGCTGGTGCTGGACGACGCCTCGAAGAACTTCCCCGCTCCGGGTAAGGGCGCGCTGGCTCGCTGAGGCGGGGCCGCGCGTGCCCACCCTGGCCTGTGAAACAATGAGGTCATGAAGCGACCATTCACCGCGACCGTTTGGCGTGAAGGGAAGTGGTATGTTTCTCAGTGCTTGGAACTGGACGTCGCCAGCCAAGGCGAGACCGAGGAAGAGGCTCTCGCCAACCTGAAGGAAGCGCTGGAGCTGCACTTCGAATCGCCGCAAGCAACGCGGCCACCCGCTGTTTGCATGATCGAGGTCGAGGTTGGGGCGGCTTAAGCCGCAGTCCTTCCGTGAGATCAAGCGCCGGCTTGAGGCGGGCGGCTTCGTCGAGACCAGCCAGAAGGGCAGCCACGTCAAATTTGTGCGAGGCTCGGGAAAGGTCGTCGATACTGCGATCGTGCCCAGAAAGCCAGAGGTTCCCGTGGGCACGATACGCAGCATTCTCAGCCAAGCCCACATCAGTCCCGACGACTGGGACCAACTCAGGTAGCATTGTCTACATGCGAATTCTCACCGCCCTCGCGATTTCGCTCGCCGCATCCGCGCAATCCGCGCCCTTCACCCTCGACCAGGTTCTCGGCTCTTCCTTTCCCACCGCATTGACCGCCGCGCCCACCGGCGGCAAGGTGGCCTGGGTCTCCAATGCCAAGGGTGTTCGCAACATCATGGTGGCCGAGCCTCCCGCTTATCAGGCCCGCAGGATCACCGCGTACACCGCCGACGACGGTCGGGAACTGCAGAATCTCGCTTGGACCCCGGACGCATCCGCCCTCGTTTACGTGCGTGGAGACAGCGCCAACCGCGCCGGCGAGTACCCTAATCCCGCGCTCGACCCGAACGGTGTCGAGCAGGCCGTGTGGATTGTCGCCCTGGACGGCTCCGCGCCCCGCAAGATCGGCGAAGGGCACTCGCCCGCCGTCTCGCCGCGCGCGGGGGCGCCCTCTGGGCCCGTCGCATTCATTCGCAAGGGCCAGCTCTGGTGGGCATCCAGCGATGGTAAGGTCGCGCCGTCGCAGGCCCTCAAAGCGCGCGGCCAGTGCTCCGGACCGGTCTGGTCGCCGGATGGCGCGCGCCTCGCTTTCGTGAGCGGCCGCGGCGATCACAGCCTCATTGGCGTCTACGACCCGGCCGCGCAATCGCTGCGCTATCTCGACCCCGGCACCGATACCGACGCCCAGCCCGAATGGTCGCCCGACAGCCGCAGCATCGCTTTCATCCGCATCCCCAGCAGTGGACTGCGGGCCGTTCGCCAGCCGCACCGCTCCGGCGAACCGTGGTCCATCCGCGCGGCCACTGTGGATACCGGAGCGGGCCGCGAAATCTGGCGCGCCTCCCCCGGCCCCGGCAGCGCATTCCGCGAAGTCACCGCCCGGAACCAGTTGCTGTGGGCCGATGGCGGCCGCATCGTCTTCCCCTGGGAGAGCGACGGTTGGACACATCTCTACTCCATTCCCGCAGAGGGCGGAAAACCCACGCTGCTCACGCCGGGCGCTTTCGAAGTGGAAGACGTCGACCTTTCCTCCGGCAAGCGCGAGCTGGTGTTCTCCTCCAACCAGGGCGACACGGACCGGCGGCATCTCTGGAAGGTAAACGCTGCCGGCGGAACCCCCATCGCGCTCACTTCCGGACCAGGCATCGAGTGGTCGCCGGCCGGCGCCGCCTTCCTCCGCTCCGACGCCCAGCATCCCGCGCACCCCGCCATTCGCCTTGACACCGGTTTCCGCGACCTCGACCCCGCCGCCATTCCCTCCGATTTCCCGCTCCAGCACATGGTGGCGCCGCAGCCGGTGGTCTTCTCCGCCGCCGATGGCCTCCCCATTCACGGACAGCTTTTTCTGCCGCCCAACAAGCCCGCCAAGCCCGCCCCGGCCCTGGTCTTCTTCCATGGCGGATCGCGCCGCCAGATGCTCCTCGGCTGGCACTACATGTATTACTATTCCAACGCTTATGCCCTCAATCAATACCTTGCCAACAGCGGCTACGTCGTGCTTTCCGTCAATTACCGCAGCGGCACCGGCTACGGTTTGGATTTCCGCGAGGCGTTGAACTACGGAGCCTCCGGCGGCGCCGAGTACAACGACGTGCAAGGCGCCGGCGTCTATCTGCGATCGCGCGCCGATGTCGACCCCGCGCGCATCGGCGCCTGGGGCGGTTCCTACGGCGGCTACCTGACGGCCATGGCCCTGGCGCGCGCTTCCGATCTTTTCCGCGCTGGAGTCGATTTCCACGGCGTGCACAATTGGGCCACCGAGCTCGGCATCCCCCCCACCGAGCCCGACTACCGCGTGGCGTTCGAGTCTTCGCCCATGGCGTTTGTCAAGACCTGGCGCTCGCCGGTGCTATTGATCCAGGGCGACGACGATCCCGACGTGCAATTCAACCAGACCGTAATGCTGGCCGACGCGCTGCGCCAGCAGAAGGTCGAGGTGGAGGAGTTGGTATTCCCTGACGAGGTCCACGACTTCCTCCTGCACAAGAGCTGGCTGGAAGCCTACCGCGCCGCCGTCCGCTTCCTGGAGCGGCATTTGTAGGTTGCCAACAGTTGGCAATCACTCCCACAGAAAGCGTACGATCATGGTGAGGCCAGCCCATGCCGCATGACAACACGATGAACGCAAACTCAAGCAGTCGGGACACAGCGCTTCGTGAAGTGCAGCGGCAGATCGAGGAGGGCCTCGAGTCGGCGCGGCGTGGCGACCTGCTCGACGGCGAAGCCGTCATGCAAGAGCTGAGGGAACGGAGCGCCGCGCGGTGTGCGCATGGATTTCGCGATCTCGATGCGTTCTTCTAACCAGAACCGCACACCCGCCGCACTGCTACCATCAAACTTCATGCCCAACCAGATCCTCGATTCCAACGACCCTTCGCTCTACGACGTTCGCTCCCACGCACGCGGCCCGCAGGGCGCGCTGCCCCTCACCCCCGAGATGCTGCTGCACCGTCCCTCCGGCGAACTATTCGGCTTGTCCCAGGATGCCGGCATGGGTTGGGACCCCGCGGCGCTCGGCGGCAACGCCAAAGAGTTTCTCATCCTCAGCACCCACGGCGGCATACGCGCGGCCGACGGCACGCCCGTCGCCCTGGGCTATCACACCGGTCACTGGGAAGTCGGCTTGCTCATGGACGCCGCCGCCAAGGAACTCAAGTCGCTGGGCGCCATCCCCTTCGCCGCTTATTGCACCGATCCCTGCGACGGCCGCACGCAGGGCACCACCGGCATGTTCGATTCCCTGCCCTTCCGCAACGATGCCGCCTCGGTCTTCCGCCGCCTCATCCGCTCCCTGCCCACGCGCCGCGGCCTGATCGGCGTGGCCACCTGCGACAAGGGGCTTCCGGCCATGATGATGGCGCTCGCCGCCAGCCGAGACCTGCCCGGTGTCCTGCTGCCCGGCGGGGTCACGCTGCTGTCCGAAGAGGGCGAAGACGCCGGCGCCGTGCAATCCTCCGGTGCGCGCTACGCCCGCGGACAAATCACCCTGGAGGCCGCGCTTCAGAACCTCTGCGGCGCTTGCGCCACGCCCGGCGGCGGCTGCCAGTTCCTGGGCACCGCGGCCACTTCGCAAGTGGTCGGTGAAGCGCTCGGCATGTCGCTGCCGCATTCCGCCCTGGCGCCTTCCGGACATCCCATCTGGACCGATATGGCCCGCCGGTCGGCGCGCGCCGTCATGGCGCTCGAAGCCCGCGGCTTCGCCATGCGCGACATCCTCACCGCCGGTTCGGTACGCAACGCCCTGGTGGTACACGCCGCGTTTGGCGGCTCCACCAACCTGATTATGCACCTGCCCGCCATCGCCTGGTCGGCGGGCCTGGCGCGTCCCACCGTCGAGGATTGGAAAAGCGTCAACCGCCAGACGCCGCGTCTGGTGGATGCGCTGCCCAACGGCCCAAAGATGCACCCCACCGTGCAGGTGTTTCTCGCCGGCGGCGTGCCCGAAGTCATGCTGCACCTGCGGCGCGCCGGCCTGCTCGAGACGGGCGTCCTCACCGCCAGCGGTGAGAAGCTCGGAGCGGTACTCGACTGGTGGGAGCAATCGGAACGCCGCGCGACGCTGCGGCGCGTGCTTCGCGAGCGCGACGGCGTCGACCCGGACGACGTCATTATGGACCCCGATGGCGCCCGCCGCCGCGGTATCGCTTCCACCGTCACGTTTCCCATGGGCAACCTGGCGCCGGGAGGGTCCGTCATCAAGAGCACGGCCATCGACGCCACCGTGGTGGATGCCGATGGCGTCTATCGCAAGACCGGGCCCGCGCGCGTGTTCCTCACCGAGAAGGCGGCCATCGCCGCCATCAAGAGCACCGGCCCGGAGCGCATCCAGCCCGGCGACGTGCTGGTGCTGATGTGCCGCGGCCCCCAGGGTTCCGGAATGGAGGAGATCTTCGAAATCACCGTGGCCCTGAAGTACCTGGATTTCGGCAAGCACGTGGCCGTCATCACCGACGCCCGCTTCAGCGGCGTTTCCACCGGCGCCTGCATCGGCCACGTCACCCCCGAGGCGCTGGCCGGCGGTCCCCTCGGAAAGGTTCAGGAGGGCGACCTCATCGAGATCGTCATCGACCGCGTGAAGTTGGAAGGCTCCATCAACCTGGTGAACGGTGGAAGCGCGGAGGAGGGATCGAAAGTGCTGGCCGCCCGCCCATTACGCGCCGACTTGGCCCCCGACCCCGCCCTGCCATCCGAAACGCGCCTCTGGGCCGCGCTGCAAGACGTCAGCGGCGGAACCTGGGGCGGCTGCATCTTCGATACGGAAGCGATTTTACACGCGCTGAAGCATTAGTTGTGAGGCAGATTGGCAGTCTGCCGCCGATTGGCAATAGGCCTGCCCGGGGCAGGCGCTTTCGAGAACGCGGCCCGCTACTGCTGGATCGTGATCCTGGGAGCTTCGGGCGAGCGGACTCCCGCCACTTGGACGACGATCGGCTGGTCTCCACTCGGGACAGCCGGCACCTTCAGATTGATCTGGTACAAACCGGAACCTACCTGGCCGACCCAGTCGATATTGGCCGGCACGCCCCCGATCGTCACCGTCAATGCGTTCGCCAATGGCCGCGCTACCGCCACCATCACATCAGGCGCCAGTTTCGGGTTGGTCGGGCCGAATCCCGTCCCGTACAGGACGATCGTTTCCCCTGGCCTGGCAGCGCGCGTGACGACCCCCGGGATCAGCCCGGGTTTAGCCAGGTAGCTCCAATCCGGGGTTAATGCGATCACGTACGTCCCCCCGCCCTGGTCGTAATGAAATAGCCCCGGCGCAAAGGCGGCCATCTGAGCCGTGGCTTGAGCCTGTCCGGCGCTATTGATCACCTCCACCGTGACCGGGCCGACCGCACTATCGTCCGGCGCCAGTACGTTCAACTGGCCCGGACTCACATAGGAGACGAAGGCCGCGCGCCCGTTAATGTTGACGCGCACGCCTTCGAGCGAAGTGGGAAGCCGGTTTCCGCCGACAAAATCGCCATCGACCCACTCTCGCGATTTTCCCGACAAATTCGTACCGAAAATCGACACCCACGATCCGGAAACCATCCCCGCTTGGAAGGTGACGCCATTCACCGAGGAGGTGATCTTCGGCGCAGTCGACGTCCACTGGTAGATCTTGTCGACCGACCGCCACACTCGCGTGCCGGTGAAGACGTTTACCCGAAAGCGGATCAGGCCGTTGTTGCCGCCCGACCCCATCCAGGGAGCAGCCGGCATTTTTAATTGCGCCGCCGGCGCGCGTCCCTCGTTCGACTCCGAAGTCGACGACCCGACGCCCGATGCATTGTAGGCCGTTGAATTCCCCAGCGAGACGTCCCGGTTGGGGCTGACTTTATCCGCCGCGTCGTAAGCCACGAATCCGCAGAATATCGTCGTGCCGCCGAAGGGCCCCGTAGTATTGGTCAGCTCGATGACTGTCGATGTCGCCGTGAACTTCGGCACCTCGCCCACCGCGATGGTGTTCTGCAACTCGGTCCACTCGTGACGGTGCTGCTCTACGGTAGCCTTGTTGTAGTTGCACGATGCAGGAACGGTGTGGATGACCTTGACCACCCGCGAATCGATCTGATCGATCCGAATCACCTCGCCCGGGCAACTGGCATCTCCCAGGTACGGACCGGAATCGAAGGTCTCCGACCGGACAAATGCCCAATACCCTGGGGACTGCGCCATCGCCGCGGTTCCGCAGAGGAGAAGAAGC
>Ga0182027_10016591_pt1 | contig 10049 bp, 8 predicted proteins | sample 712E1DmetaG_FD_121300 | JGI IMG/M metagenome (GOLD analysis project Ga0182027, IMG submission 121300) | Permafrost microbial communities from Stordalen Mire, Sweden - 712E1D metaG (Illumina Assembly) | ecosystem: Environmental > Terrestrial > Soil > Wetlands > Permafrost | place: Sweden... | reverse complement strand
TGTAAATCCCGCTGATCCGGCAAATCCGGTATCCAGCCGTATTTCGGATTGCGGGGGATGGGGATGGCAAACATAGGATTATTGTATCACCCCTATACCTCTGTTACACTGATAAGGTGAAGTCGCTTCGCATTGCCCAAATTGTACTTCCGTGGATTCCGCTGCCGCCGCCGGGGTACGCAGGTACGGAGCGCGTGGTATATCATTTGACTGAAGGATTAGTGAAACGCGGCCATCAGGTAACGTTGTTTGCCTCCGGTGATTCGCATACGAGTGCCAAGCTTGAAGCGATTATCCCTAAAGCCATGGGTCTTCAAGAAGACGTTAAAACGACGCTAGGAGGTTCATTTTACCCATTGTTACACGTTGCCCATTGTTTCGAGATGGCGGATCAGTTTGATATTATTCATTCCCATACCCAATTTTTAGGATTGCCGTTTGGAGCAGTTACGAAAATTCCCTCCGTTCATACATTTCACCGGATTTTTGAATTTACCAATCCCGACGAAAAAGACTTGGTAATGCATTTTGGAAAAAAATTAAATTTTACATCGATCAGTAACGCCCAAAGAATTGAAGGGGTGAACTTTGTCGCCACGGTATATAACGGGATTGACACAACAGCATATAAACCACTTGACGATGGAGTTAAACCAACAAGGGATTACTTGTTTTGGGCGGGGAGGGTGATCGATAAAAAAGGACCGGAAGAAGTAATTAAAGTTGGCCATCATTTAAAGATGAATGTTGTGCTGGCGGGCGAGGTTACGGAGGTGGATTACTTCGAAAAAAAGATTCGGCCGCATATCGACGGCGTACATGTGCAACTTGCCCAGCATGAGAATCGTGAACACATAATCGCACTCTACCAGAATGCAAAAGTTGCAGTAGTTCCCACAAAGTGGAATGAACCCTTTGGCCTAGTGCCGGTGGAGGCAATGGCATGCGGTACTCCGGTCGTATCCTACGACCGCGGAGGTGTTGCAGAAACCATTGCTGAAGGTACGGGATTTTTAGTGAAAGAAGAAGAGGGAGTTGAAGGGTTAGTTCGTCGGGTTAAGCAGATTCTGGATCTTTCCCCCGATCAATACGGCACTATGTGTGAAAAAGCACGACAACATGTTCTTGACCACTTTTCTGTCGATACAATGGTAGATGGGTATGAAAACGTTTATGCGAAAATATTGGGAGTATAATACTATTGTTTTTGGACGAGTTCTATAGCAAACTGTTCAATGAGAAAATTGTCGGGTCTTCGACTTCCACCTAATTGTGTTTCGGGATGTTGAAGCATATATAGCCCTACCAAACGAGCTCCAATGATAGCGTTTCCTCCACCTAAATCATCGAGGTCATAGGTTGGCCAATATGATCCGTCACCAATTTTCCAGGGTGCGTTAGCTTGTTTTTTAAGTTCTTCGTCGGTTGGAGGTGTAATATTTATACCCTGAAGCATTTCATCAGTGATTTTAAGGGCTTTATGATTTGGTGTAATATATAAAAGTTGAGCGCAATATTCGCATGCGCCGCTTTTTATTTCTTTTAATTGGCCACCACACGCAGGGCAACACAAGACTTGTGCTTTGAATTCACTGATTACATTTGGACCGCTAAAGCTGTTTTTTTCAGTCATATAATGTTTTAAAATTAACAAATAAATTGTAACATGCTGGTATTTAGTCGTCAAATCAACTTAAATTCAAATTTCTTTGTTTATTGCGATAAACCTGTTAAGCTGAATATATGCGCATTGGGTTATTATTTCCCACGATTTATGCCTCGCCGAAGCTGTTTCCGGATAAGATTTTTGCCCCACGCGAGCTTTTGACGGCACTATCGAATGGTTTAGTGAATCGTGGCCATCAGGTGACTGTATACGGGCCTACGGATGTAGAAACCAAGGCGCGCATAGTGGGAGTATCAATTGATCATATTAACGATCCTTTACCGTATTTTAAATTTCGCGGTGAAAGTCCTCCTCATCGTCATACTGCGGAATTAGAATTTGCTAAACATAGATTTGAATTAGAATGCATACTCGGAGCATTTGAATCACTTAAAAAGGGAGAAATCGACATTTTACATGTGTATCATGAATCTAGTCTTTTTATCTCACATTACATGCAGGACTTTATGGGTGAAAATTTGCCGGTTTTATACACCCTTCATGATCCGTTACCACCGCATGATACCTTTGAATATGCTGAATTTACGCGTTTTTTACATCATTCGTATGTATCGATAAGCAATTCTTTTCGACAATCAGATCTCAAATTGAATTTTGTTGAAACAGTCTATCACGGTATTGATCTTTCAGAATACCCGTTTAATGAAAAGTCGGGTGAAGAGTTTCTTTTCTTGGGTCGCCTGGTACCGGAAAAAGGCCTTCATAATGCGATAGCTGCAGTTAAGGCAGCGGGAGTTCGGTTGACTGTGAGCGTTAATATCCCTAAAGAAGGGGAGATTGATCCATATTATGAAAGCATAAAAAGTGATATTCAAGGAGCTTCGTGTAATGTTCTGCCGGTGGTAGATAAGGCTCGACGGATTGAATTGTATAGAAATGCTAAGGCGCTTTTGTTTCCCATTGAGTGGGAGGAACCGTTTGGGATTGTACTTATAGAGGCAATGGCATGTGGAACTCCAGTGATTGCATATAATCGCGGGTCGGTTTCAGAGATAGTAGTAGATGGAGTTACTGGATATGTCGTGAATTCTCAAGAAGGTGTACCTGGATTACAGAAAGCTATGGGTCTAATACAAAATATTCGGCGAGAAAACTGTCGTAAACATGTAGAAGAATTATTTTCCGCTGAAATCATGACAAAGAATTATGAATTCCTCTACAAGAAAATTGTAGGAAGTTAATTTGGTGATAAAAAATATCTTGCCGTAAGATTTGAGTATAATACTCTCCATTTTGTATTTTAAAGATTAAATCACCTGTTACACAAAATTTGTATTTTAGTTATAGCGCCATATGATAGCGTAAAATAGTATTATGATAAATGTTTGTACTTCAATAAAATTATTATATCCATTAATTATTTATTAATAATTTGGGATAAACAATAGATATCGATGTAAATATTTTTAAGATTCGATACACTAATCTTCTAAATAAGTCTAAGATACGACAACTTAGTCTTTTTGCATTACCCTGACTCTTTATACAGAATGTTAGGAAAACGTGATATTACTATAAGTTTATATGAAGTTGAATAAAATTATGATCAGAATTTTTCAATAGTCATTGGACTTGACAAATGGTTAAAAATTCGACAATATATAGTTGAAGTACGTTAATGTCTATCTTTGTGTGTAATATCTTGTCCCAATAGCCTATGGCACGTCGAAGACACAAACAGCAAGACCTTTCAGAAGACATCCAATTGCCCAATGATGAGTCTATTGTCGAGACTGCAAAGTTGCTCCTTGATAAAATTTCGACAGAAACTTCCACAGAAACAAAGTATGCTCCAGTGCGCCATTTGTTGTGTCTTATTGGAGCTGGTCAGGCGGTCGAAATTTCGACACTTTCACAATACAACCCGTACTATATTAAACGAACAATCAAAAGGTTAAAAAGACAGGAATTAGTTGAACAACAGGGCAGCATTTACCTCCTAACACGGAGGGGAAAACGATGGGTATTAAAATATACACTTGAGGATTTATCAATTCCGAAACCGAAGACTTGGGATGGAAAATGGCGCATGGTTATTTACGACGTTGCAAGACATAAGGCGGCACTAAGGAATATTTTTCGAACAACACTTCGGCGGATCGGGTTTTACAATGTTCAGGAAAGTGTATGGATATTTCCGTATCCTTGCGAAAAAGAGATTAGTTTTCTTCGGGACTATTGCGGCATGGGAAGTGATGTTATTTATGTCATTGCCCATAAGATAGAAAACGATGGTGTATATAAGGCAAATTTCGGTTTATCCTAACTTTTTCCGACAAATATATCCTCAACTAGGTTGTCAGACAGAATTCATGAGCGCTATTTTCCTTTTAGCCGTTAAGACGGGACGATTATATGATGTTATATCAACTTTCATTCCCGCTTTTTTTGTTTGTCATTCCCGCGCAGGCGGGAATCTATGTGTTTAATTTGGATCCCCGATCAGGTCGGGGATGACAACGAGTAAGGAAGGAATAAACTCTTTGAAATAGTGTACTATAGAAAGGTGCATATTCTATTTGTTACCAGTGAAGTGGCGGGAATCTTTAAACTCGGTGGTCTTGCAGACGTAAGCCTCTCATTGCCTCTACAATTGGTTCGTGAAGGTGTTACCGTTACAGTTGCCCTTCCATTTTACTCAACTATTGACGTAACCGGAGTGAGTGGGGTGGGGGAATTGGCTGTTGATTTCGCTGGAAAACGGGAAATAGTCATGGTATTTACAAAACCTTTGGGTCCTGAGGGGGGAACACTTCTTTTGTTTCGACATTCAAAACTCAATGACTATAAAAATTCACCTATTCAGGAAACATTTGCATTTTTTTCAAAAGCTGTTTCGACATTTTATACTTATGGCATGCATTTGGTAAAATCACCTATCGATATAGTTCATTGTAACGATTGGCATACGGCACTGGTACCTCTCTTGATCGGCGAGCAAAGTAAACTTATGAAAAAACAGACTCTTCAATCTCATCAGGTAAAAACGATTATCACCATTCATAACCTCATGTATCAGGGTGTCTACAATGATACAATCATAGAACAACTGAATGCTCCGCGCGATCTATTCCATTTCATAGGTAATAGCCACAATCCACGGATTAGTTTTCTTCGGGAAGGGTTAGAATATGCCGATGTAGTAACTACAGTGTCACCCACATACGCAAAAGAGATAGTCAAAACGTCCCACCACGATAGCATAGGTGATGTTCTTGTAAAAAGGCGTAATTCTGTAGTAGGAATCATAAATGGGATTGACACGCAATCATGGAATCCTGAAACTGATTCATTTCTTTCTGAAACTTTTTCGAAATCATCTGTATTTACCGTTAAACCGAAATTAAAAAAAGCTCTTCAACGAGAAGTGGGTTTGTTGGCGGAAAATCTACCCGTTTTGGGATTTATTGGTCGGATTGAGCCCAGGCAAAAGGGGATAGAACTCATTCTTGAAGCTGTCGAGGATCTATTGAAGGATCACGAGTTTCAAGTCGTTATTTTAGGAACAGGAGACAAAAAAACAGCTCAATCAGTATTAACGCTTGAGAAAGCACATAAAAATCGCATTTCGTTTATAAACACATTCGATGAGGGACTTGCACATAGGATTTACGCAGGAAGCGACATGCTACTGGTTCCATCTAAGTTTGAACCATGTGGATTAACACAGATGATTGCGATGGGCTACGGTACAGTACCAATTGTCCGGAATACCGGGGGACTTGCTGATACTGTGGCTGATGCAACAACCGGTTTCGTGTTTGATCAGTACAGTGCAAAAGGCCTGTCTTCTGGCATCTTACGGGCTCTCGCGGCATTGAAGGCTGAATCTGTTTGGAAAAGACTGGTTTCCTCGTGCATGGATCAGGATTTTTCATGGGAAAGAAGCGCGAAAAAATATATAAAACTCTACGATCAACTTCAAAAAGCATAACGTGTATTATCGCGTATATGAAACAGATCGACCTTTGCCATGAGAAGCTATAAGGCCTAATGTAGTAAGTTTTGATAGATCTCGGGAAGCGGTAATTTGTGATATTCCGAACATGCCTTGTACTTTTTTATTCGTAATTGAATTGGTTGGTTCTTCAAGATAGCGAATCACCGTTTTTTGCCGATCAGACAGTTCCCAAAATGCTGCCGGAAACTCCTGATGAAATTTTAAGTTCGAAACATCCTCGATACGCTCTTGTAAATTTTCTTCTACCGATTGGGCAAAAAAGAGAAGCCAACGGTTCAAATTACCATCTTTTTGGTGGCTCGCAAGGGAACTATCATAAATGTCTCCTGCGGCAACCCAGTTTTTTTCGACAGATAAGAGTCCCCGGCAATCGTATCCGTATTTCGCAAAAAACATCGCTGTAACGAGTCTGGCAATAACTCCGCTATCCAAACTTATACTTGCCGAGGTGGAAAACAGACAAAGAGCAATTCCAGCCTGAATAATTGGGTGATCTTTTTGATTTTCGAGATACTCCAGCGTTGTTTTCACGGGTGCTTCAACAGCCAAAAACGCCCGTTCAATTGTATCTTTTGGATTGGGTAAAACCATGCCTGCGAGGGTTAAAACAGACGAAATGCTTATCTGTTTTTGATTGGCTACCCAATACTCATCAATGTAGTTTAACGCTCTATCGTAAGCTAAAACATCACGATAATCGCTTGGAATATGTTTCGTGTGGCTGCTTAAAATTTTAACAATTTGTCCGCGACTAAAAAGCGTGTGCGCAAGTGTGAGCGAGCTATGAATTCGGGTGGCCCTGGCTTCCCATCGGAATTTCATTTCCGTTTTAGGGGGAAGTGGAATGGTTAAAAGTTGCTCCCGTAACATTCCAATGCGTGTGAGATGTTCTTTAAGATCCGAAGATTCAGTATAAGCAAGTGGAAGCATGTCTAATTTATTCTTATCATAATCTTATCAGTAATGTCAATAACAGTATAGAGAGTTTTCACGAGCTTAAACGTATGGCTATTTTATTGAAAATGATAAGAATGTGATAAGAATACTCAGCTTGGCTATCTACCACTTGACAGGGTTTTCACGGGTCTATCATAGTAGATTAAGTTATACATACTTGTAATAAAGCCTGTAAATATTGGTAAATACTTGTACAAATTGGGAAAAAACTATGTCTGCCTATACTGTTAAACAAGTTGCTGAAATTCTTGGGTATTCTACCAATAGCATTTATACGTTTCTTAAGGAAAAACGCATTAAAGGAATACGAGTTGGCCGGGGACGATTCCGCATTCCGCAGTCAGAACTTGACCGGCTACTTCTAACAAAAAATACTAAAACGATCACCCCGGTACAGTATGGTTTGCCACAAGAGTCCGCTCCAGTTGTTATTGAGAATCCTCGAGAAGCGGTCGTTTCTGCAAACCTCATGACTACGCCACACCGAGTAGAAGTACCAAGTCTTTTTGATTGGTTTGTAGGAATAGGATCTATTGTATTGGGGCTTGCCATGTTTTTGTTTAGCCGTGTCTACGAAGAATTTTCGTTTGAGCAATTTTTACCTCTTATGCCAGCCATCCGCATGACGCTCATTGCCGGCGGATTTGGGATTCTATTAACCGACATCGTGAGCCGCAAAACTAGTATCTGGCATCATATTTTTCATTGGACGTTGGCATTTGCATACGCATTTTATACGTTTATCCTTATTCGAACCGGCAATTGGGAGGGAGTTGTCATTTTCGGTACGCTTACCGCTTCACTGGTTTTTTCATTTTTTACGGGTATCGGAGGAATTGCCGGATTTGCGGTGTATATTGTAGGCTTATTAGCTCTTCTTCCGATTGTTGCCGTACTTACGCCCAGTCAGTCAACGTTATTACCGATTGCATCGTTTCTCCCTCTTTCCGGGGAACTCATCACATATCTGTGGGTGGCCGTTGTATTAGGGATCGCAAGTACTATTTGGCTGGGATACATGCGCGATAGGAGAGTTTTCTGGATAGGCATGATTGGTGTAAGTGTCCTATTGGTTGTCTTATCTGTCCATTATGCTGCAAATCTAGCATGGGGAAGATCCCTGTTTATTCTTATCACCGCAATGTTATCTTTGTTTGTACCTGTATGGCAATCTCTCACCTTTACCCATAAACGGGACCGAGCGTTTATTTTTAGCGCGTTTGGGACATTGTTACTTTTATATATTTTAGTTGTTGGAGTGCTCCGGGTGATGCAGACGAATATTATGGAATACGCTAGCCGTGATATGGAAAATAAAGTTTCTTACGGGAAGTCTTTGATCGAATCGACACTTATTTCTGCAAGAACATCTTTGTCTTCTGCAGCAACCAATCCATTACTTGTTGATGCAGGGCAAGCGGGAAAAAGGGATGAGACAACGTCATTTGTGCGTGCGTTATTTGAAGGTACTTCGTTTTTCCATAGAGTTGTCATGTTAGGACGTGAAGGCGAACTTCTCGCGATGTATCCATTAGCAGCAACTGATTCATCTAATTTTGCACAGAGCGACTATTTTATCAAAGCAACAACAACGAAACAAATCGTGACATCAAATGTCTATGAAGGCCGCGCGGACGAGACAAATCAGAAATCGATTGTTATCGCGGTTCCCGTAATAAATAGTAAAAATGAAGTTATAGGTGTTATTGCAGGATCGCTAGACCTGGAAAATTTAGGCAATAAACTTCAGCAGATCGCCTCTACCCAAAACGGGGAATATTTTGTCGTTATTGATCAGTCAGGGAAGCGAATCATCTATCCAGATATGGCTCAAATTGGTTCAACTGTTGGCACCAGCGACCCTGTTCGATTGGGTCTTTCAGGAAATCAGGGTGTTACGGAGGGATACAACTCGGATAATATTCGATCTATTGTTGCATATAGTAGCATTAGCGCGGAAACAGGTTGGTCTATAGCTGTACTTGCACCAGTCACACAAATTCTTCAGGCTACTAACGCTGCTTCGATAACCATATTTTCTGTAATAGTAATAAGCATCTTCGTGGTTTCTGTTTTTCTGTTAAGTCATAAAACAAAAGTGATTGTCAGTGAAGCTTCGCGGGAGGATACGTCATGATGAAATTTCATTTTATAACTTGGCATCCAGTCCCGCGAAGCCGGGATTTACTTGTTTTATACGAGGGTCCATCTTCCGTATTTTTTAGCTTCAGTTTTACCGGTTTTTACAAGTATGTACCAAAGAGTTTACTAGTTGATAGAGTTTGTTCATCATGAAACGGATTTATAAATACACGGCTGACCACGGATTTAACCCGATCTTTTTCGTGCTTTGCGTTCTTATCGTAGGAAGTATCTTACTATCTTTCGGACATGGGATTCGGGCGCTTGTTGCTCAGGTCAATACCGATACTGCGAATCAACCGAAACCGGGAGAAGTGCTAGACGTTACAAAAATCGACAAATCTATCCTCGAGAAAAGTTCGTACCAGGGTCCGTTTCTTATGACAGTTTTACGGTCCGACAGTTCATTTTCCTATGCCATTGTTACACAAGCGGATTTAGTAAATGATCAGTTTATCGGTGATATTCAGGTTCAATATCCCAATGGCGATTACGGTGATATTACTGAAAACAACGGAACGGTAAATTTGTATTTTACAAAAAAAGGTAATCAGGAGATGGTTAATATCGTTGATAAGATGATTACAGGAATCCGATTGCCGGACGATACGATTTTACCGGTAAAATTCCGTAATGCGTCAATTCGACAAGGACAATTGGTTGGAAATTTCGAATTCTTGGCGTTTGCAGACAAAAAGAAAATCGATGGTCAATTATCCGCACGAGGAGAGCTCACTAACCTTGTCGTTGAATCAAGTCTGGTTTCCCCTGATACAACCTCGCTTCTTGTCATGAGAGAACTGTTAAAGCTCTTATATTCGACACGTGGCGAAGGGGAACAAAGTGTCTTAGGGGCTCAAACAGGAGTTAATGCTGCTGATTTACCACAGACAACCGTAAGTTCAATTTCATCGTCTGTTATTGCCCGCCGGTATGAGGATGAAGGAGTTGTCCGTTTATTTCAGGAAGCAACACCGCTTTCTGGGGCTATTAATAATATAGTAAGTCTCAGTCCACAACTTGAGGTTATTCAAGATAATGGAGTAACCCAAATTCGATTAACCAACGTACCATATGGATCAGGAGTAGTCGGGCCAAGTGGTCCTGCCGGTCCATCAGGTGTAGCTGGAGCACAAGGAGAATCGGGTCCGGCTGGTCCAGAGGGCCCGGCAGGAACAGGAGTAATAGAAAGTTCAGGTGGAGGAACAGGGCCAACCGGTTCAACAGGTACGACGGGTTCAACTGGTACTGCCGGTCCTACGGGTTCAAGTGGCGCAACCGGCGCAACCGGCGCAACCGGCA
>Ga0182027_10016590_pt1 | contig 10050 bp, 16 predicted proteins | sample 712E1DmetaG_FD_121300 | JGI IMG/M metagenome (GOLD analysis project Ga0182027, IMG submission 121300) | Permafrost microbial communities from Stordalen Mire, Sweden - 712E1D metaG (Illumina Assembly) | ecosystem: Environmental > Terrestrial > Soil > Wetlands > Permafrost | place: Sweden... | reverse complement strand
GGTGGCACGGACATCGACACGGCCATGGCCAGAGGGCTGGACATCATTGATCGCAACCCAGGGCCGCTACATGAAGCCGACCTGGTTCTAGTCACCGACGGCGCTTCACCAGCCGAGCGTGCCGTCGAGCTGAAGAGCCAGGCCAGCAATCTGGGGGTGACCGTCTTGGGCATCGGTATCGGGGTTGAACGCCACAGCCTCGAACCATGGTGCGACGTCATCGAGGCAGTCACGGACCTCAATTGCGTCGAGGACGGCGTGGCCGACGCGCTCTTTGCCGAGCGCACGTGAAGAAAGACGGGAGACCGGACATGGCAAACAAACGAAGCGTGATTCGGTGGGTGGCGGTGATTGGCGAGGTCCTCTTTGTCGCGGGCAAGATTCTGCTCCGCGCCCTCGGCCACTGAACGTCACCAATCAACAGTAGACGAGCCCCTCTTGGCCTCACCGCCGGGAGGGGCTTTGTGTTTTCGAGAACAACAAACCAAGGAGCGGAACATGTAGAAAGAAATCATCCAGATTCTGAAGCGTCCATTCGCACAGGAACTCATCAAGCACCGGCAGGGTCACAACGGCAAGCAGCTCGACTACGTGGCGGTCCAGCATTACGTCGACCGGTTGAACGAGTGATTCGACCACGACTGGTCGTTCGAACTGACCAGGAGGGAAATCATCGGCGACCAGATCTTGGTGGAGGTGAAACTCACCGCCGCCGGGCTCATCAAGACCGGGATCGGTGGCACAGCCATCACCCGTGGCGAGGACAACAAGACCGTCCTCTCGCTCGCCGACGACATCAAGATGGCCGAGGCTGACGCCCTCAAACGCGCCTGCAGATTGCTCGGCATCGGCAGCGAGCTGTACGCCACGGAGCAAGACGACGATGGTGGTGTCATTTCCAGCCCACCTCCCGCCAACGGAAACCACCACCAGGATGGTCCCCACTCGCTGCCACCGAGCCCGTTGCCGCCACGAGAGAGGCTCACGTCGGCGCAGTTGAACGCCATCAAAGCAATCGCACGTAAGCAAAACCTGGACCCAGCCAACGTGCGCCGTCAGATCAAGAAGGACTACGGCGTCGAAATCGAGTACTTGACGAAGCGTCAGGCGAGCGAGGTCATCACCGACTTGGACGGCAACAAGCCGAGCAACGGGAACGGCACCAACGGCAACCACGCATGGGCGGGGTAGAGGCATGGCAAACCTGAGCGAACTGCGTGAGGGCCTGCACGTATCGGTCAGCCAGGTGAAGACCTACCTGCGCTGTCCGCGCCAGTACCAGATGCGATATGTCGTCGGCGCTGAGCCCGAGTTCATGCCAGCCAACCTGGTCTTGGGCAGTGCTGTTCACGAAGGGCTGGCGGCGTACTATCGGTCGGTCATGACGACGTCGGAATCACCCGAGTTTGCCGTCTGCATGGCAGCGTTTCATGCGACGCTGGTTGGGTTTAGGAAGGGCAAGTTGCCGATCAATGACGGCGACAAGATCGAGGCGCAGGGCGAAGCGCTCTTGAAGGTTTTCTACGAGAGCACATACGAGGACCCGCCCAACGTGGTCGGTGTGGAGGTGCCGTTCACCATCGAGCTTCCCGACCCGGTGACCGGGGAGATACTCGAAGAGCGCTTGGTCGGAGCCCTGGACTTGGTAGTGGAGCAGGACAAGAAAAACGTCGTGGGCGAGCACAAGACGGCGGCCAAGAAGTGGAGCAAAGATCAAATCCAGAACGACATTCAGCTGTCGGCGTACAAGATGGTGGCAAGATCGCTGGGCTTGGGTCAGGTGGGGCTGCGGTTGCAGGTTTTGACGAAGACCAAGAAGCCGAAGATGATTGTGGAAAACACAGACCGAACAGACCGGGACGAACGGGAGTTCATCGAAATCGTGGTTGGGGTACTACGGGCAATCGACGCGAGGGTGTTCTTCCCGATTCGCAACGGCATGTGCGGTGGGTGTACGTTCCAGAGGCGATGTGAGAATACATGATCTAATGATGGGGACGCTCGCGTGACCGGGGTTCAAGCCGGGGAAAACCTGGCTTGAATTTTAGCTCCCAAATTTTTCATCCGCAGACATACCCCACCCCCGGCATGCGTGACCCAGGTTCACAGGGCCGGCACCATTTCGTGGGGCGATAGCTAACTCGGTTCACGACCCTCAATCCTCGCACCAAATCGGTTCCTCCTGCACAACCGCGCCGGTCCCCGGCCCGACCACCGATAGATGCTATCCCCGCAAGCCCTGACTCGCTCGTGGACGCCATACTTCCATGATGCCTAGCCTCGGAGGCAACGCAGTCCACCATCGCCTCGCCTCAGTGTGGCATCGCAACGGTTAACGCCGGCGAGTCGGAGGCGACATGACGGAGGTAGTCCACAAGCATGGTTGGGCCTCACCAAACGCGCTAGGGGTTGCTGGGGGAATCTGGTTTGGCCTCCCGTGAGGCCTGTAGCACCAGTGTTGGCATCACGAATGGGATGCCGAGTTCCGATGCGAGATGATTAGCTTGGTGCCTGATATAGGGCCAGCACGCCAACCGGGCATTTAACTTTGAAAATGCTGCAAACCCAGCATTCTTGATTTCGTCAGGAATTTGCCCCGGAGGAAGACCATATGTGAGGACAAACAAGAGTTCAATCCACACGGACCAGTTGTCCTGTTGGACCTCCCTGTCGGAATGCTCCTTGTCAACCGCAAAGAGCCGAATATCGATACCCACATGCACGTCGATAAGATTTTCGCTCTCTCGGAGTTCGAACTTTCCGTTGTCTTGCTTGAAGGTAGCCATGTAGGCCGGTGCCGGGTCCTTGAAAGTAGCCCTGATCTTGCTGTCCATGCGGACCTGCCGTGGCTGGATTTGAAGCAGGACCGTCGATGTCGCGACCTGGGCCGACAGTTTCATGTCTGTCGAAGGATGAGTCTCGACGATAATCATTGGAGTTGGCCCCATGGCTTTTCTACGGCGGCCAGAGCCTCCAACGAAGCCATTGGCTCGCTGTTCTGGTTGGCTACCGGAAGGAATTTCACGCGTGTTTCAAAATAGGCGCTAGCATCCATTCCTGCCGCGAAACAGGTCCCATAGCGCTGCCAGTCGCTAATAATCTCAACGGGCTTCCATTCAATGTCTCTATGAGCCGGTCCCACGCCACCCACGGCCATTCGCAACAGCTCCGCCATCCTGGACTCTATGATTTGGAGACTACCCTGCGCGGCTAGGTGCTCCGAGAAAACCCTAATCAGGTAGGAGTTCAGGCTCATCCCAGAATCCTTGGCGAACCGCTTGAGACGGTCGTGGATGTCCTTGGGAACGCGAACAGGCATCTGCTGCAGGACGGGTTCTTCATGTGGCCCACGTCCCGGCTCGGGAATAGCTTTGCCTGTTTCTAGATAGTGACGGACAACCTCTCCCTTTACCTCAGACAGGCGTGAGAGCGCCTCGTCCGGTGTGTCACCTGTGGCGCTACAGGCAGAATGACCAAAGTCGGGAAGAAAGGCGAAGTAGTAGCCCGATTCATCGTCTTCTGCGATGAAGTGGATTTCAATCGGGTAGTGGCGAGAGAGAACCTGTTCGATGGTGGGACGATCAATGCTGGAATTCATGGCAAATAGCCCCTCGGGAGCTGGTTTTTGAACGCGATCAACTTGAGCAATTGGTTGACGTATACGGGTTTGACCTTTCCTTTGTGCTTTGGAACAGAAAGGACGTTTCCTTGGAGCCACGCAACATCTCTGAGTCCACCATCTCTGCACTGCGCGGCGAGTTGCGTCACAGGCCCGTCGATGATCAAAAGATGCGACCCTACTGAGGCTTTCCCAACATTCTCCTGACCGAGAAAGTGGAGTGCCACAGCGCGTACATCGTCGAAATCGGCATTCTTCGGTGTGCAATTGCACCACTCCTCATAGAGTTTCCCTGTGTCAGCCATGTGAAATCGGAAGAGAGCCGCGACTTGCTGACAATGCTATTACCGGCGATAGCACTCGTCAAGGTATACAAACGTTCAGCATAGCGAATCGGTCTAGCGGATCACATGCCACTTCCACCCGAACCAGGAGCGGTCTGACCGCCAATGCTGCTTAGCCTGCCCGCCGTTGCCTCTGCCCACGAGACACTTCAGACCGGACCCGTCGGTGCACGCCAGGCGCCCCAAGCCAGCTCCGACAAGGGCTGAAACACCGGTCGGCATCTTGAACATGGGGGCCTCCATGTGCTCAACCGCAGCAGGCTGCGTACCAAGTCTAGCGCTACCGCTCCAGGGGCTGATTCTCTCGCAACGACGCGGGTGCAGATGCAGCGTAGACTCAGATTTCTGAGGGTTCGCGAGCGGCTATGTCGCAACGGGCGCACGTGATTTGATCGGCTCAGCCGCTGCTGATGCCTCGGTCGAGCGTCGCCCACCGTTCACCCGCGCCGCGAGTTCCGTACTTACCTTGAAGTGAGGCAAGCGCTTCGGGGTGACGTCGACGACCTGGCCCGTGCGCGGGTTCCGTCCCTTGTACGCCCTATAGCTTCGGACTTGGAAGGTTCCGAAACCACGAACTTCGATCTCTTCGCCGCGACTCATTGACTGCTCCATGCAGTCGAAGACCACATCGACCAGCAGCTCCGCACGCGCCCAGGAGTCATCGACATCTCCTTCAGGTGCAGTGGTTCGTGATCCGCCGAACTTTGTATTCGGCCTCAGCATCCCGCCTCACGCCGTTTTTCGCAAGCACTGGCGGGTGACGGCTGTGCCAGCTCTATCTTGGCCGGATTGCCACGGCCCACAAACGCGGCTCTATCCTGCCGCAGTCTTGGTCCCGTGTATGCGCTTCTTCGGCCTGCCTGGTCCAGGCTGCTTGGTTCGTGGCTTTCTGAACAGGCCCACCAGCGGCACGCCCAGAGCATCGGCCAACATGGCAGCTGACTTGATCGTCACTCTTTTCCCGCCCGCCTCCTGGGAAACCGGCTACTTGCTCCGACGGACCCTTGGCGCGACAGGCGTGCCGAATAGACTGCCCACGGTTTCGCCCAGACCCTCGGCGATTCTGACCAGGGTCACCAGCGTGACGTTGACGGTGCCAGCTTCGATCTTCTGCCAATGTTTCAAATCCAGGTCGCCCTTCTCCGCCGCCTCCTCGAGAGTCCATCCCTTGGCCTGACGTAGAGCACGCACCTGCAGCCCGAGCGCCTTTGCTTCCCGCCGATAGCGGGGAGTCTGTTTGTGTAGGCGGGAGGACCATGCCTCCGCGCTCGCTCTGGCCATGATCGGGCACGATGCGGCACATCCTCCTCAAGGAGGACCGCACATGTGCCGAACTGAGAGAGGTACCCGTTCCCGATGAGCGTGTCAGACCGACGGTGCAGGATGGCTCAAGACGAGAGGCGAGCTGATGCGAGCGCTTACGATTCCCGTGACCACAAGGGACATGAGGACGGTGACCAAACGCTGCCTCGACCAAGGGGGACCTGATGCCAACTCGTGAGCACTGTCTTCTTTCCGCCCTTGCCGAAGTCGCATGGGCCGATGGGGTACTCAAGCCACAGGAGTCGCGAGAAACGCTTCGATGTCGTCGGGGGCGTCTCTTGCTTGCGGGTGTGACTGTCGCGCTCTCGCTTGTGAGTTTTGGGCAGCCGGCGCAGGGAGGAGAAGGCAACAAGGCGACCGCAAAGGCACACTACGAGAAAGGCACGCGTCTCTACGAGATTCGCGAGTATGACAAGGCGCTACTTGAGTACAAGTCTGCCTATCTTGCCCAACCCGATCCGGCCTTCCTATTCAACATCGGCCAGTGCCATCGAAAGCTCGGCCAGAACCAAGAGGCGCTCAATTTCTTTCGGGAATACCTGAAGAAGGCGTCGCCGGACGATCCCAACCGTCACCAGGTTGAGGCACGCGTACGCGAAATTGAGGCTGAGGCCACAGTCAAGGCAGAGGCAGCCCAGACTGCCACACCAGCGTCGACCCCGAACCCAGCACCCATACCGACTCCAGCGCAGACTTCGCCATCAACTCCGTTGCGCGGACCAGCGCCAGAAGTCGCTCCTCACGCGCCAACACCTGCGCCTCCTATCGTCACCGCTCCACCGCCGTCAGCTACTCCAGCACTCCCAGCCACAGCGACCTCGGTGGAACAAACCGCCCAGGTCAGCACAGCCCCACAGCCGACCAACTCGGGGCTTGGGCTGCGTGTGGCAGGAATCGCCTGCGGCGCAGTTGGCCTGGCTTCCGTCGGAACCGCAATCTACTACTACACCCGAGCGAGAACCCTTTCAGACAGGGTTAGCAACTCGCAGACACCCACGACCTCTGACGATCAGGCTGGCAGGAACGCCGCGACTATGCAGTGGGTGTTCTACACCGTCGGAGCCGGGGCGCTCGTAGCCGGCACTGTACTCTACTGGCTCGCCTCGCCGTCGGCCAACACGGGAAAGACCCTGGCTGGGGTCGCGCCGATGGTCGGACCGGGCCTGGCGGGAATCTCAGCGCAAGGAGCGTTCTGATGCGTCGCCTGGCCACCCTACTCAGCCTCTTCGTCATTGCCCTACCAGCGGCCTGCGGCTACAATCCGCATCCCAAGAACGGCGCATTGCCTTGTACGTCGCAGTGCCCAGATGGCTACGTCTGCAGGACGGACAACCGCTGCTGGCTCAAGAGCACACCTGACGATGGTGGGGCAGGCGGAGTCGGCGGTGGTGATGCCGGCGTCACAGACGGCCTTGTGTCTCGGCCGGATGCTCTCAGGGGTGACACGGGAGGGGGGGGGGGTGGTATTGGAGGTTTTGCTGATGCCGGGGTGGCAGATGCCCCTGGCGCTCAGCCAGATGTTCCCATAGCTGGCTCAGGTGGCGGAACAGGCGGCACCGGGGGCATAGGTGGCGGCGGTGCGTCGGGCACAGGCCGGGCGAGTAGTCCCACGCCTGATGCTTCATCAGATCTTCTCGCGGACGCCCCGGGTGGCGGAGGGGGCACGGGCACTGGGGATACGCGACCGGTGGACGGGCTGGGTAGCTGCGGGATTGACCAGAACTGTCCTGCCAGTGCGCCCATGTGCCTGAATTTCAGGTGTGCGAAGTGCACGGGCAACAACGACTGCTCCGGCCGCAGCGACGGCGGGGCAGGGGCTGCGGTGTGCGAGCCGAGCAGCGGCAAGTGCGTGGCTTGCGTGAAGAGCAGCGAGTGCGCGGCCGACCCGAGCAAACCGGTATGCGTGGCCAATCAGTGTGCGGCGTGTAGCAGCAACAGCCAATGCTCGGAGCGCGGCGGGTCCGGCGCCGGGGTGTGCGCGACGACGAGCGGCAAGTGCGTGGGGTGCGTGACGAGTAGTGACTGCGTTGGCGACGCTGACGGCGGCGTCGACGGCGGGGCAGACGGAGGCGTGGTTGCAGGCTTCTGCAACACGACGACCAACCAGTGCGTGGGCTGTCTCAAGAGCAGGGACTGCAGCGATCCGAGCAAGCCCATCTGCGGCACCTCGCAGACCTGCGTGGCCTGCGGCAGTCAGCTTGCGTCGGTCGACGGTTGCACGACCAAGAACACTACGCTGCCCGTGTGCAAGGCGGCCGCAGGCACTTGCGTGGAATGTGGAGGCGATTCTGATTGCAAGACATCCGCCACTCCGGCGTGCGACACGGCCAACAAGTGTGTGGAGTGCGTGCAGTCGAGTCACTGCAAGAACACGTCCGCACCGGTGTGTGACACGTCGGCCGAGCATTGCGTGCAGCGTCTCAACTGAGCCGAATCCTCTGCCGGCCCGCCAAACGAGTCCTGGAGACGTGAGCGACAGGCGCAGCTACGGTCGCAAAGAAAGAAAGGGGCTGCCCGGTTGGCGTACTTCACGTCAGGACAGCCTACGTGTCCATCGTCTAATGAAGAGCGGTACGCAAAGCCGCCAACTATGCTCGCCCCGGTAATGGTATTGTGGCAGTGGCCGTGGAAAGTGCCACAAACACATTGACGACAATAGCTTGCCTGCCACAGTGTAGTTGATCGGGTAATTCAACCAGAACTGACTGTGGGGGCAGCCTTCAGTAGGACAGTGCCTTTGTCGTACCTACCACCGTTGAGTTGACAATGCGCCTGGTCAAGCATTGAGAAATCTTTTGGGGTCCGGTGCATGCGCCGTACAGGGTCGCAGGGGCCTGGCAATTGCGAGCGCGATAGCTAACTCGGTATGCGCGGTTGCCATTTTGCGAATTCTGAGGATTGTTTTCTGCCCTCGCGGCTCCCATTCGACGGCCTATCGGACGTCGTGCACCGATTTCGGGGTGGAGCGCTGACGCCCATGGTCCGCGCCGAGGTGTGGGACGGGAGCAGCGAGCGCCCCATCGACTGGCGCCTGCAGCCGGGATCGCCGCTTCGTCAGGATGGTAGCGAGCTGGGCCAGCAGCCTACGCTTCCGCCGTCGCATCCGTCGTCGTGGGGTGCGGTCGAGCCCACGCTGCGCCAGGCGGGCATCGAGTCTTTGGATTTGATGAACGAGTTTCTGCATCCGCCCTGACTCGCTGTCAGGGAGCCGCTGGTCAGGATGTCGGACGTGAGCACAGTCTTTGCACCCCAACTGTCCATCAGGCATGGCGTGCAGCTGTCGGCACTGCCGGCGGCACAGCGGGCACACGAGCAGCCACATTGAGCACCCGATGGGTGTTTTCACCTGCCGTACCCTGACCGTGGCAGACAGATCGCCAACCTTCACCATGACGGCTCCGCCGTCCAGCAAGGCGTGCCCACCGGACGCTCTAGCGAGGTCGCGTATATCGACCGACGATGACACGGGACGCCTACTCCGCTTTGTCCTTCTGTCGACGGTCCGGGGCCAGCAGCACAGCCGAGTCACGGATGGTGAGGCTCATCCTCGACCGTGGCAGGTCATGTACGATCTCGGCAACCCGCATGGTCTCGTCAGCGAGGCCAGCGCGAAGCTTGTCGATTTTGGCTGCCAGCCCCAAGACCGTCGGCACCATCGAAGCGTCGGCACTGGCAAGAAAGTCCAACCACTCCCGCTCAAGACGTGCGACTACACGGCCAAGCCCTGCGGCGTCTCGCGCATGTTGCATAAGTAACTCCTCGAGCTCGTTGGGCTTGGACACAGTGCTGACGGTCTTGTCGGACGGTTGCACGATCTCTGCGTCCACAACCGGTGTCGACTCGACTGGCCGCTCGGGGGAATTGGGTGATCTGTTGTTTCTTGGAGTCCGTGGTCCCGCTCCATTGCCCTTCGCTTCCCACATTGCCTTGATGTCTTTGTGTCGCATTTGATCACTCTCCAATTACAAAATTCTCATCATTCGCAAAGAAGTCGTCGGCGAGCTTTCGCGTGATGCGCACGCCCTGGCCGAACAGGTGTGTCTTGACAGCGCGTGCAAGCAGCTGGCCGCTCCGCGTGTCCTGCGGATTGAACCTGTGCGAATAGCTCAGGTCAACGGTCCGCGAGCACTCTTGAGGCACCGGTTCGACACACGGGAAGATCTCGACGGCAACTAGCCTCCCGCTAATTTCGTCACATCTATATCTTACCACTCGTTCCACACAGCCGAGAGGACGCAAGCGAATCGCTCTTGCCCTGGTCGCCACCTTCAGAAGCCACTGCTCTATTGAGTTACGCGGGTTGCCTTTTTCCGCCCAGCGAAATACCCAGTTTGGATCTTGTAATACGATTTGCGCCGGAGACTTTCCCATATACTTGCCAAACAACATGCTTTCCCGGAATTCATACATTGAACCTACCTCCTGAATTGGAGCGTTTTCAGACCGTATCTACTCTTGCTCTTGTCCCGCTGATACCGGCCCCAGCCACAATTGGCACGAATTTCGTGTATGTGATGAACTTGCCCGCGCCGCCGGGATGGTTGCGAGTACAGACCATCCTGATTGAGCGCTGCGTGCGCGACGTTGTGATCGGCGGCGTGGCTTCTTTGATGGCTGGCCATCGGCTACCCCTTCCATCCAGGCTCGGTGCAGCCGGGGTCGACTAGGCCGCGCTTCCCGTTTCCAGGCAAAAGCCAACGCCTCATCTGCCGCCCAATCTCTTCGACGAGAAGTCCTAGTTTCTCAGGACCGTAGGCGGTGTCG
>Ga0182027_10016589_pt1 | contig 10050 bp, 9 predicted proteins | sample 712E1DmetaG_FD_121300 | JGI IMG/M metagenome (GOLD analysis project Ga0182027, IMG submission 121300) | Permafrost microbial communities from Stordalen Mire, Sweden - 712E1D metaG (Illumina Assembly) | ecosystem: Environmental > Terrestrial > Soil > Wetlands > Permafrost | place: Sweden... | reverse complement strand
TCTTTTTTCAGCGGCCTGGGGCAGGATATGATCAATTCGGTTTTCCCGATATTTTTAAGCTCGCTCGGGTTTAATAAAGAATTCGTCGGCTTGGTGAACGGCTTGGTGGTTTCGGTTTCCAGCCTATTTAAAATTTTGGCCGGCTGGCTGTCTGACAAATTGCGGCACCGCAAGTGGATTATTTTTATCGGTTATGCTTTTTCCGCCGTGGCCCGTCCGCTTTTGGCGTTTTTCAGCTCGGGCGGCGGGATTATCGGCTTGCGTTTTAGCGATGCAGTCGGCAAGGGTGTGAAAGACGCGCCGCGCGACGCGCTGGTCGCGGAATCAGCGCTTGTCCATAAAACCGGCCGCGCTTTCGGCCTGCATCGGCTTTTAGATACGATGGGTTCGGTTTTCGGCCCGCTTTTGGCCGCCGGTATGCTTTTGCTTTTCGGATCAAATCTGGCCAGCTATCGCCGAATATTTTTGTTCTCGGCCATTCCCGGACTTATCGCCGTGTTGATTATTATTTTTTTCGTCCATGAAGCCGCAAAACTACGGCAGAGTCCGCTGAGGCGAGACTCTGCCGGGGCGAAAAACATTGGCCATGGTAGAGTCTCTCGCCGCGAGGACTCTACCCAAGAAAAGTTGCGGCAGAGTCCGTTGACACGAGACTCTGCCGGAGCCAAAGTTTCAATTTTTTCCCTGCCGAAAGACTTTTATTTTTTATTGCTGGCGATTACAATTTTTTCGCTCGGCAATTCCACTGACGCGTTTTTACTTTTGCGCGCGCAAAATCTCGGACTCCGTTTGGCCATTATCCCAATTGTTTACGCCGCTTATTATTTTGTCTATGCGATTTTGAGTTATCCGATCGGCATCCTTTCCGACAAGATCGGCAAGAAAAAAATTATCATCACCGGCTGGATATTTTACGCCTTAACCTATTTCGGTTTTGCCGCGGCGACGCGCGCTTGGCAAATTTGGCCGCTCTTTATTCTTTACGGAATTTTTTTCGCCGCTACCGAAGGCTCGGGTCGCGCCCTGACCGCCGACGTGGTTAAGCCGGAGCACCACGGTTTTGCTTTCGGGCTGTATAATACCGCCATCGCCTTGGCCGCCTTGCCGGCTTCAATCTTTGCCGGCTGGCTTTGGGACAAATATTCGCCGGCGGCCGCTTTCAATTTCGGCGCCTTAATGTCGATTTTGGCGATTATAATTTTCGTCTTTTATTCTTGGCGGAAATCAAAAAAATCAGCATTGACATAATTATTTTTTATTGATAAATTATTTTTGTTCTTTACAATATTGCAATTTTTCAAATCAGCGCGAGGAGGAAATATGGATTACAAAAAGTCGGAGCCGCCAACGCTCTTGCAAAGAATCGCCGAAGTTTTAAAATCGGGCGTCTTCGTTCCGCCGCCCGAGATTGTCATCAAGAAAAACGAAACGCCAATCGGCGAGCTTGATGATTTGGAAAAAGCCGTCTTTACCGTGATTAACGATGTCGCCAATGAAAATAACGCGATGGTGGAGAAGCGCGGCAAAGCAGGGATTCCAGTCAATGAAAAGATCTTGAAAAAAAACAAAAAAGATTTTGAAGATCTCAACGAATATTTTTGGCAGCATATCAAGCGCCGCATCGGCAAGCCGGCTAACCGCTTAAACGGCACCGCTATCCGTGCCGGATATAAAGTGGTGGCATTCTCCGACCCCCATGAAGTGGCGATCATCCGCAAGCTCCGCGCTATGGGTCACGACTGCGATAATTGCAAAATTTACGACACCTGCGAGTTGCTGCAAAAAAAAGACCGGAAAAAAAGTGAAGATCAAGAATGAACAAAAAAATAATAGCAAATTTCCGCCCGGAAGTTTGCTATTTTTAAATTATTGCGGCATCTTGACAGCGACCGTTTTAATTTATAATATATTATTGTCATTAGCGATTTTCTAAACTTAAACAAGGAGTTGACCGATGACAGAGTTTAAGACAGCAAAACAGTTCTTTCTGTTTGGCACCGCCGCCGGCTATGTTCTTTGGGAAAAAGCGGCCGGAGCCGCTATGCCGGCCAGCGTTTCCAGCGGGGTTGTTTCCCGCGCCAAAGAAATTCCGATTTTAATGAAATCGGTTTTGGCGGTTTTAAGAAAAGACCTGAACGGCCCGATCAAGATGGAATACGCGCCGCCCGCGCGGGTAAAAAGACCCGGATGCCGGCCATTGACTAAAAAAGAAATAAAAAAAGCGCAAGAAGCTTTTTTTCAGCTTAGCGCTGACGAATTACAAGCAGCCGATAAAATTATTCTTGAAGTAAATATAAATTAATTTAAACCATCAGCCGATAGAGGACAGCCGTCCTCTATTTTTTTACCGCAGCCGTTGACATAATTATTGTTTGGTGGTAAATTAACCTTTCACTTAAATTTTTTGTTCTTATCAAGCTTAATTCATTGTTTCAATTTAAACACAAGGAGGACATATGGATTTTGAAAAGGCGGTGCAAGGCACTCTTTTGGAAGAAGTATTTGAAGTTTTGGAAAAAGGGGTTTTCGCTCCGGCGCCAAATGAACCGGTCAAGGAAAATGAAAAAGTACTTTTAAAAGGGTTGAGGGGTTTTGAAAAGGCAATCCTCACCGTAACCGTTGCCATTGATGATGAATATGATTCGGCGGTCAAAAAAAGTAAGGCTACTGGAAAACCCGTCGATTCGAAAACAGAGGCAAGGTTAGAAGAAAGCACAAAGATACTTATACCGTTTTTTTGGAACTGTGTCCGCCGTCGGATTAAACCCGAGTTAGAGGGAAGTTCCGCTCTTAAAATTCGGGCAGGATATAAGATTGTGCTGCGCCCCCTCTATGACGTGCAACTTATTTTAACAGACCAGGATAACTGCTTTCATACTCGTAGTTGTTAAGGGGAAAGAGGGAACTGGTACAAATAGCGTTAGCAAGCTTCGTAAAGAGGCTTGCTTTTTTTATCCTTTGCCGATAACCAGACCCCAGACCTTGTCCGCTCCGGCGGCTTGTAAGACTCCGGCGGCTTCATCCAAGGTTGAGCCGGTAGTCGCGACATCATCCACCAAAATTATTTTTTTGCCGGCGATATTTTTTCCGGCCAGAGCAAAACAGCCGGCGATATTTTCTTTTCTCTCGGCGCCGCTTAATTTTACTTGCGGCGTATTGTGCCGGTTGCGGATTAGCAAATCCTGATATTCCAAATTTAAATTTTTGGCGATGTGCCGCGCGATTAATTCCGCTTGGTTAAAACCGCGCCAATTAAACCTTTTTTTATGCAAGGGAATCGGCGCGATAATATAATTTCGCAAATTTATTTTTTTCAATTTTTCTTCCGCGCGCAATTTCTGCAAATAGCCGACGGCGATTTCTCCGAGCACGGCGCCCAGCTCGCGCGCGAAAGAATATTTTAATTTTTTGATTAGCTCATTGATGGCGCGGTCGGAATAATCGGCGCAAACAAAAACGCCGTCCAAATGATGTTCAACGGCGCAACCCGGGCAAGTGCGGCCGGGCGGATTGCCTTTTCCGCAGAAAAAGCAATCCATATTTTTTCCCAAAGGCATTTTTAGCAGGCAGTCTTGACAGAGATAGACGTCTTCGCGGCCGCAACCGACACACTCAATAGGAAATAATATATTCAAAATTTTACGTTTGAAAAGTTCGCAAAACATAACACATAACTCATAGCACGTAACTCATAACTCATAACACGTAACTCATAACTCGTAACTCGTAACTCATAACGCGCGCAACGATGAAAATTTATTTTAATAAAAAGAATAAGTTGGTATTTTTTAAAAAGATTATTAGCAAGTAAAAGTTTTCTACTCGCCGTGTTACGAGTTACGGGTTGTGAGTTACGGGTTGCGTGTTGCGAGAAATTTTATTTCAGTTCCACTTTATGGATAATTTTCGTATTACTGTCTTGGAAGAACAGACTGCTTCCGTCGGCGGAAACCGAGAGATTGGACATGGTGTAATTGCCGTTCGGAATCGCCACCAATTCTTTGGCGCCGGTTTGAATATCTATTTTATAGAGATTGTCCGGAGTATTTTGCGTCAATTCCGGAAAAAGCCCGGCGCCGGTCGGCATGCTTTGCGGCACGCCGCAGTACATCGTGCTGTTATCGGCAAAAACGCATTTATCGGCGAAGGTGGCGACGTCCAAATCGCGACGGCCGGAGCCGATGGCATTGCCTTGCGCGTCAACCGCCCATAATTCCGGTTTCATATCGGTGGCGGATGAATAAACGCTGTATGCCAACTGATCGCCCTTAGGCGACCATTGCGGCTGAAAGCCATGGCCTTCCACAATCATTGATTTGAAATTTTCATCATTTTTTCCCACAAAGAAAACTTCCTGGCGGTCAAGATCAACTCCCTGTGTGTACATCGCGATCGTTTGATTGTTAGGTGACCAAGAATCAACGACCGTATTGCCATTGGTGCCGACCGGTTCAATAATTTGCTGGCCGGTGCCGTCGGCGTTGGAAATGGCAAGATAATTATTTTCCGGATCAAGCGCTGAACTTTTTAAGACGATTTGCGAACCGTCTCCGGAAAAATCAAATTCATTCCAGTTGGCCGGTAGAGTGGTTTGTTTTTGCGTGGTGAAATTATAAAGTATTTTGGAATTGTCCGGATATTCAATAATGGCTTTGTCTTTTTGCGGCGCCCAGACCACGTTGCTGACATCATTAAAAACTTGACCGGAAAGCGGTGTCACATTGCCCGAGTTATCAATACGATAAAATTTTCCATCAGTCTGATCATAATACTGGATGCCGCTGCCGTTGGCGCCGGTGGTGGGGCTGATTGCCGGGTTGTTGCTGACCGCCGGAGTTTGCGTGATTCCGCCCGCAGCTTTAGTTGCCGCCGGCTGACCGTTGTTTCCGGCGTTCGGTATCTTGCCGGGCGTGGTGGTGCCTGTCGGATTAGTCTGTCCGCCCTGGCCGGAATTGGGCAGTTTTCCTGTGGTGGAAGTTGCGACCGGCGTGGGAGCCGGAGCCGGAGAAATTGAAGGTTTGACGAACAGCGAGTAAAGCAGATAGCCGATAGCAACCACTAAAAGCAAGAAGCCGATAATCATAAACACACGCTGGTATTTGGTAAAAAAATTCATATTTTTTATAAATTATTATTGTATTATCAAGATTAATAAAATGTGTTATAATTTTAATAGAAGTGTGCTATAATATATTATAGTTCAAATTCTCAGTAATATCAATTTTTCCAAATCTCTAATTTCTAATCTCTAATCTCAAATTTCTTAACATGCCTTTATTTTCTTCAAACAATTCTTATATCGGAGTGGATATTGGATCGGCTGCCATTAAAATGGTCGAGCTGGCAAAACGGCAAGGCAAGATCGAGCTGGTTTCTTACGGCTACAGTGAAAATATCCAGGAAATCGCCGGCGACGGCTGGACAAAAAATATTGATTACGTCATTAAAGTCATTGACAGGATTTATAAAAAAATGGAGGCGACCACTAATATGGCGGTGGCGACCTTGCCGGCTTTTTCGGTTTTTTCTTCCATCATCACTTTGCGCAATGTGGATAAAAACGGTTTGGCCGCGGCGGTCGAATGGGAAGCGAAAAAATTTATTCCGTTGCCCTTGGAAGAAATGATTCTCGATTGGAAAGTTATCAACACCGGTAAAGATAAAGACAAGGGCGACACTACCGTGCTTTTAACCGGCTCGCCGAAAAATTTGGTCAAAAGATATGTGAATATTTTCCGCAAGACCTTGGTCAATCTCACTAATCTTGAACCGGAAACTTTTTCTTTGATCCGCGCCATGGTCGGAAACGACAAATCGACCTTGATGCTGGCCGAAATTGGCGCGGCCAATACCGATATTTTCATCGTCAAAGAGGGGATTCCGGTCGTCTCGCGCAGCTTGGATGTCGGCGGCAAAACGATCAGCAAGTCCATTGCCTCTTCTTTGAACATTAGCATTGAGCGGGCAGAGCAATTCAAGCGCGATATGGGCATCGCCGCCGGCGGCGCCAGCACCGATGTTATTCCCAAAACGATTGGCGCGGCCATCAATCCGATTGTGGAAGAAATGAAATATTTATTGAATTTGTATCAGAACAAGAACGGCGAAAAAGTGGAAAAAGTGATTTTGTCCGGCGGCACGGCGCTTTTGCCGAATTTCACCTCGTATTTGTCGGAAAAAATAAATTTAAATGTCATTGCCGGCAATCCTTGGTCGCGCGTTTCCTACCAGCCGGAATTAAAACCTATTTTAACAGAAATCGGTCCGGCTTTCGCGGTCGCGATTGGAGCGGCAATGAGAGAATTGTCGTAAAATACGATGCTAATCCGCGAATGAGCGCGAATGCCGCAAATGAATGCGAATATTTTTTTAAAAGTGTCATTAAAGATTTAATATTTTATGGCCTTATTACCTTTTTTACAAAAGCAAAAAGACTTGGAAGAAGGCAAAAGCGAACCGATTGACAAAAAGATTGAGTTCGCGCAAAAACTTCCCAGCTCTGATCTGGAAGGCAAGGCGGCGCCCAAAGCCGGTGATTTTAATTTTCTCCAAGGCTTTAATCGTCAGCCGGGAGAAAAAGCGCCGGTAAAAATAATGGATAAGGCGCCGATTAAGTCCCCCTTCGCTAAGGCTTCGGAGGACAAGTCGGAAAAATTCAGTAGCCAAGAAAATCCATTCAACAAAGAAAAGCCCGAGCCGCCGGCAGAAAAAAAATCATCAACCCCCGGCTGGCTGAGCAATATTTTTAAGGGCTCCGGTGAAGTTAGGGAAAAAAATACTTCCTCGGCGCTGGAAGTCAACTTGGTCAAAGGCGAGATTGTCAAATATTTTGATTGGCAGAGGGGATTGCTGATAATTTTAGTCGCGGTTTTTTCCACAATGGCGGTTTTAAGCGGTTTATATTGGGGAATATCGGTTTGGGGTTCAAGCAGCCAAAACTCGCAAAACAGCGATTATTTACAGCAATATTATAAGCTTAGCAAACAGCTAAGCGATCTTAATCCGCAAGTTGTAGCAATCAAAGATTTCAAAGCTAAGCTTGATCGGGCTAATTTTTTGCTTGCCCGGCACATTTATTGGACAAATCTTTTCAGCTTTTTGGAAAATAACACTCTGTCAGATGTTTATTTAAATTCTTTTTCCGGCGGCCTTGACGGCAACTATTCCTTTGGCGCGACAACTGATAATCTTGACGCGATCGACGCGCAAGTTAAAAAATTACAGGCTAATCCTTACGTGATAAGCGTGTCGGTCAACTCCGGCGCGATTGTCGGCAGTGGCGGCATGCCGGTTGTAAATTTCGCCTTGCCGATGGTGCTTAATCCGAAAATATTTTTAAAATAATTTTTTTATTATAAAAAAATTATTTTACCCTCTCGTCCCGCCGCAGCAGGACGAAGGGTTACTTAATTATTCATTTAAAAAGCATTAAATTTATATGGCGCAAAAAGATTCAGGAGAAATTAAGGGCGGCGTAGAAGGAAAAATTTTTTATTTCCGCGAATTGAACAAATTCTTAAGCGATTATTTCAACTGGGTGGTCGCAGGCATCGTGGCGGTTATTTTTATCGCCGGCTTTTTCTTTTTACTTTTGCCCAAATATCAGCAGACCGTCAACTATCTTCGGGTTTTTAACAAGCAGCAGCTATCGGACAATTCGGCCAAACAGGATGAATTGAACAAGATTCAGCAGCTGATTGCTTCTTATAATAGTATTGATAAAAGCAGTATTGACAAGGTTAGTGCTATCGCTCCCATAGGTCACAACCAGGAGGAGCTGTTCACGGAGTTTAATCATCTTATCGCCTCATATCAGCTTTTTCTCAATTCCATCAGCATCAGTGTCAGCGACGGATATACTGATAAAAATTTGATGCCCATCACTCCCGCGGATGCGGCTATCGCCGCTGGTTTGCGGACGGCGCACGTCAGTATTTCCATCAACGGCCTGACAAGCTATGATTCATTCAAGGGATTTTTGACAGCCATGGAAAATAATTTGCACCTGATGGACATCCTTAATGTCACTTACGGCGCGAATAGCAGGGGGCTGGAGTTGAGCATTGATACTTATTATTCAAAAAATTAACATTATGACTTGGGAAAAATTTTCGCGCAGCTATCAAATATTAATTTATCTGGCCATCTTGATTTTGGTGATTGTTTTTTTCTTTTATTTTTATCGCCAGGCTTCCGTCACCCAGACTAATCTTGGCCAGCTAAGCGTCGTGGCCAACCAGCCGGCGGTCGCCACAGGCAATACGGATATCAGGCTTAACCTTGGTGTGCTTAGTTCCCAGAAGTTTTTGAATTTAAGGGCGGCGACCGCGGCAACTCCGGTATTCACGTCCGGAAAAATAAATCCTTTCGTGGCGCAGTAGCCGAGGGTGATTAAATATTGCCCGAATGTGATATTTTGCGTTTAAAATCGTCGGAACGCATAATTTTGTATTGTTTGGAAAATTTAACTATGTTGAATGATAAAGGAAAAGAATTTTTAGATCTCTTGGTTGCAAAAAATATCATCCCGGCGGAGAAGGAAGCTGAGATTACGGAATATTTGGCCGGGGCGGATCGCACCTTGGAAGATGTTTTACTTGAAGAGAAAGTTTTGGATTCGGAACAGATTGTCGCTCTCAAAGCCGAAATGGCCGGCTTGAATTATCAAGATATCAGCAGCTTAGCGGTTCCCGAAGAAGCTTTGAGCGTCATTCCTTTTGAAGTGGCGCAGAACTACAAGATCGCCTGCTTTGACAAAACCGGCAACCGCATTAAGGTCGGCTTGGTTGATCCGTATAATTCCCGCGCCATTGAAGCGGTTAATTTTTTAGTCAAAGAGCAGGGCTTGGGAGTTGATTGGTTTTTGATCTCGGAAGAAAATTTAAACAATCTTTTTAATAAATACCGCAACTTACAAAAAGAAATTTCTACGGCTCTCGAAAGCAAAGCCAAAGAATCGGGCGATGTTGAGGAAATTGACGAGGGCAAAGCCGAAGAAATAATGGAAGAAAGCGTGACCAGCGCGCCGGTGGCACGCATCGTTTCCGTCATCATCCGTCACGCTGTGGAAGAAAAAGCCAGTGATATCCATATTGAACCGATGCCCAAGGAAACTCGCGTCCGCTATCGCATTGACGGCTTGATGCGCACCTCTTTGGTGTTGCCGAAAAGCATTCACAGCGCCGTGGTTGGCAGAATCAAGGTTCTGGCCAAATTGAAATTGGACGAAACGAGAATTCCGCAAGACGGCCGCATCCGCTTAATGATCAACAAGCGCGAGATTGACTTCAGAATTTCCACGATGCCGCTCTTGGGCGAGGAAAAAATCGTGATGAGAGTCTTGGATCTTGGCCGTGGTATTCCGACCTTGGAAGAATTGGGCTATGACACGCACGCTTTGGAAATCATTAAAAGAACAATTAAAAAAACTTTTGGACTATTTCTCATCACCGGTCCGACCGGCTCGGGAAAATCCACCACGCTCGCCGCAGTTTTGAATATTTTGAATCGCGAAGATATTAATATTGTCACTTTGGAAGACCCAATTGAATATTTCATTAAAGGCACGAATCAATCACAGATTAGGCCGAATATTGGCTACACTTTCGCTTCCGGCTTGCGGTCCATTTTGCGCCAAGACCCGGACGTGGTGATGGTCGGCGAAATTCGCGATAACGAATCCGCCGAGCTTTGCGTCAATGCCGGTTTAACCGGACACTTCGTACTTTCAACTTTGCACACCAACAGCGCGATGGACGTGGTGCCGCGCTTGGTGGATATGAAAGTCGAGCCGTTCTTGCTGGCCTCCACACTCAAATCAATGGTGGCGCAAAGATTGGCGCGCCGCATCTGCCCAAATTGCATTCAGAACATTCCGGTCGAGCCGGAAGTTATTGAGCAGGTTAGGCATGAATTGTCCAAAGTGCCGACAAAAATGCTGGAAGAAAGTTTACCGGGCGTCAAATCGGTTGATGATATCAACGAATCGTTTTTCTTCAAAGGCCAAGGCTGCGCGCATTGCAAAAATACCGGCTATCAAGGACGCATTGC
>Ga0182027_10016588_pt1 | contig 10050 bp, 4 predicted proteins | sample 712E1DmetaG_FD_121300 | JGI IMG/M metagenome (GOLD analysis project Ga0182027, IMG submission 121300) | Permafrost microbial communities from Stordalen Mire, Sweden - 712E1D metaG (Illumina Assembly) | ecosystem: Environmental > Terrestrial > Soil > Wetlands > Permafrost | place: Sweden... | reverse complement strand
TTGACACGGAGAAAAAGTGCCGATAATCTGTTAACACGAGGTAGTCGAAGGGGAACCCAATAAGGCGTTTCCTGTGCACTTTGTTCCAGGCTGTTAGAAAGCCCCCCATCCGACCCCCTCCGTTCGAGCTGTCCAGGAGGTGAAGGACACATGGTCACGTCCCAGCCTGTTTTCCCCCAGGCTTTGAAGAAATTCCTTATTCTGCTGTTCCTGGCTGCCATCGCCCTGCCGCTGGCTGCCCAAACCGGTCTCGGCGTCGTCCACGGTACGGTCACCGATCAGAGCCGCGCCGTCATCCCCAACGCCAAAGTGACTCTAACAAACACGGCCACCGGTGTCGCGCAGACCGTCCAAACAACGGAGGTCGGCGCATTCTACTTCGGTTCCGTCCAAATTGGGCCGTACACCGTCACGGTGGAGGTCGCGCATTTCAAGAAATACAATGGCACGTTGATCCTTGAGGCCGGCCAGGACGCCGTCGTCGAACCGGCCATGGAGGTCGGCAGCGTCGATGTCGCCGTCCAGGTCAGCGATGTCGCTCCGATAATCGAAACCGAGAAGGGTTCGGTCAGTGACGTCAAAGACACACTGCGAATCGAAGACCTCCCGCTCAACGGGCGGCAGGTCGCCAACCTGTTCAATCTCACCGCCGGCGTCGAGGGCGGCGGCACTCCGCATACCAACGGCATGAAGATTGGCTCCACGGACATGTCGCTCGACGGGATCTCTATGCTCGACCGCTTTGGCGGCGGCATTCCCCGCGTCCAACCCGGTCTGGACATCGTTCAGGAATTCCGCTTCGAGACCTCCGGCTCGGACGCCGCATACTCCCGCCCCGCCTCCGTCTCTCTTGTCGCCAAGAGCGGCACCAACAAGTTCCATGGCGACGCCTTCGAGACGTTGCGTAATAACTATGGCGGCCTCGTCGCCCGGCAGATCCAGACTCTCACCTCCATTGAACCCAAGTACATCCGCAACGAGTACGGGGGAACGGTCAGCGGTCCAGTCGTGAAGAATAAGGCCTTCTTCATGTACTCCTACGAGGGCAATAAACTGCGCCAGCAGCTTTACGACCAGGCCCAGGTGCCTGCTGCCAACATGTGGAGCGGGGATTTCAGCGGCTTCACAGACGGTGCCGGCGATAAATATACCATCTACGATCCGCTGACCACCGCCGCCGACGGCACTCGGACCCCCTTCGTGGGCAATCTGATTCCGGCCAGCCGGATCTCCGCCATCTCCAAGACCATGCAGGCCGTCACCCCGGTGCCGACGATTCCTTCCGCCAATCCCTATACGGACATCAATTTCCAGGTCAATTATCCGAACAATCAGGACTTCGAGACCCAGACCGCGAAGTTCGACTATGTCCTGTCCCCGAAGGACAATCTGTCCGCGCGTTGGACGCGATCGAATCAGAATAGCTTGCAAGATGGCGGCCGTTACGGTTTTCCGCCGCTGGGTTGCTCCAATTGCTATGGCACGAAGACGTCGCTTGCCAGCCTGACCTCGGTCGTGGCGCGTGAGGTTCACGTCTTCAAGCCGACGCTACTGAATGAATTTACGGCGTCGGCCAACCGCTCGCCAAACCATCAGGGCACGCTCTCGGACGGGACAAACTGGTCGGATAAGCTCGGCCTGCCCAATCCCTTCGGGTCCAACGGTTGGCCCACCATCTACACCTCCGACTATCAGTTCCTGTATGGCGGCGGCTGGGATAACGACAATTTTAAGGATCAGCATATGACCCAGTTCCAGTTGGACGACAACGTCACCTGGATCAAGGGAAAACATGTAATGCAATTCGGCTTCCGCGGGCGCCAGGAGTACAACAACGTCCGTGAGAATCAGCAGTCCCAAGGGAGCGACTACTTCGGCAGCGATTGGACCGGGTTATATAATCCCGTCAGCAACAACAATGTCCCTTTCACCGGAAGCGGATTTGCCAGCCTGGAACTCGGGCTTCCGGACGACCTCGGCAACCATTATAATCGCGGCTACTTCTACTTCCAGCAGAAGGAGTTCGGCGCCTACTTCCAGGACAGTTGGAAGGTCAATCACAAGCTGACCGTCAATTACGGGCTGCGCTGGGATAAGTGGACTCCCTACAGCGAAAAGTACAATCGGATGTTGAACCTGGACGTAAATGCCATCACCGCCACCAACATGCAGGTGATCACTCCCTACAATGACGTGCTGACGTCCCTGCCCGGAATTCCGCCCACCGTGCTGTCAGCTTGGGCGGCGCGCGGCTTGACCTGGACCACCGCTTCTCAGGCCGGGATCCCCGGCGCCCTCACCCCAAACATCAACCACGATCTCGGGCCGCGCCTGGGCGCCGCCTATCGTGTCACCGACCACTGGGTCGTGCGTGCGTCGTATGGCATCTATTATTGGCCGATGCCGCTCTCGCAGCTCCTCCAGACTGCTCGGACCGATCCGCCGTTGGACCTGTTCTTTGATAACAACATCCAAACCGCTCAGTTCACGAATAACTGGCACGCCTATTCCAGCGTTCCAGCAGCTAACGAATATGTGGGTCAGGCGCAGGTCAACAGCGCCACCGCTCCTTCGGGATCTCAACCCTTCCTGCCCCTCGACTTCCGCCACTGGAACGACGACATGATGCAACAGTGGACCTTTGTCATCGAGCGGGAATTGGGTAGGAACAGTTCCGTGCGGGCCAGCTATATCGGCAACCACGGCAGCCGCCTGGAGCAGCGCTGGGCCTATAACGATCCCCCCTCCATATTCAACTATCAGGCCACCACCGGCCTGGCCGCCCCCAACACCACCGACGCCATGCGTCCCAACCCCAACTGGAACGGCCAGGAGGTCGAGCATAACGGCTATTCCAACACCCAGTCGGTGCAGTTCGAATTCAACCACCGCTTCTCTCAAGGACTCACCGTCCAGGCCTTCTATACCTATGCTCACGCCATGACCACTAGCGATTCAGGCGGCTCCACTGACGGCACTGGCAGCCTCCAATCGAGTGGCTCGGGTTACGCCTCCGAGGTCCCCATCAATGGCGAGATTCTGGGTGATCCGAATCTCACGCCTGCGCAGCGGCTCCGGCTCGGCTACACCAACTCCGGCGACGTTCCGCCCCAGCACGTCCGCTGGAACGGCGTTTATGATCTGCCTTTCGGCAAGGGCCAGCGGTTCGCCAAGAACGCCCCCGGTTGGCTGAACCAGGCCGTCGGCGGCTGGTCCATCTCTTTCATCGGCGACTGGAGCAGCGGCTTCTGGATGGGAGTGAACAACAATGGTTACTTCCTGTTCGGCAATCCGACTCTCAGCAAGAGCCAGCGCGTCGACACCAATATCTTCGGCGGCCACTACCAAGTCTATTTTAAGGGCTACTTCGATTCGTCCCAAGCCGCGACCAACGCCGCCGCGGTCCAGGCACTCGTTCCCCTTCCGGTCAACGCCGCCCAACGGGTTCTCACCAGAGTCGGCAACCAGGACAACCTCATTTGGCAGACCCTGGCCGACGGCACGCCAGTCCAAACCTCCGTCGCCGGCATGGTCAACTGGAATTCGCGCAACTTCTATCAGGGTCCTGGCCAATGGAATCAGGACGCCTCGCTCCGCAAGGCGTTCACCATCAAGGAGCATTACAAGCTGCTCTTCAGCGGTGATTTCTTCAATGTTTTCAACCACCCCAACCTCACCAACCTCAACACCACGTGGGGGCTCTTGAACCTGGGTGTGCAGTCCAACGCGGCGCGCATCATTCAGCTCGGCGCCAAGTTCGAGTTCTGATCCTTTTGCGGCGGTCCGGCCTCCTTTCAGGCCGGGCCGCCGCTCTCTGCTATTATCGGTTTCACTGTGTTCCTTCCGGCCTCGAATACTCTCTCCCATAGAGCTTTCATTGGTTTGATTGCCATCGCCCTCGCGCTCGGCCTGGGCGCCTGCCGCCAGGCTCCGCCGCCCTCCGCCGGGCCCGCCGCGACCCTCTCCCAGCCCTATCGCCTGGACGACCACTTCGAGTCGGCCCGCGTCACCACCGCCTCCTCCGTCCCCTCCTCCGTTCTCGCCGCCGAACCCCTCGTCTGGCGCTTCCAGGATCGGAAAACCACATGGCAGCCGTTGCGCGGCCGCATCGGTTTCAAGCCGCCCGGCCTGCTCGTGCTCCAGGGCCAGGGCAGCACCCCCGTCATCGCCGCGCCCAACAGTCCCGCCATCGACTGGAGCCGCTACGAGGCCGTGCGGATCCGCATGATCGCCGAGGGCGGCACGGAGATCAAGATCAGGCTCGGCGGCCAGGAGTTGCGCCAGAAACTGGCGCCCCCCATGGAGTGGATGGTCTACCGCTTCGATGTCCCCGTGGTGCACACCGGTTTTCTCCGCCCCATGGCCATCATGCCCACCGACGACCTCTACGCCACGGTGAACATCGATTTCATCGAACTCATCCCGCGCCAGGAGACTCTCGGCAGCGCCGCCGGCCGCGCCAACATCGGCAAGCTCGAAGAGTACCGCAATACCCTGTACGCCCGCGCCCCCGCCTCCATCGCCTTCGACGTCCCCGTGCCCAGTTCCTCCCCGATGCTGCGTTTCGGCCTGGGAGTCTCCGGGAAATCTCCGGTGAAGTTCCGCGTCCTGGCCGGGCCATCCGGGACTGAACTTTTCGCGAAAACCCTACGCGATCCCGATCATTGGGAAGACGCCGAAGTGAATCTCCAAGCCTATGCCGGCGCCACCGCCCACATCGTCCTGGAGACCTCGGCTCAAGCCGCCAGTATGGTCGGCTTCTGGGCCAATCCGCTCGTTCTCAGCCGCACTGCGCCGCGCCGGCCCAACGTCCTTTTATATGTAGTCTGCACCCTGCGCCCGGACCACATGAGCCTGTACGGCTATGCCCGCGAGACCACCCCGTTCCTCAAGCAGCTCGGCGCTTCCTCCGTCGTCTTCGACGATGCCGTCGCCCAAGCTTCCTGGACCAAAGCTTCGGTCCCCTCCATCCTGACCTCGCTGCAGGCCTACACCCACGGCCTTGTCAACGAGTCCGACACCATCCCGCGTGGCGCCGTCACCCTCGCCGAGCAATTGCGCGCCGCCGGCTACGTCACCGCCAGCATCGTCGCCAACCCCTTCGCCGGCCGCGCCAGCGGCCTCGAGCGCGGCTTCGACTATGTTATGGAATACCCCGTCGTCCAGCGCCAGCGCACCGACGCCGTGGATCGCGGCACCGACTCCGCCGCCGTCAACCGCGCCATTCTGCCCTGGATCGAGCGCCATCGCGACGAGCCACTTTTCTTATTCGTTCTATCTACCGATCCCCATGCTCCCTATCGTCCGCCCGCCGAATTTGAGAAACAGTTCACTAATCCCGCCGAGACCGATCAGTTCAATCGAGACTACTCGAAGCTGCGCGACATCCGCGCTTATGGCGGCGGCGCTACGGTGACCCGCGCCGAGATTCGCGCCCATGGCATCGACCCCGACACCTTCCTCCGGCGCGCCGTCGAGCGCTACGACGGCGAAATCGCGCATAACGACCGCAGCATCGCGATCATGGTCGGCAAGCTGAAGGATCTCGGCGTGCTTGATAATACTCTTGTCGTCGTCGCCTCCGATCACGGCGAAGAGTTCTGGGAACACGGCCTCGGCGCGCACGGCCAATCGCTCTACAACGAGCTGATCCACGTCGTCCTCATGCTGTGGAATCCCAAGCTGATTCCCCACCCGCGCCGCGTCGCCGAGACTGTTCAGTTGATCGATATCATGCCCACCGTTCTCGACTTACTTGGACTCAATCCGGCGGACCCCGTCGAGGGCCGCAGCCTCGTGCCTCTCCTGAACGGCCGCCCATCCGGCGACGCCGTGCCGGCCATGTCCACCAAGCTCGCCCTGCCCTCGGCCAAGCCCGGCGGCGGCGTGCCCGAGAACCTGACCGACACCTTCGCCCGCGTGGAAGCCGCATGGAAGCTCATCTATCGCCCCCAGGCCGCCCGCGCACGCATGAAACAGGTGGAACTCTACGATCGCCGCTCCGACCGCGTGGACCGCACCGACGTCGCTGCCCAACACGCCGATATTACACAACGAATGCAGCAGGAAATCCTCAAATGGATGGCTCGGGAGAACGTCGTCAAGGCGCGAATAGGCCCCGGCGGTTCCAAGCCTCTCGACCGTAATGCGCTCGAACGTCTGCGCAGTCTCGGTTATCTCGGCGGCGGAAAAACACCGTAAAACCACCGCGCGATCACCGTGATCTCACCGTGAAACCACCGCAAAAACACCGTGTTCTCACCGTGAAATCACCGCAAAAACACCGTGATCTCACCGTGAAATCACGGCAAATCGACGGTCCGCGCGCGCTGGCGCACGAGCGAAATTCGGAGAAAAGGGAGCCGCGGCGTCCCCTTCAAAATTCATCGGACGGCTTCGATTACTGCTGCTTCCCCAATGCCAATCGCAGCAGCGCCGGTGGGTGCAGGAAGCTCTGATCGTCTCCGATAATGACGCCGCCCGGGAACTCGCCGTGGTGCACCACCAGCCCCGCGGGTTCTACTCCTGCTTTCAGCAGAAACGGCAGGAAAACGCGGAACGATTCGCCCGGCCCGAGCTCGTCGGTCATTAATCGCCGCGGCTCTTGTCGCTTGGTCAACGGCGCGGCGCAGGCCTCGTAGCGCCTTCCTTCCCGGTCTTCCACTTCGACCCGCACGTCGCGCGCGCGCTGCCTCGCCCGCTTGGCAACGCTCGAAATCTCAACCTCCGCCACCCACTCGCGGCTGCCCTGACCGGCCCGGCACGCCCCTTCCGCCGGACTCTCCGCGGCTCTTGCGCTGATCGCCGCCACGCACCAGTCGTCATAGCAGCGGCGCTCGCCCGGAGCGTGGAATCGGCGCGGGATTGCGAGTGCCACCGCGATCAGAACCACCGCATAACCGGCCACAAACACGCCCAGCAGCCGCGCCAGCCGGCGCGTCGCCTCCCACCGTCGCCGCAGTGCCGCCACCGCGATCAGGACGCACAGGATTAGCACCAGCAACACCGAAACCAGGAAGAAAAGGTCACCGGGCGTCATCGGATTTCCGCCGTGTCATAAAAAGTACTTTACGTTGAAAAGTAACGATTGTCAACCCCAATCTTTTCACTCTCCACCCGATTGCTGCCTGTGTCCTCGCAAACTATCATGCCCTGGCCGCGGTCGGAGGTACAATCAATCCTGCCCATGCCGGCAAGCTGGAGCCCCAGCGAACCCATTCCCAGTTACGGCACGTACGGAGACATATGAGCGTACTACAGTTCAGCCGCGTCGGATCAGTCGTCCGGCGACGAGTCGGCCTGCCCATTCTCTTACTCTGGTTCGCAGTACTCTCATCCTTCCTTCCGGCCGCATTGAGCGCATCCGGCCAGACCGCTCCACGACCACCGTCAAGTGCAGTCGCAACCAGAACGGTCGAGCCGGAGTACACGCCGGAGGCCCGCGCGGCATGCTTGCAAGGTACGGTGATTCTGTATCTCGAAGTCAACGGCGAGGGCGATCTGGCGCGGGCTGAGGTGATCCAGAGCTTGGGTCTGGGCCTCGATGAAAAGGCCCTCGAGGCGGTGCGGCAATGGCGCTTCAAGCCCGCCACGAAGGATGGAGAACCGGTCACAGTAGCGCAATCGGCCGAAGTTAGGTTTCACTTAGATCTTGACCTTTCCTGGGAAATTCAGCGATCAGGTTTTCGAGTCAATCGGCCTTCAAGCGAGCCAATGAGTCAGCTTTCGCTGCCGCTGCTGACCCAATACACGAGTCCCGCTCCCGAAGCCTGTCCCGCCGATGGCGGCGCGGTGATCGTGGACCTGCAGGTCACCCCGAAGGGGCAGCCGGACCACCTGAAGCTCGTCGAGGGGCCCGGTGATGCGGCCAGTGCCGCTGTCCTCGCGGCGATTCGGTCGTGGAGATTTCGACCCGGTTTTCTAAACGGAAAGCCAAGACAAGGCAATGGCACCGTCGTGCTGCACTGCCGGGCTGCCCAGCCGGTCGCCGCTGCTTTCCCGGCCAGCGTGGCTCCCGCGGCTCCGCAGCGGATCGGCGCAGGGACTTCCGTTCCTGTGCCTCTCTACAAGATCGAACCCGAGTACTCCGTGCCGGCACGCCAGGCCAAGATCCAGGGGTCGGTAGTTCTCTCCATGGTGGTGGACGCATCCGGTCTCACCCGCCAGATATCGGTGCTCCGGCCGCTGGGGATGGGCTTGGATCAGCAAGCCATGGCGGCGGTTAGCCAATGGCGTTTCAAGCCGGGCATGAAAGACGGCAAACCCGTGAACATCCGGACCAAGGTCGAGGTTAACTTTCGACTGTTATGATGATCGGCAGTCCTATGTCTGCCGCCAACAGCTAGTGTCCTGATGTGTGCTGGCTTGGCCCGGTCAACGCCCGGATCGCGTTACAGCCGCCGGCCTGCCGCAAGGGCGCGAGCGCGCGTGTGTTGAAGCCGTGGATTGCGTGCGGGCGCTGGGGCAACCGGCTCAGGCTGAGCCGGTTTTTGTCGATAAGTCATTTATTTTCAATAAAAAATCCGCTCAGCCTGGGCGGATTGCCTTTTTGGAACAAGCGCCGCCCGGCGTGGAAACGGAGGCTCTTTCGGAGCCGGGAGACGGGTTCCGCGTGAGCGGAAAACGCCATCAATATCCGCGCTTCCGCGCCCGCCTCAGCACACTTGCGTGACTTCCATGTCCAACAACCGGCCGAGCTTTGATATCTTCGCGGCGATGTGTCCGGCGCCGACCGCGCAATGGTGAGCCGGCCCTTTCGCACTCCAGTTCTCGATGAAACGGCGCGCACCGATAGGAAACCGGTAGCGGCTGTTGGTGTTGCCAATTTCGAGGATCGGTCCGGCGACCGATTCGCCTTCCGCGGCCAGCAGCTTGATCGTTCCGCCCTCGCATTCCACGACGGATAGCAACGTCACGGGCCCGTTCTTCACGGACATTTCGACCGACAAACCGGTGCCAACCTTACCGTGAAACACGCCCAGGCTGCGCACCTTTGTCTTGCCCTCAGCGATGGCGATGTGGCCCGGACCGTCGTGTCCCATGATCACGACATCGTCGCAAAAATCGGTAGCGTAGAATTCGGTGAACGACCCGCCGGCGCCGAAGGACTCCATGATTTTCATAGCCTGGGCGTTCTTGACTTCGTATTCGCCGGCGACGGGAATGCCGCGCGCCGTCAGCAGGCTCGCGCCAAGAATGATGGAACTGATCGCCTCCTCGTTTTCCGGAATGCCCACACCATTGTAGAAGTAGGCCAGCGAGCCGAGCGCGTGGTTCTCAACCATGCGGTCGAGGGCTACCGACGTGCTTGCCGCCCGCCGCAGTTCGGCCGCCGGGCAATCCGGATCCACCTCGAAAGCTTCGTGGAATGCCGCGACCCGGGCTTCGATTTCGTTATCGGAAACGGCTCGCCGCAACGCCGACAGCTCGTCAACCTCGATGAATTCGATGTGGCCGCCGAAACCGGCGCACTGCCGCGTCAGGTCCGAGTAGATGTCCAGCATGCCGCCGTAATAGTGGCCCATCACGCCCAGCCGGTTATGCTCCATAATGAACGCCACGCGCGCCGCCGCCAGCCATCCGGAGATTTCGCCCGACGCCACCGGGTCGTTCTCGAGCATGCCGGTCACCTGGAAGAACGGTATGCGGCAGCGGCGGAAGACGTTCGCGATTTCGGGCACGGAGCAGGACTGGCACCAGCTCAGCCACTCCCCCGTCATCGCCCCGCGGTCGTGCGATGCGTTGAAAGTGGCGTAGTCGATGGCCTCGCCGGGCGCCAGGTTCAGGATGATCACCGGAACCTTGGCCCGGCGCACGACCGGCAACACCGTAGAGGACAACGCGTAGGTCGAGACGTGCAGAAAGATCAGATCGACGTCCGCTTCGCGAAAACGGTGTCCCGCCGCCAGAGCCTTCTCCGGCGTGTCGATGAGACCCAGATTGACGACGGTCACATCGGCGCGCGCCAGTTGCGCGGCGACCTGTTTGTTATAGCCCTCTAACTTGTCTTTAAGGCCACCGAATTGAGGCCAGTACGCGTCCGTGCCGATG
>Ga0182027_10016587_pt1 | contig 10051 bp, 6 predicted proteins | sample 712E1DmetaG_FD_121300 | JGI IMG/M metagenome (GOLD analysis project Ga0182027, IMG submission 121300) | Permafrost microbial communities from Stordalen Mire, Sweden - 712E1D metaG (Illumina Assembly) | ecosystem: Environmental > Terrestrial > Soil > Wetlands > Permafrost | place: Sweden... | reverse complement strand
GAAACTTCGATGGAGAGGAAGCTTTTGCGGCTATCAAACACCAACTGACGACTCCGGGAATGAACTATTACAAAGATACCAACCAGGGGTGGGTGGGGCTCGAGAAACTCGAACCCTATCGCGATCTTGGTTACGTGCCGGTGGAAGACGGACAAGCCTCGATGACATTGGAATATGCTTACGACGACTGGTGCGCCGCGCAATTGGCCAAGGCATTGGCCAAGATGGACGATTACCAATACTTCTCGAAGCGCGCTCAAAATTACCGCAACATCTGGGATCCGTCGGTGGGCTATTTCCGCCCCAAGCATCGCAACGGAACATGGGCGGAGCCTTTCTCTCCATTCGACCAGAAGGACTTTACCGAAGGCACGGCATGGCAATATTCCTTTTGGGTTCCGCACGACATGAAAGGCCTTACCGGATTGATGGGAAGGGACAGATTCGTTCAGCGACTCAATGAAGGATTTGAGAAGTCTGGGCCGGATTATTCCGACGACGAGCAATACGTCAATGTAGGTAATCAACCCAACATGCAGGCTCCCTGGTTATTCAATTACGCCGGAGCGCCGTGGCTTACGCAGAAGTGGACGCGCGAGGTCATGGAACATTCCTACCGTAATGCTCCCGCCGGTTACACGGACGACGAAGACCAGGGTCAATTAGGGTCGTATTTCGTGATGGCAGCGATGGGGCTTTTTGAAATGGACGGCGGATGCTCGCTGAAACCGATCTACGAAATTGGCAGCCCCTTGTTCGATCGCATCGTCATTCATTTGGATAAGAAGTTCTATCCCGGGCGGGAGTTTGTTATCCAGACCAAGAACAATTCACCAACGAACATGTACATTCAATCCGCCACGTTCAACGGCAAGCCGCTTAACAAGCCCTGGGTCTACCATAGCGAGGTAGTCAAGGGCGGCAAACTGGTTCTGACGATGGGGCCGGAGCCAAACAAGAATTGGGGCAGCGCTCCAGATGCCGCTCCACCGCAAAACGTGCAGTGACAAAGTTCGGGGCGGCGAAGTAGTACTTCGCCACCCCCGGTGAGTCCAATACACAATGTCACACAACATCTGCCTGACGCTCTCGAGCTACAGAACGTGAGGAGTTTCTGCTGTAGGGGTTACGTGGACAGAATGATGGCAGCCAATAAACGTGGAATGGTAAGTGTCGTTGTGCTTGTGTTGAGCGCGAGTTTTGCATGGGCGCAGGGTAGCGGCGGTGATTGCTCCGCGATCTCGGACCTGAGTAATGGAGTGCGCCTCACTTGCAGCAGGGGGCAGGTCGACGTCGAGCTGCTCGAACAGAATGTGCTGCGTGTGGACGTGCGGCCGGACGGAAAAGCGAGCCCACGCACGCCGGTGATCGATCCGGAACTGAAGACCAGCGTTCCACCGGACGTTTCTGTCAGCGAAGAAGGTGCGGCCACCGTCATCAGGTCTCTGCGGATGACAGTAACGATATCGCACACATGGCCGGGTAAAATCTCGGTGACGGATGCCGCCGGGAAGCAGCTTGTGGAACAAGCTGATCCCTTAGGTGAGGCAGGCAATCACATGGCTACCTTTGCGCATCTCCCGGATGAAAATCTGTATGGAATGCGCGGTCTTGAGCGCTGCGACAATAGCAACACCATGCTCCGCAATAACGGTGTGGAGGATGTTGCCGCTGGCGCACAGGGCGATGGCGGCGCGCCGTTGTTCTTCACTACGCGCTATGGATTGCTGATAGACTCGGACGGCGGCTCATTCCTTACCCAGGAAGACAATGTCCAGTTCAGTTGGAACTCGCGGAAGGATGTCGAGTATTTCGTCATTGCCGGACCGCCGGTTGAAACGATGTCCGCAGTCGCGACTTTGACCGGACGGTCACCCATGCCTCCGAAATGGACCCTCGGCTTTCTCAACAGTCAGTGGGGATCGGATGAGGGGGAGATCAAACTACTTACTGCGACTTACCGCAAGAAGCATATACCGATTGATGCTTTTATTTTGGATTATGACTGGAAAGCATGGGGCGAGGATAACTATGGTGAGTGGCGCTGGAACAGCACCTCGGGACCTGGAAATCTAGCGCCGAATAAATTTCCAAACGGCGCAAGTGGAGAACTAGCCAAGGAGTTGCGCGGTCAAGGCATCAAACTGGCTGGAATCCTGAAACCGAAGATCCTGGTTTATAAATACGGCAGTACTACCGATATGCACGAAGCTGCCGCGTATGCGGAAGCGCATGGATTATGGTACCCCGGCGAACCAAAGTTGAAGGAGACTCCGGCGATCCGCGATTTGGACTTTGGCAATCCCGAGACCCGTTCCTGGTACTGGAAGCATCTGGAGCCGGCTTTCGACGCGGGCATGGTTGCGTGGTGGAATGACGAGGCGGACCACACCTACGTCAATTGGCCAATCAGCGGCGGGGTGACGAACTTTAACAACTTCCAGTTCTTGAACATGGGAAGGGCACTCTACGATGGTCAGCGTGCACACTCCGATCTGCGCGTCTGGTCGATCAATCGCAACTACTATCTTGGGGCGCTACGCTATGGTTACGCGGAATGGTCAGGAGATATTCAGGCGGGCTTTCAGAGCATGCAAAACCAGCGCATGCGCATGTTGTCAACGCTCAATATAGGCGAGCCGCACTGGAGCATGGATACCGGAGGGTTCATGGGGTACCACCCGTCGTCTCCGGAGAATTATGCGCGTTGGATGGAGTTTGCGGCGTTCACCCCCATTTTCCGCGTTCACGGCTCCTATCAGGAAAAGCGTCAGCCATGGGTTTACGGCCCCATCGCAGAGGCTGCGGCTACGCACGCCATCCAACTTCGGTATGAGTTGTTGCCCTACATTTACTCATACGAGCGAACCGCGACAGATACAGGTATTGGCATTGTGCGCCCTCTTTTCTGGATGTTTCCCGACGACCCTAAGGTCGCAAACGAAGGTTCGTCCTGGATGTTCGGCGACGCGTTTCTTGTATCGCCTGTCGTCGCGCGTGGACCATCCACGCAAGCAATCTATTTGCCGGCTGGTACATGGTACGACTATTTCCGCGGAACCCAATTCAAAGGCGGTCAGACGATCAGCTACAAGGTCGATCCGCAAACCTGGCAGGATATTCCTCTCTTCGTGCATGACGGGACGATTATCGCTTCGCAACCGGTGCAAGATTACGTAGATGAGCATCCAGTCACCGAGGTAAAGCTCGACGTGTTTCCCGCACGTACTGCGGGTTCATTCACTTATTACGACGATGATGGAACAACGTACGCCTATGAGCGTGGGGCGTATTACCGCCAGCCGATTCACGTATTGAATGTCGGGACTTTGACAAACCTTCAGTTCGAATCGCCAACGGGGTCCTTCGAACCGGCGCTGCGGTCCTATATCGTGAGAGTTCATGGCCGGAACGCATTGGCGGTGCTCATGACTGGAAAGCCTCTGCCCAAGAAGCTGACAGAGGCGCAATTGATGAAGACCGATGAAAGCGGCTGGGCAAACGGTCACGACCGCTTTGGTCTGGTCGCAATCATCCGAGTTCCTGCCCAGCGCGCGGCGAATGTCGTTCTGCGTTAGTCATCACAGAGTGACCGGTTCACTGCGCTGACCGTGGGTTAGTCATCATGGTGCAGGTAACTGAATTCCAGGCGCCCGGCATTCCGCCTGGATTACTGGAAGGTTTGCGGAAGAGAAAGAACTGGGGTCGTTGGGAGTTCTCTTTAGCTCCCGGGTCAATTCTGGCAGGTTAGCCGCTGGATTTCTCTATATCAATGCTCGATTCTGAATACTTCCTCGACCTGCGAATCGCGGGCACCATACAAAACACTGTTCAAGTTGACCGTGGCATCACTGTATTGGACCCATAGTTCGATCTTTTGACCCACCTCGATGTCAATCGCCGCGCTCCTGTCGATCTCCAGCAAGCCGTGCTCAGCGTGCAGCGTTCTTAGATGAACGCCGGGCATGTTTTTGACGGTGGGCAGGCCACGTTCGCTGCTTGACGCTTTTACGCCGCAATCGATCACCGCCCTCCCACATTCTGGCTTGCTGATGACCGTCGCCAGCATGGTGAGAGCGGGCTGAAATGGCGAATCGCGTTCTACGTAAAGAGTGTCCATCAATAGATAGGAGCCGGCCTGAATCTCAGTGATGCCTGGATATGCTCCCGATACGGAGAATGTGCCCGTTCCTCCGGTAGAAACAATTTCGACTTGAAGTCCAGAAGATCGAATGAGCTGCGCGGAATCGACGAGCACTTGGCTTCCCTGGCGAACCATTCTGTCACGTTCTTCGCTTGGCGGGAGTGCCTGAAGATGGCCATCGTATCCCATGATTCCGCGAAATCTAAGCCCCTGCTCGACAGCAAACTTCGCCAGTTCCATTGCGTCTGCACCGGACGGAACACCGCAGCGTTTCAATCCAATGTCGATATCTACCACAATCTCAACCTGCGCTTTTCGATCTCGCGCCGCGCGCGCGAGGTCTCTGGCTCCAGCGATGTTGTCGATGGCGACGATGACAGAGGCATGTTTTGACAGATCGGCAATCTGCAGAGGCTTCATGGAGCCAACGACCTCATTGGCGATGAGTATGCTATCTATCCCGTGATGGACCAGTATCTCCGCTTCCCGAACCGTTGCACAGGTCATCCCGATGGCGCCTGCGCGGACTTGTTGCAAAGCAAGCAGAGGTATCTTATGGTTCTTGAAGTGAGGTCGCAGCTTAGACGGCTTGCCCGCAAAGAAGGCGGTCATCCGGTTCAGGTTAGCTTCCATCGCGTTAAGGTCCACCAACAAAGCCGGTGTATTAATCTCATCCAGTCTCACAGAATGCTCCTGCCTTACGAAAGTTGCGTTCGTACGGTTAAGAAAGAATCCCCTCGTAAAGCCTCACTTCAAATGATTCGACCGGAGGCTCCGGCGTGTTGATAAACTTCTTCATTTTCATACAGCAGATCTCTCGCTCATTCACCGGCAGATGGGTCCATTTGGATCATTATCCTGCGGAAACATCTGGTGTGCGCGGCGAGCACAAAGAAGCCAACAACCAGCCATATGCCTCCCGCCAGCTTGGCGGGGTTTCCCAACCCCACCCATATGATTGTGCAAAACAAGAAACCAAATGCGGGCAACAGAATATCCGTAAGGAAATTGCGCGAGCTTCTATCTGGTGCATGTATCCAGAATCTCCAAATAACTGCCGCGTTCACTCCCATGAAGCCTAGAAAGGCGCCAAAATTAAGAAGTTCAGCCGTCAACTCGTAGCTCAGGACTTGGGCTCCCGCAAAAGCCAGAATTCCCAGCAGAATGATGTTCAGGTTCGGCGTGTTCTTAACCGGATGAAGGCGCGCAAAGATGCGCCTGGGAATTACGTTTTCGCGGCCCATTCCGTAGAGCAACCGTGCAGCCGCAGCCTGTGAAGTCATTCCGGCGCCTATATTCGCAACGACGAGCAAGACGGCCGTAGCCTGTAACAATTTCAATCCGCCAACCCGTCCGGTTACGTCAATGAAGGCGGTCTCGATGTTCTTATATGTGCTGTAGTCCGGCCAAACCAGATGCGCCAGATAGACAAGGAGCCCGCCAAACAGGCCAGTGAAGATACAGACCGAGACGGCCGCGAGCATGACATTCTTCCGTGGATTCTCCACTTCTTCCGCAAGAGTTGTCACAGCATCAAATCCGAGGTAGGTCAGTGCCGCAAAAGATGTTGCGCCGGCGATTGCGCGGGCGTTGAAGGTGGCTGGATTGTAAAATGGCTGGGTGGAAAAAAGCCCTGCAATGCCTTGACGAACAACGAGATATTTGATCGCTAGGACAATGAATGCGATCAGCACGGCGAACATGAATACCAGCAGTGCTTGGTTGGCGCGCGCTGTCGACCGAATCCCTCTGAGGTTGAGTAAGGTAATCCCGCCTGCAAATAATGCGGCACATACAGGAAACGGCAGAAACGGAAGAGCCCGTTGCAAGGAGAGCGCGCCATAGAGGACGCAGAACAATGGGATCAGTATGTAATCGAGCATCATCGCCCATCCGGCCAGAAACCCCAGATAGGGGTGAATACCACGGCCAACATAGGTGTATGCCGATCCCGCAGACGGATACAGAGCAGCCATTCTCCCATAACTGATAGCAGTTAACACCATGGCAACCATGGCTGCCAGAATGGTGACAACGACATGGCCGCGAGATTTCACTTCCGCCAATCCAAAAATGGTCGCCGGCGCGCTTGGGGTAACGGCCACGATGCCGTAGAAGATCAAATCCCAAAGCGATAGGACGCGCCTGAGGTGCGGGGGCTTGATGTCGGGGCATATTTCGTCTGACGATGGGCTCATTCGGATTCTCTCTGGAGGTTCCGCTTCCGGCCATCCCACAGCGGGAGTCCGTCGCAGTCAGTCCCAAGAGTCTCCATCTGTCCATATTCGTATTCGGTCACATGGATCCGGCGTTTTCCCGGCAGAGCAAAGGCCACGTTGGTGGGCAGCTTTCCCTGGGTTGGAATTCGTTTTACGACCTCTCCAGTTCTTCCCAACACCGTGACATCGCCTTGCCCAAACACCGCAACATACAAAAGTCCATTCTGGTCAAAGGCCATTCCGTCCGGACCTTTCCACCCCGGCGGCGCATCGGCACGGATCACATTTCCAAACAACTCGCGGGGAGCCGAAACCTTGCCGCCGTGCCAGCGGTAGCGATAGATATTCCCGGTCAGAGTCTCGTTCAAATAGATCAATTCGTCAGGGCCAACCGCGATTCCGTTGGTGAACTGTAATCCTTGATCCATTTTTTCGACAACACCTGTTTCCGAATCGATGCGATAGAGTCGTCCGTCGTAGTGCAGATCCATATAGTCCGGGCGAATTTGGTTGTTTGGGGCGAAGTCGTCGGTATAAATCCCCGAGTCCGTCAGATAGATTGCGCCATCGGGACCAAAGCACAGGTCGTTCGGAAACAGAAACGGTTCGCCGTCCGCCTCCGTTGCAACCACCTCGCATTTGCCCTCCATTGTTAGACGAAGCAACGATGGCGTCTTGGACTCGGCGACCCATATCACTCCATGCGCATCGACAGCCAGACCATTCGGCAGCCCGGTCTTTTTGATCGCCGACCGGGTTTGTCCATCCGCGCTCAGATGGCTGACGCATCCGCGCTCCGAGCTTCCTTCCACAATCAACCAGGTGTCGTCAGGCAGCGCCACAGGGCCTTCCGGGTCGCGAAGATCACGGGCAAAGATCATTTATTCCTCCTGTACACATCACACCTCCGCGGTCTGTCTATCGTCCACACACGACACTGACCCAGTCATGAATGAAGCATCGTCCGAGACAAGGGAAAAAGTTAGGGACTCGCAATTTCATCCGGCTGGCCAAGACAGCCCAGGCGAAACGCGTTCGCAAAGCGATCCACTTCTTCGGGCGTCATTGCCTTCCGCACCTTTGCATTCGAGCTTCATTGGGACCAGCAACGAGGCATTCCAGAATAGGTTCTGGCGATCAAAGTATACCTATAATCCCGCGAAAGCAGGCTATATAGATATAAGAATTCCAGTAATGAGTCTTGAAAAACTATGGCTGGCTCGGGCAGGGCTGGAAATCCTTGAAATTCAATATAAAACCCCTTTAATAATCAGAGATTCAATGAGCACGGGCGCGGATACTGACAGAGAGGGCCGGGCCGCGCATCCCGGACAGTGAATCTCGGGCTGGAGCGATGGTTCACGGGAAGCGTCAACGTCAGAGAAAGCGGATGGATGGGCTCGATGAGACTCGCAGGAAAAGTGATCGTTGTTACTGGGGCCGCTGCTGGTTTGGGGCGTGCTGTGACTACGCGATTTGCGCGTGAAGGTGCAAAACTGGTGGCTGCCGACATCAACGACCGCGATGGGAACGCGTTGATCGAGGAACTGCGCAAGCATGGGGCCGAAGCCAGCTTTGTGCGTACCGATATTTCAGAGGAGCGCGCAGTTCAGAAACTCTTTGATACCGCCCTGGCCCAATTTGGGAGGGTGGATGTGTTGTATGCAAATGCGGGCGTGTTGCGCTCTGACTTTGATGCACGGGCTCACGAACTCACCGCAGAGGTCTGGGACGACATCATACGGATCAATCTGCGCGGATCCTTTCTTTGCGCAAAATACGCACTCACTTGTATGTTGCGGCAGGGCGGCGGTTCTATCATCCATTTGGGCTCGCCGACAGGGATCGTGGGTTGCGCCCCCAAGCTTACCGCTTACAGCGCAAGCAAAGCTGGAATCTTTGGGTTGGTTCGGGCGATGGCAGCTGCCTATGCCCGTGACAACATCCGGGTGAATTCGATCATTCCGGGGACGATGGAAACACCCATGAATAACTATTTGCTTTCTGACGACAAGATGCGGGAACAGTTTCGGGAAGCGGTCCCCATGGGTCGATTGGGAACTCCCGAGGATATTGAAGGCCTTGCGACATTCCTAGCATCAGACGAGTCCGCCTATTGCACAGGTGGCTTTTATGCGTGCGACGGAGGGCTGACCGCGGTTTAATCTCATGTTGATGCCGGACTGGCCGGTCTCGCCACGATCGCGATTGGGCCGGTCTGAATCGACAACAAGCGGCGTCCTTCAAGAAGTCGCTCCGCAGAAGCAAGGCACTGAATTCGATCGAAGCGAAGATTGCCTTGGATTGTCCAGCACTTAATCGTCATTCGAGAAAGGTCCAGCGAGTTGTCAGAAACCTCCTAATGGCCTGCCCGATCCTAATCGGATCGGCGTGCCGCTTGATCTTCCGAAAGAAGAGGAAGATCGTCTTATAGGGGGTTCATAGAGGAGTCATTGTGGAAATGCGGGTCATCGGCATTGATCTGGGCTTGAGCGTTTTTCACCTTGTAGGGACGACCAGCACGGGACGGTAGTGGCCAGGAAGCGGCTGTTGCGTTCTTAGATGATGGCCTATATGGCGAAGCTTCCATCCTGCTTAATCGGTATGGAGGCGTACTGCGGCCCGGCTAGGTCAGACAATGCCCCGCAGACATCCGCGCGGAATATTCCTGACACCTTCGACACCTACCACTGGCTCAGCGTGAACAAGGCTTCCACTAGTGCGCGTGTGCTGTACTCAGTCGAAAGCAGCCCCGTGCTGATATTCAATAACGTGGCAGGGAGGAGAATGGTGACATGTGACCCACCAGAGATCATGTCCGGAAGGGGCAACCATCCTCTCAATGAAGGTTGGGGTGTCAGCGGAGCCCCGTACGCACTCGCGGCGGGCGTGCAGACTGCTCTGCTGGCGAGCGCGATGGCACTGCACGCAGTGGAGATTGACTTGAATCAGACGATGAACGTCTCCGCGTGGCGCACCAGAGACGGCGCGGTTCACATCCTGGCTGGGAATCTGGAGGGGGCTTGCGGGATTACACCGATATGTCGCCTCATTCCACTCTCGTGCTTCCGGGTTCATGGGGAGATACATGGAAGGATGTCTGGAGCGGCCGCCTATTCTGGTCGGAGAGCGAAAAGCTGCGCATCGATCTTCCTCAGGCAGCATCCGGCCTGCGCGAAGCCGGGGAGAAACTCCAAAAGGGACGGGCATGAATAAGAGTGGAAGAGAGGAGGTGCACACTGAAACTTTCGAGTTACAAGACGAATCATCCCCTGTAGCCGCCCAACTGACGAGGCGCACGATCCTGGGCGAGGTCACGGCGCTAATCGCGGGCACGGTTATCGGCGGCAGCCTTATCAGGAGGCCGTTAGTCGCGATGGCGCAGATCGATGACCAGACAGAGCGTCCGACGCCAGCGGACGAAGCGCAGGTATCGATTCTGGTGAATCAGGTTGGCTACGATGTGGACACGGAAAAGACCCTCGTGCTGCAAGTGCTCGATTTGCAGAGGCAACAACCCACGCCTGCATTCCAGTTGGTCGATGAGGCGGGACGGGTTGCTTTCACCGGCATGCTGGTCTCCCGTGAGCGGGTGAACGGCGGCACTCCGGGTGACTGGGGAGCTCGCTACTGGTCGGGCGACTTCAGCGGGTTCAAGGCCGTGGGCAAATATCGGGCCCAGCTAAAG
>Ga0182027_10016586_pt1 | contig 10051 bp, 9 predicted proteins | sample 712E1DmetaG_FD_121300 | JGI IMG/M metagenome (GOLD analysis project Ga0182027, IMG submission 121300) | Permafrost microbial communities from Stordalen Mire, Sweden - 712E1D metaG (Illumina Assembly) | ecosystem: Environmental > Terrestrial > Soil > Wetlands > Permafrost | place: Sweden... | reverse complement strand
GCATTTGTTCTTGTTTTTGTTTGTCATCCTGAGCGTAGTCGAAGGACCTGCATTTGCTTTTTGTATCTTTGAAAGGGCTCGACTGGTAGGCGGGGGATTTATCCCTGGCATCCACCCCTCCAAAAGTTTTTAGAAATCAGCTCACACGACGAAGTCGCGATTAATTCTCGCTGTCATTCTGTGCGAAGTCGAAGGACCTGCTTCTATTTTTCGGCGCACTTGAAGGGTACAAGCTTCAGTCCGTACATCAACCGATGAGACAACTACCTGCGCGTTGGCTATTATGTCCATTAAAACGTTATAGTTTAAGGTAGTACTCACAATTCAGTGTGAAACGTCAAGGCACGCAGCACGGGTCTAGACTGGGAAAGTGAATCTTTATGCCTTATACGATACTGACCGACAGAACGATTCAACGGCGGCAACACTGGATCACAGAACTTGCCCAAATCAGCGGAAGATTCGGCGAGGATACCGCTAGAGTTGAACGCGAGTTGACGGCAGAGATTCAGCAAGACGGGGTTGTCGCATTGTACGACCATCTCCACATGTGCGGAGCAATCCCTGAAGTGTATGGGCGCGATACAAGCGAAGAAAAGCTCTATTCGAAGTACACGGATGCTCTGCTATCCACGGCCTTTCGTCACATTGGACTGACGAGCGTCGTGCTAACGGAGCGGGCAGACGCCGCAGACGTGGAAGCTGTTGCGACCGATTATTCTCTGGTCGCGGACGCGAAAGCATTTCGGTTGAGCAGAACAGCCAAGAATCAGAAGGACTTCAAAATAGCGGCACTGAATGGATGGAAGCGTGGGAAGCCTTATGCTATGGTCGTTTGCCCGATATATCAGCTTCCTGCTCGGATAAGCCAGATTTACCAACAAGCAATCTCTCTAAATGTTTGCATCTTTTCGTACTCACATCTCACGACCCTTATTCGATACTCTGAGGTAGCTGGGGCCTGTAAAGCTCAGGATCTTTTGTTGAATATCCTCAGATGTACAGAACATTTGAACCCAACGAAGGATTCCGTTGAGTACTGGACTAGCTTAAATCGGACGATACTCAGTTCCGATGCGGCCATCTTACCGATGTGGCAACAGGAAAGAGCAACGACCCTCGAATCGATAGCTGCCGCGAAAGAAGAAGCTCTCACGATGTTCGTCCGAGAGCGTGAACAGGTCATGCGAATGAGTCGAGAAGAGGCGATAAGACATTTGATTCTAGACCGGAATATCGACGGGCGAGAAAGGGTCGTTCGTTCCGTATCGGACAATGGAATTTTAGCTATGCTGTGAATTGAAGTTGATCGCTATCGTCTAACCTGTTTTTGCACACCTGAACATACTTGCTTTCGAGTTCAAAGCCGATGAAGTGACGGCCGAGGTTGCGGGCGGCCACGAGGGTCGAACCACTCCCGGCAAATGGATCAATGACAATCTGACCTGGCTTGGTCGTGAGTTCGATAAGAGCCTGCATAAGACGAACGGGCTTTTGGGTTGGGTGCAAGCCGCCTTCGCCTTTTCCAAATCCGCACTGAAGAATGTTTTCGGGGTCGCGGACATACCGAAGAAAAGCCTCCTCGTTGTATGGCCCGATACCATGATTCAGAGCGTTATCTGCGATAGTAGTTCCGATCTTATACGGTTTGGTAAACCAAAGAATCGGCTCAAAGGATGGCCGAAGATTCCCCACTCTCCAGCCCTCCCACTCACGAGAAGACACAGCATCTCCACGCCGGTCGAATACGATGCTGACACGTTGGGCGCGGTGCGGCGCACGATCGCGTACCCAAGCCAGCATATCCTTAAAAGAAAAACCAACATCTTCAAGCGCACAAATACACCGATGCGAGAAACGGCGACCAGCAAAAATAAATACAGTCCCACCCGGTTTTAAGACACGGAACCATTCAGCAGCCCAGGTAGAGCACCAATCGTAATATTGCTTGGGTATCTCCCTATCCGCCTCAGACCATCCATTAATCGGCTTTCCACGTTTCTTGAATACAGCTCCTGCCTTTTCCTGAGCGGGACTCGATCCCATAAACGCTGAATTGGTATTATCGTGCAAAACATCCCAATCCTCGGCGCCGATTCCGTATGGAATGTCGCTTAGAATAAGGTGCCCTATACAGGAGGAAAGTTCCTTCATCCGCAAGACTGAATCACCCTGAACGATTTCGTCGAGTGGGAGTGTTCTCATATGGGCGGACGTTAAAATCGATGTTGTTGGGGCAGTTGTCATTGATTGATCTCTACCACGTCCGGGGCGCAACTTCAATCTGCAGAAATTCAAAGATCTCAATCTGCATAGCATACAATCTGAATGATACCGGACCAGCTTAGGTTGCTGCCTTTCTGTTCCCATGTTAGCTTTGGCTGAGTCTAGCTGGGTTCTCGTCGACTTATTCCTCGTTGACAGTTCCCAAAATGGAGCAACTAGATGATTATGGGGTACGAAAGAGGCCTATATTGCAGCACGCCTGATGCTGGTCTCCCCACCTCCCAATCATGAGACTCAGCAGTTCTGGCCGTCCCTGATCCCTGACCCCTAATCGCTAATCACCGTCGTCACTCCCCAGCCAGTTGCTCCAGCAGTCCGTCGAAATCCTCCAGCCGCGCGTACTCAATAATGACTCTGCCGTGGCCATCGTGGTCTTCGATGTGAACCTTCAACCCCAGAGCTCTCTGCAACCGCTCCTGCACCGCGCGTATATTTGGATCAATTTCCCGCTCTTCTTTCTCGGCTTTTTTCGCGGCGCGCTCAGGATGCGTAATCCCTTGTATGTAAGCCTCTGATTGGCGAACAGAAAGCGAAAGTTTAATCATCCGCTGCGCCGCCGTTTCCATATCCTCGGCGTGCTCAAAAGCCAGCAGCGCCCGCGCATGGCCATAGCTCAGCTCGCCGGACTCCACCCGCGCCTGCACAGACATCGGTAACCTCAACAAACGAAGATAGTTAGCCACGGTTGCCCGGTCCTTGCCGGTACGCACCGCCATCTGCTCCTGGGTCATGTGAAACTCGCGCGCCAGCCGCTCAAAAGCCCGCGCCTGTTCCATCGGGTTCAGGTCCAACCGTTGCAAATTTTCGACGATGGTGATCTCCATCGCCTGCTCGTCCGAGACCCGCCGCAGAATCGCCGGAACGGTCTTCTTGCCAGCCAGCTCCGAGGCCTTCCAGCGCCGCTCGCCCGCGATCAGTTGAAAGCGCCCATTGGCCAGCGGACGCACCAGCACCGGCTGCACCACTCCGTTGGCGGTGATCGACGCCGCCAGTTCGGCCAACTGCTCCTCGTTCAGATGCGAGCGCGTCTGGAATGGGTTGCGATCAATCTGTCCGATGGGGATCTCCAGCGGCTTGCCCCCCTCATTTTCGACAGAGGAGGGGGCGGCTGGTACGCGCGGCAACAGGGAGTCCAGGCCCTTGCCCAGGGCGCGGCGTTTAAGGTCGGTAGTGGTAGCGGTCATGGTTCAATTACCTCTTTCCGGAAGAGTGGCCGGGGGGTTGAATCTGTCTTGGACTGGGGAAGTTTGCAATGCCGGTTGCCCTACCCTCGCGCGCTTTGTTCTTGCGGCCAGGGCGGGAAATCACGCAGCCGTCAGGGACTTGGCAAAACGCTCACCTCGGCCACGGGCTCGGCGGCGGCGCGTTCTTTCTTCTGTGAAGTCTCGATGCCGTTGCGCGCCAGAAACTCTCCGGCCATCTCGAAGTAGGCCTCGGTGCCGCGCGAACGGGGATCGTAAAGCGCCACCGGCTTGCCGTGGCTGGGCGCTTCGGCCAGCCGCACGTTGCGCGGAATCACGGTGTGATAGAGGCGGTCCTTGAAGTACTCGCGCAGCGTGTCCGTCACCTGCTGCGCCAGGTTGGTGCGGTCGTCGTACATGGTCATCAAAACGCCTTCGATAGTCAGCGTGGGATTGTATGCGGCGCGCACTCGCTCGAGAGTTGAGATTAGTTCCGAGATTCCCTCCAGTGCGAAGTACTCGGCCTGCATGGGAACGATCAGCGTGTCGGCCGCGGCCAGCACGTTGACGGTGAGCAGGTCCAGCGCCGGCGGACAGTCCAGAATTACAAGTTCGTAGTTTTCCTTGATTGGCTCCAGCGCATGGCGCAAGCGCACAGCGCGATCGTCGGCCGTGGCCAGCTCGATATTGGCGCCGGTCAGGTTTTTGGAGCCGGGCAGCAGCGACAGCAGATCGATCTCCGTGGGCAGAATCACCTGCTCCGCCGGGGCGTCGCCCATCAGTACGTCGTAGATGGAACGGCGGTTGTCGTCGCGCTGGAATCCAAGTCCTGAAGAGCAGTTTGCCTGGGGGTCGCAGTCCACCAGGAGAACCTTGAGGCCTTCGAGAGCAAGGCAGGCGGCCAGGTTGATGGCCGTGGTCGTCTTGCCCACTCCGCCCTTTTGGTTGACTAGGCCGAGAATCTTACCCATGGCAATCCAGACTACCGGGAAGCGCTGTTCGAGGATAGCCGCCCTGTCTGTGGAGAACCCCGCAAACCTGTGGAAAGCGCTTGCGGCGTGGCGGACCAACAAGCGAACAAACCCATATGGGGCAAGGCTTTCACGGCGGGGTGCGGAGTTGCGGAGGGGTAAGAGCGAAAAATGCCGTTCGGTGGAAAACTTCCGTGATTTTGGGTAGAAAGCGGATGGGGAAGGGATGGATTTTCGGCGGTCGGCCATTTTAGGATTGCGCCCGTTTTGGGATTGTATAGAAATGTTCCACGTGGAACATTTCCCGCTTTGGGCTGGTTCCCAAAATGTTCCACGTGGAACATTTTGGGTGGTGCTGGTTGGTTTGCAGATTAATTGAGGGCCGGCTTTGCCTTTCTTTCGGTTATATGTTCCTCCGGGAGAAGGATCGACAAAGAGCCCTGGGCCAAACATTTCTACAGATGGTGTAGAGTACGGCGCGGACCAGGAGGTCCACGCGACAGCCGGCCGGGAGGCCAGCGCTACAGGTTCACGACCCATCGGCAACATTCAGGAGGCTGAAGGCTTATGCTCCCTCCGGCTGCGAATCGCAGGCAATTTGTTTTCGTCCTCGCGCGGCAGCGGGGGACGTTAGGAGCAGAAAAGAAGTGAGCGGAAGTTGAGAGCGGTGGTACACTCGCGGATTATGGCGAAGAAGCAAGAAATTGCGTCGGCTGAGCGCCTGGCGGCGGAGGACAGGATTGCGTCCGATGAGAGCACGGTCGCGGAGCCGGAGATTGAGGCCAGCAATGGCACGGTGAAAGAACACGCGAACGAGCCTGATGAGAGCGCCGCGGCGGAAGGCGGCAGTGGTGAAGCGGGCTGCCCGATTGAGATGTACTACGACTATGTCATGGGAATGGGAATAAGAAGATGTGGGCGCAAGCTTCATATTGCTCCAGAAGGGGTAGACGAGAAATCTGTATGCCTGATGCACTCAAGGGACCCAAACAAGCAATCGGGACTACTTTTTGATGCATTCTGGTTGGAGTTTGAGAGGATTCTGAAAGACGCTGAGGATGGTGAGGCTCACTTCGACGCTTTTGTCTTTCCTCGACTCAATTTCTTCGGGAAGACATTCCAAGCGAACTGCCTGTTCAGGTATGCAACCTTCATGAAGGACGCTTACTTTGATCATACGACCTTCTCGCAGTGCGCAGACTTCGATTATGCGACCTTCACGAAAGACGCATACTTCAAAAATGCGGTTTTCACTCAGAACGCTAGTTTCCTTAAAACAAAATTCTCGCAATCAATAAGTTTTGAGGACACAATATTTCACGGAATGACCACTTGGCATAGTTGCCAATTCCTCGATCGTGCGGAATTTCGACGTACGAAATTTTACCCTCTGTTTAAGATTCTTCCCTGCGCTGTATTTGAGCTGGCAAAGTTCTCCAATCCCGGCGAAATCATATTCGACGATGTCAATCTTAGCCGTGTTTTTTTTCATAACTGTGATGTGAGCCAGATATGGTTCACATCATCTGTGGAATGGGCAAAACGGCAAAAACATCACGGTCTCGCTGTCTTTGAGGAGAAAATTCTTCTGGAAGAAGAGTTCAAGGTTGCATCGCTGATATTTAAGCCGCCTGATTTCCGGGCAGTGGCGCAGATCTATCAGCAGTTGAAGAAGAACTACGATTCCCGCCTGGATTACTGGACGGCCAATGAGTTTCATTTTGGCGAGATGGAGATGAAGCGGCTGGCTGGGCCTGAGAAAGGGATATTGTTCAAGGACGAATGGCTGCGACGGCGCAAGATCAAGTTGCTTCGCCATATAGTACTTTGGCGTGTGCAAATTAGACAGCAGTTCTTGCGGTTGCGAAGGTGGTGGCATCGCAACCTGGGCTTTGTGGCCTGGTACAAATATGCGAGCGACTACGGGAACAGTTATCGGAAGCCGTTGTTGTGGCTGCTGGGAACCTTTCTGGCGGCGGCGCTCTTGTTCCCCATCACGGGGCTTGAATTGAAGCAGGCTGGTTCCAGAAATGCGGCGAGCTCTGCAAGCGTGACCTACAGCAGCGTATGGGACAAGAACAACAGTTGGACGAATAATTTTTGGACAGAGGCAAAACTGATTGGCAAGAGTGGAATCACGGCAATCGATACGGCTACGTTTCAACGCACTCCAGAGTACGCGCCGACTTATCCGCGGGGGCGGGTTGTGGCGATCATTGAGACGCTGCTGACGTCATCGTTGTTTGCGCTGTTTTTGTTGGCGATTCGGCGGCAGTTCAGGCGGTAGGGGGCGGGCGAAGATGTGGCGAAAGTGGTGTGCGATTCCCAGGTCCCCAAATGCGAGGGACCTGGGGCACCCGACGGGGTATGGGCAATCCGCCCGCTCATCGCGATAGTACCGCGATGAACGGGGCACAGCTTCATTTGTACAGCTTCTTTTGTACTGCTTCTCATGGCACATATTGATTCATCAGGGTTGATGAGCGGGCCACCTGTCGAAGATTAGTCGGGGATAAATATATTGAATGTTGTCGATTCCCGCCCATCCGCAAAGAACGCGGATGGACGGGGCACACGGCGTCTGGTACAAGCAGGAGAGTTGGACGAATAATTTTTGGACAGAGGCGAAGCTGATCGGGAAAGACAGTGAGTGCCGTCGCGCCGATGAGGATAGCCAATAAGGCTCGGTGGTTCATCAGGTCCTCCATGGTCGTGCTTCCACCCTGTTGGACGAGCTGGGCGGAGTCAGGTCGTTAGCCCCGCATCGGGAGCTTAATTCAGGCTCACGGGTTGAGTATTCTTGCCCGTCCATCTCTTGCCGAAGAGAGGGCTGATAGCCGCGCCTGAATCTGAATTTCGGCAAACACTGAATACAACGAATCCGGGCGACTTGACTTTCAGTTTTTTATTGCGGGGGAGTCGGGCTGGCTTCCACAAATCGTATTCACTCCCGTTGACCACGTGCCCCCATCCCAATCGCCCGCCTTCTATACTGAACCTTCATGTCCTATGCCGCCGCCATCGATCAACTCAACGCCATGGCGCCGGAGCTGTACGCGCGCCCCGGCCAGCCGCGGCGAAAATTCTCTCTCGACGAAGTCCGCATCCTCCTCGCCGCTCTCGGCAATCCGCAGCGCCGCTTTCGCTCCGCGCTCATCGCCGGAACCAACGGCAAAGGCTCCACGGCAGCCACGCTGGCATCAATCTTCACCGCCTCCGGGATTCGCGCCGGCCTCTACACCTCGCCGCACCTTGAACGGGTCAACGAGCGCATTCGCATCGATTCGTCCGAAATTGCCGACGACGATTTTGCCTGCCTCTACTTCCGTGTTCATCATGCCGCGCAACAGTTGCTGCGGGAAGAGAAGCTGCCGCAGCATCCCAGCTTCTTCGAAATCCTCACTGCACTGGCCTTCCTTTGCTTTGCCGAGGCGAATGTGGAGCTGGCAGTGCTTGAAGTAGGCATGGGCGGCCGGCTGGACGCAACCAATATCGTCGATCCGCTGCTCTCCATCATCACCGACATCTCGCTCGACCACACCGAATGGCTGGGCACGACCATCGCGGCCATTGCGCGCGAGAAAGCCGGCATTCTCCGCCAGGGGGGAACGCTGATTACGCTCCCGCAGCACCCCGAGGCCAACCAGGTGTTGGCAGAAGCCGCCGCCGCGCTCGGCGTGCGCACGATAAACGCGTCAGCCTTCCTGCCCTCCATCGGTACAACCGGCACATATTCTGTCAACGCCCTCGGCTCCTCCATTGAGGTTGCTTCCCCGCTAAGCGGCGCGCATCAGCAAAGAAATATTGCGCTGGCCATTGCCGCGGCCGTGGAATTGGCCACAGCACACGGCTTTCCCGTCACCCCGGCCTCCATCGCGCAGGGCATTCGGCAGACTCGCTGGCCGGGACGCTTGGAGCGCCTCACCCTCGGCGGCGTAGAGTGGGTTCTGGACGTGGCCCACAACCCCGCCGGAGCAAGCGCGCTCCGCACCAGCCTCTCCTCGCACCTCGGAAATAAGCACCCCCACCTCCTCCTCTTCAGTTGCTTGCGCGACAAGCCGGTCGCGGAGATTGCGCAGATTCTCTTTCCGCTTTTTGAGCAAGTCATCTTCGCGCCCATCCACTCGGTTCGCGCCGCCGCAATCGAAGACATGCAAGCCGCAGCCCGTGCAACTGGAACGCCCGCCCTCAGCGTCCCTTCGATTCGTGAAGCCTTGCAATGCGCCGCCGAGCGAACTAAGAATGGGGTCGTGGTGGTCTCCGGCTCGGTTTACCTGGTAGGCGAGGCGCGCTCGCTGCTGCTGGCCGAAGAAAACGAATTTGGGGGGCGCATCTCATGAAACAGCGCTTCAAAAAGCTGCGACAGCGCTTCAAAAGGCGACCCAATCCGCGCCCTCAACAGCGCCCCAATCCCCTGCCCCGGCTTTATCGCTGGCGGACCAACTTACTCCAGGCGCCGCTCTTTGTGCTGCTCACGGCGCTCTGCGGGACTCTTTCACTCCTGGTCTCGCTGGTGGACAAGCGAGGCAACGCGCAGCACCGCATCGCGCGCTTCTGGGCGCGGGCCGGCGTTTGGAATTCCGGCTCAAAGCTCAAAGTCGTCGGCGTCGAGAATCTGCGCCCGAATCGAGCCGCCGTCTACGCCTGCAACCACACCTCCTATATGGATGTGCCGGTAATCTTCGCCGCGCTGCCCTTCCAATTTCGCATCATGGCTTGGAAGGTCTTGTGGCGCATTCCGTTTATTGGCTGGTACCTGAATCGCTCCGGCCAGTTGCCCATCGATACCCGCAACCCCCGCGCCTCAATCTCCAGCATGGCGGCCGCGGCCAAAGTGCTGCGCGCCGGCATGCCGCTCTTCGTCTTTCCCGAGGGCGGCCGCACATCCGACGGCGCGCTGCGCCTATTTCATCCCGGCGCGGCCTACCTGGCCATTCGCGCCCAGGTTCCGCTGGTCCCCATGGCGCTCAGCGGAGTCTACGACCTGATGCCCATTCACACCCACCACTACTATCCCAGCGTCCTGACGGTCAGCATCGGCCAGCCCATCGAAACCGCGGGCATGACCATGCAGCAGGTCGATGAACTCACCGAGCGTCTCCGAGCGGCCATCGACGCTCTGCGCAAGCCGCGAAGCTGACCATCCAAATATGATCGGGCGCCCCACACTCGCTGCGTACGTGTTTTTGCGGCTAGGGTGGGAGACCGCGCAACTCCCCTATCCCTTAGGTCGATTGACACCTTACACTGGTTGCTGCCATGTGCGTCTATATCGCAATTCCCGAGCCCACCGGCTCCGATTCAGCCTTCAACCAGCGGTCGCAGCCGGCCTATCTTGCCGCTCTCCGTTCCGCCGGAGCCACGCCCATCATCGTTCCGCTCCATGAGCATCAGGACCGCGTAGCCCGTCTGCTCGCCGGTGTGCAGGCTGTGCTTCTGCCCGGCAGCATTTTCGACGTAGACCCGCAGCGCTACGGCGAAGCGGCCCTCCCCGAGTGCGCTGCACCCGACCCCGCCCGCGCCGCCGTCGACGAGCTGCTACTCCAAGACGCCTTCAACCTCCACAAGCCCATCTTCGCCATCTGCTACGGCATTCAAACCCTGAACGTCTGG
>Ga0182027_10016585_pt1 | contig 10051 bp, 23 predicted proteins | sample 712E1DmetaG_FD_121300 | JGI IMG/M metagenome (GOLD analysis project Ga0182027, IMG submission 121300) | Permafrost microbial communities from Stordalen Mire, Sweden - 712E1D metaG (Illumina Assembly) | ecosystem: Environmental > Terrestrial > Soil > Wetlands > Permafrost | place: Sweden... | reverse complement strand
TCCGACACCTGCTACGATCAGGTTGACTCGAAATTGGAGGCTTAAATATGGCGGCTTTTGCTTACTATGCGGCCGAGCGATCTCGCCACGCTGCAGCCCAGAACACCCCTATCAGCCTCGAGAGTGAAGACGGACTGACTAACTGGAGGCTGTAAATGACCGCCAAGACGAAGCACACCCGGAGACCGTGGAAGCTGATTGACGGTACTTTCATCTACGCCCCCAACAGCCGGGGCGTCAACCAATTCTGGTGCCAGCTCTACACCCAAAGGGACTGCGCCACCCAGGAGGAGCTGATCGCCAACGCCAAGCTGATGAGGGCCGCCCCTGACCTCCTGGAAGCCCTCCAGTGTCTCCTCCAGAACGCCGAGCTATTCAATCGGGACACCGACGAAGTCTGGGTGGCGACCAAGAATCTCGTCACCAAGGCCATCAACAAGGCAACCGGGTAAATGCCCTACATCTACGAAAAGGGCCCTGGCAAGCCAGACTTCAGGAGGCCTCAGCACTGGTCCTGGGCCAAAAGGGCGATTGACGTTGGTCCCGAAGAGGATGCAGAGATTGTCCAACCGATAATCACACCTGAACCCAAGCTGCTGCCGGCGCACAAGGAGACCTAGTGAAGCTTCTCTGCAAAATCTTCGGCTGCAATTACTTCGATTTCTTTGGGAGGTTTTACTTCCACTGTACACGCTGTAGCAACCCGGCAAGCCCACTTCGAAAAATACTCGTTCTTACGATGGAAGGAAGAAGCCATGAATACAGCTCTCATCTCGAAGGCCGCTGAAGAGACCGCAGCACATGAGGCTATGTTTGATTCCTTCAATGATGCTTTCGCCAATCAACTCTCTATCTCGATGCGAGCCTGCGAGCTGCAGCAGGAGTATATCGCAGCCTATCACACCGTCCTTCGGGAGTTCTGCTGCGCTCCCCAGACGACCGTCGAGCTGCATCTGGCCCGGATGGTAAACCAGGAGAGGAACCGATGACCCTACTTGATGGAACGGTCATACCCAAGATGACACGGACTGAAGCACGAAAGAAACTCTTCCAGCGTTTCAACTGCGACAACATGTGGAGTGGGTATAGGGATCCATTTGCCCACAAAATGGCCAACGGGACCTACTGTCTGGTCATTTATGGTTACACAAATTACGAGTGGATACCTATCTTGCTGAAGGCTGACTCCGGAGGATTCGAGGGGGCATGGTACATGCTGGACATAGACGAGGCTTATGAGACGAACGAGAAATTCGACGCCGAGCAGGTGCGACGGGAGACGGTCTGTCGGCTGCTCCTGTACCCCTATCGACCCAAGCGTTCTTTCTGGTCAATGCTTGTGCAGAGGCTTTGTATCTGCAACAAGTACGAAGGGACGGGGGTATGATTTCTCTCTCCTGCTGGTTGTTTGTTGCGGCTTGTTTTGCAATGGGGTTCTACTCAGGATTCTACTCCCGAGGCGATAAATGAAAATCAGGTTGACTCAGAATATCCCTGTCGGCGAGGAGCACGGATTGACCACAGGCCTCGAGCTTGAGACTTGTGATCCCGCCAAGGGAAGTAGGGATATCGGGGGGATCTGGGTGAGGGCTCCATGGACCGGCAAGGAAGTCAGGCTTTGGAAGCACGAATACGAGGAAATCAAGTGAAGATCAGACTGTACTTGACTTCTGGTTCGACCCCTGCCATACTGAAGTCACCCTCGAATAAGGAGTCACCAATGACCGCCAAGCTGACCAAAGCCCAGAAGACCGAGCGAGCCAACCTCTATCGCTCTGAGGTGGCCGCCCAGATGGGGGCAGTGGCCTCTGGCAATAGCTACGCCCCCGCAGCCTTCCGCGCTGTTGCTGACAGCATCATGAGGAAGCTCGAAGTAGGGTCTGACACCGGCCCCAACCCCAACCGTTTCCTCGACCTTTGCTGGAAATACAACGACCACGGCTACATCCCTACGCTACGCTGCGACCAGGACCCCCTCTACACCGTCCTGGCCGACTGCTACGACTTCGAACAGGCCCGGCGGGGCAGTCCTGCCCGTGCCTACAGGACACACTATTTTCATGGGGTGACTTGACAGCCGGCCAGAGACCTGCCATAATGGATTCAACCTGGAGGCACACATGGCTCGGATGCGGATGGGACAGCTAGCGGCAAGGAAGCAGAACCGCATCATGAAGAACCTCCCCTCGACCGACCCGGCAGATGCCGCCCTCGATGTCCTGATCCACTCTGAGCTGGACGAGGAAGGGAAGCTCACCCGCCGCGAAGCTCTGCTCACCTACTCCGTCCTGGCCAGCAAGGACGCCATCCGCTGCCTCTGGCTGGATGTGGAGGCCGAGCTGGTGAAATGGGGAAAAATCGTCATCTGAGGGCTTGACAGCCGTTCTCCCCCGTGCTAGAGTACTAGTCATGGAGGCAACAATGAACCCCACGACGAACCCCGCCGAGCCCAAGACTTTCAGCATCCCCGAGTGCAAGCTGGTCGACCTGAAGGGTAAGCTCGACAAGATGGTCCGCAAGGCAGCCAAGCTCGGCATCGAGGGCTGCAGCTACACCGTTGGCGCCAGCAGCGATGTCCCCTACCTCACCTACTTCAGCGAGATGACCGGCCGCTACCAGACCAAGCGCTACGAACAGAACACCGAGGACTTCACCGCCGAGCAGCTCGCCGTCGCCCTCAAGAATCTCGAGGTGGCCGGTGAAATCACCTACAAGCGCTTTGTTGAGGTCACCATCGCCGGTCCCGCCCCTGTCCTGGCCGGCTGGGAGTTCGTCGCCACCCTCGAGCACCTGACCGACGACAAGGGCCAGCCCATGAACATGCTCCGGACCAGCCCCCTCTTCAAGGGTGAGCTTCCAGAGCGCTTTCGGACAGTTGAGGCCACCAACTGCGATCACTGCCACCAGCTCCGGAACCGCAAGGACACCTACCTCGTCCGCAACACCGAGACGGGCGAGTGGAAGCAAATCGGCTCGACGTGTATTGCTGATTTTTTGGGCGGCAACGACCCCCGGCAGGTCGCCGGCATCCTGGCCTTCTGGCTCGATATTCAGATGGAGTGCCGAGATGACGAGGGCGAGGAGAGCGGCGAGTACGGCCCCCGTGGAGAGATGCGTTGGGCGCTCCGGAACTTCCTCGCCCTGACCGCTGCAGTTATCAGGGAGGACGGCTGGATGTCGAAGGCGAAGGCCGAGAGCGAGGGCCGGAACGCCACGGTCAGCACGGTCATCGGCTTCCTTGTGAAGCCCGAGAACATCAGCTACCCCAAGAAGGCGGTGTAAGGGGCTGAAATCAGGGGGCTGAAAAGCCCCTGCGAATAACCCGTACAAAAACATGAGCTAACAAATGACCGACATGACCTACACCCTGAAGAACGTCCACCGTGGCACCGGCTCCCGAAGCCGCTACATCTACGCTGACCTGTACGATATCGACGGACTCGTCACTGCAGCCACCCTTGACTACATCCTGGACGCAGCCCAGAGGAGTGGGCGGAAGATCATCATTGACGACCCCGGTGCCCTCCTGAAGGCGATTAATTCGAAGTAGGCTCTTGACAGGAAACCTGCCCGGGTGTAGTATTGAGACACCCTGGAGGCAAAAATGAACGGACAGGACCGCAAGATCGAGCTGACCGAGGCGGATTTCAGGCAAGCGGATGAATGCATTGAATTTATTCGGGAATTCCTCGGAGGCAAGGACGATCTGTCAGACTACCAGCATAACCTCAAACTGGCCGTCCAGCAGAACTCCATCAACTCCCGCCTTGCGGGTATCACCGCCAGCGCAATCCCCTTCTACCTCAGGGAAATCGGCAAGCTCGAGGAGCAGAAGAAGGCCTCCTTGGCCCCTTCGACGCACATGGGCACGGTGGGCGAGAAGATGGACTTTTTCGCCAGCCTCCTGAGCGTCTACCCGCACGAGTCCGATTTCGGCTGCACCTTCATCTGCAAGATGGTCACGCCTGAGGGCCAGATCCTTACTTGGTTCGCGTCCAACGACCTGACCACCAAGGACCCCCGCGAGGCCGCTGAGAAGGGCCTGCTCTGCCAGGGTGTGGTTTCCAAGCTTTCCGGCAGGGTCAAGAAGCACGACTCCTACCAGGGCAAACTCCAGACCGTCGTCACCCGCTGCACCGTCTGGACCGCCGAGGGCATCAAGCTGGCCGAGGAAAAGGCCGCCAAAAAGGCCGCTCGCGAGGCCAAAAAGGCCGCTAAGGCCCTGGTGACCAAGTGAAGCGCGGAGCGCTCCTGGGGCTGCTCCTGGCCTCCTGCGGGGCTTCCCCAGCGGACATGGTGACCCAGCATGGCGCCCGCTTCCACTTCAATGGGCTTCACCCCGTCACTCTCGAGGTAGCCAACCAGATGGAGGCCAAGGCTATCGACATCTTCCAGACATACTACGAGGCCGACTCCAGGGACATCAACGATTGCCTCTGGGGCCTGGAAGTGGATATCCAAGCTGAACTCAACGGTCCATGGTACGGTTCCGGTGAAGCAGCGGGGTATTACAATGCCCTGAACGGGGACCTCACCATGACCACCATGGCGTGCTCCTGGCGAACCGCCTATGTTCACGAGATAATTCACCAGCTCCAGTGGTGCGTCCTGTATATCGAAGACCACAACCACCTCTCGCCGGCCTGGGCTGATATCGAGGTGGCCGAGATAGTTTTCCACAGGAGCTGCCAGAGGGGTGACAACGAATGCCTCTACGTGGCCGGGAACTCACCTTTTAGCGATTGTAGGGAGATTCCATGAGGACGCTATGGCTAGCCCTGCTGCTCTGCTCCTGCGGCCCCACACACGACCTAAAGGACGTTCCTGAAGACTCCTGGAACCAAGTCCAGATGGAATGGGTAGTCAATATCCTCAAGTCCGGATGGGACCAGAACAACATGGACCGCTACGGAGAGCCCATAGGATGTGCTGGTGGAACCACCAACGGAATCGACTGTTATGCCCCCTATAGATGCATCCCGGGCCCCAGCGGCCGTAACTGGCTTTGCGGAACAGAAAAGTACTGCGAGAGCAGGGTGATGGTCCGAGATAGCCAGCTCAACGAGCTACTGAATTACTATCCTGAGTGCCAGCTATTTGTGGACGCCCCCTGGAAGATCGCTCACACCCACACCACAATCTCAAGGTTTACGCTAGCTTGCCCAAATGACGTACTACACAACTGGGCGATGCCCTGGCCTCCATTCATCTGGACCGACGCCAACTGCAACTGGCGGCCTCCAGTGGGGACTTGACAGGAAATCAGCCCGGGTGTACACTAGCCTCATATCGAATTAAGGAGGCAGCCATGACCATGCTCTCCCCAGGGAAATACGAAGGGACAAAGCCTTTCGTCCGGTACGACCCTTCAGAGAGGGATTTGTGTCGACGTTTTCATGCCCCCAACCATACCGCCAAGAACTTCATCCCGGAGGATTTCCGTGTCCTCGTGGACATGATGGCTGCGAAAATCCGAGAGATCATCAAGAAGCATCCGGAAATCGAGGCGCTGGCCTCCTGTGGCCACAGCGGTCTGATGATGATGGGGGCCCTTAGCTACGTCACCGGCCTCCCTCAAATTGCCGTCCGCAAGCCACACCCCAGCGACCACGACAAGAAGCTCGTCAACGGCTGGCTGGGGTGCAAAGGCTTTCTCATTATCGATGATTTTGTGTCTTCAGGACAGACTATCATGAAGATAACTAAGGATATCCAGAAGTCGGCTACTGCAGAGATAAATGCCGAACGGACTTCCAAGGGCCTCAAGGAAATTGATATACCAGTCGAGGACCTTCCCCAGCCTATCGCCTGCCTGCTGTATAACGAGGACTGGAACAGCGAACATACCGTGTACGACCTTGACGGCAAGTGCCTCGAAATTCCCAGCTACTCCGCTCTTTCGGAGGATCTCGAGGTCAAATTCTAGGTGCGCTATTAGTAGGGTCGAATGCCTGTGCAGAGGCTTTGTATCTTCAACGTAGGGCAGGAGGAAACATGAAATTCCTGGCTCTGTTTGTTCTACTTCTCCTTGCTGGATGCGGACCCCAGTGCAAGGATAAATGGTGCGGCCTTTATCCCCCAGACGGAGGGCCACAAAGAATGAGTTGTTGGTGCTTCGATTACCAAGCAAGAGGATATTACTCTTGTCCCTGCCCCTAGGAGAAGACATGGATCGCTTTAAGGTCAAGATTACCAAACTGTCAAAGAATGAGACCAAGGTACGCACCGATTCCATGGAGGGATGGTGTTATGCTCCTCCAAAAGAGGGTAGCCCCTTCCAGGTGTTTGGGAAGCCACTAGATCCCGACCTAGCTGGCAGATCAGATGCATTCCGCTGGCTCTCCACCTCCAAGGTGCAGTCTGTCTCAAACGAGCTGGGCAGCAACGAGTGCGTCATCATCACCATGAACAGCACCTACCAAGTCGAATTCCTTGGGCTGATGCCAGACGAGGAATACTGATGAGTCCCTTTTACATCAAGGAATTCCGCAAGACACACAAGTGCAATCTGTGCGAAGACAGCGTCAAGGACGGACGCCACTTCTGCAGGGAGCACCTGGAGGAAGCAAGGCTCAAGTGGCAGCTATGGGCTGTCACACGTCGAGCTGAAGGCAAGTGCTGCTTCTGTGGCCGCAAAAGCTTCAACGGCTGGCTCCGCTGCCGCAAGCACACCATGATCAACCGAGAACGCTGCCGAGCCTGGATGAAGCTCCATGGCCATCAGGTTTGGCTGGATGTCAAGGCCGAGACCCTCAGGACGGGATTATGCCAACATTGCAGGAACAACCGTCCAGTGATCCCCGGCACTCTCGGCTGCCTTAATTGCAAGCGCCGCCACCAGGAGCGCTACAATGTACACCCCAACTGAGTTTCGCTATAGTTAGTGTAGGAGATCGTCGCGGACAGCTCACACACCTTCACCGTCACTGTATAGCGAATTGCCTCTGAAGATCTCCCAAAACAGGCCGTAGCAGTAATCTGTATATTAAGGAGATCACACAATGAAACTCAAGTCCTTGTTCGCAGCGTTGATGGTAGCAGCTTTCTTCTGCTCCTGTGCAGTTCCTCGAGCATACTCAGCAACACCCACACCCCCAGCAGCGGCCACCCAGAAGCCATTGGCCCACATTGCCCTGGAGGGTATCATTGACGACGATGTGGCCTCTGCCGCTGTAGATGCACTCGACATCGTCGCTCAGGCACAGCTACCTTTCGTGCTATTCGAAATCAATTCCCCTGGAGGCAGCGTGGATGCCGGATTCAAGATTGCCAAGGCAATTGAAAATAGCCCAGCCAAAGTAGTCTGTGTGGTGGACGGGGAGGCCGACAGTATGGCTTTCTACATCCTCCAGTCCTGCGACATGCGTATCATGACCTACCGTTCCATATTGATGGCACACGAGCCCGCAGTCGGAATCAAGGGCTATGGCAAATCCGACGACTGGAAAAAGCGTGGTCAGGAACTAGCGGACATGCTGGCCGTTCTCACCAGGGCCTTCAATCACCACTGCTCGCAGAGGCTGACTATCAGCTACGATGAATACTCGAAGCGTGTGCATAACACGGAGTATTGGATCGATGACGATGAAGCTACCGCGATCGGAGCGATCGACATGGCCGTCGTCTCTGTCAAGCAGGTAGAAAAGATGCTCATGGATGCTATTAAGTAATCCAGGCAGCAGACACTTCAAGGGCCTCGGGAGTTCATCCTCGAGGCCCTTTCTCTTTATACGTTGGGATTAGCTGAACCGCCAGTGCCACCGGGATTGGTTGTGCTAGATGCGATACCGGGATCCGTGCCTGCCTGGACTTCTTCGTTCTCATCACGCTGATTTGACAAGTGCTGAGAAGCCACGTTGCCGGCGAGGTAGAGACCAGCGATAAATGTGACTCCCCCTACGAATGAAGTGTACAATCCGACCAGCTCTGGGAACCAATGGCAAGAGGTAGCGGCTCCCATCAAAACCACAACACAGAAAGAGCTGAATGCAACCTTTTTGTCATCAAGATGCCAAACCATTTTATCCTCCAAAAAGCCTCAGAATAAACTTCATTACCGTCTCACCACCAGCACCAGCCGCCAACCCAATGATAGCCATTCCGACTGGAGGGATGACCTTGAGAGCGATCTTCCTGGTGGACTCCCCCGCTTTTTCAAGGACATCTACACGGGCCGCAACTCCAGCGATACCATCTGTCTTGTCAAGGAGCCTGTCCAGTTTTTGGGATACCTCTGTCTTCAGCTCTTGTACATGAGATGTCAGAGAGTCCAACTTGGTGTCAATCTTGGCTTGCTCTGTTTGAATACCGCTAATTTCGTCCTCGAGGTCGTTCAACCTCTGCTCATGGAAATTGCACAAGACGCCGGCTGCTGGGGGCATAGAACAATCTCCGGAGGTGTGGGTGCCCATCACTCCAGAAGATTGTCTCTAACGATTTGTCTCGATCATGCCGGCCGACTGCAGGCAGTACTGATGGACATAAATCTTGGACTTGCGTATGAATGAGTCAGCAGCCGTCTTGGACCCGCAGATGTAACAATAGTGCAGGTCGGTCTTCTCCACTGCCTCAAGCGACTCGATGACCTTCTGGATGTCGTCCATCACTGCCTCCAAGTTGGGCTACCCATGACGCCTTTACGGGGCTTGACTGACAGCCATGGTTCCTGAAATTCTGAGTTGCTCTAGCGTCCCCGGTCAGGGTTGTCGCAGACACAAAGCCTCTGCGCGGGCATCAGACCTCGTCAGGTACTCGCCCACGACCCCAGGAGGGCTCGAACCTCCGACCTGCGGTTTAGGAAACCGCCACTCTATCCAACTGAGCTATGGGGCCATCTAGGACGGTGAGGGGAGTCGAACCCCGTGGCTTTCGCCATACCACACACCGTCTTTTAAGCTAGGACGACTTCTTGGCCAGCCCGGCGCCACGGGCCTTGTTCTGGGAACGCTGCGCCTTGATGGCCGAGATGGCACCTCCCCTGACCTTAGGGCGCACGTTCAGGACCACACCCTTGCGGGTCTTGATGGCCAGAGCCCGGCCGCCGGCCACCATCGGACGGGTGCCCTTCAGATGGGTCAGCTCGTACTCGGTCCAGTTCTCCGACAGGTAAGTCGCAGTGCGATTCTTCACGATACACCTCTGGTATTGCTGGCTACGGGTTAGACTGCTTTACAGATTCTCGAAGACCCTGATAAGAGATGCCATGGAAGCCTGCTGAGCCTCCGGACCAAAAACAGAGAAGGCCTCAACAACCTTCGCCACAGCCGCCCGGAGGTCATCGTACCCCAGGAGGCTGTTCTTGAGGATGTTGATCTGCCTCTTGAGAAACTGCAGCTCCTGGAGCTGAGCCATGTTGGCCTCACGAGCGTTCCGGGGGGAGTCATCCCTCTTCTGCTTGCGCTCACTGCCAGGGCGGCCCGAGGAAGCCGGCCGAGCCTGACGGACGTGGACCTGTGGCTTGGGGAGATTGACGTGGCCAACAACCACTGCGTTCGGGGTCTTCGGGGCGTCCATGATGCCTCCTGCTGCGGGTTTAATCAACTTATAGCACACCAGCTCTAGATCTGTCAATCCCCCATCTCAACTAGGCAGCGGTTGAAAATCCCGCTAGCATTGGGCACCCTGCCCCCACAGGGATACTTGCTCAGCTCTCTCTGGAGGCACGTACAAAAGCGCACGCCCTGATCCTTGGACCAACCCCCATGGATTTGATTTGCGATGCACTGAGCCAAGGCAGAGCTGTCTACGCACGACCTATCTCCAGGACGCTGCTCTGAAGCACAGCCCGAGACATGCAGAGCGAAGAGTACCGCAAACCCTGCGGCCAAGATGAGGTGGCGAATCGATTTCATGGTGTACTCCTGCAGTCGAACATGTAGCGCCCATCACCAATAAAGTAGTGGGCACAACTCGTGATCGGAGCCATACAGAACTCGGCGAAATGCTGAGTCACCCCGACCACACCGGCATCCTCCGGATTCCAGTCGTCGTCATGCTGAATCAAGACGGTACTCTCCGGGAATCCCTGTTCCCCTCCCCAGATCCTATCGGT
>Ga0182027_10016583_pt1 | contig 10052 bp, 10 predicted proteins | sample 712E1DmetaG_FD_121300 | JGI IMG/M metagenome (GOLD analysis project Ga0182027, IMG submission 121300) | Permafrost microbial communities from Stordalen Mire, Sweden - 712E1D metaG (Illumina Assembly) | ecosystem: Environmental > Terrestrial > Soil > Wetlands > Permafrost | place: Sweden... | reverse complement strand
CCGGAGGCCGCAAAAGACGCATCGACACTGCACAATCCAGCATTTCAAACCGATTTTCAAGCCGCAATCACTCGAAACTTCAAAGAAGATGCGTGGCGGCGGCGATTTTCAACAAGTTCCTAGCGTTGTCAGAAGAGTAGGGTCGACCGTTACACTCAATGCGGTCGAGCCTTCGTAGGTTGTCTGCAGCGTTTCGCCGCCGATCACAACATACGATTCCGGAAAGAAGTTCGTACCATATACCTGCAGGGTGACCGCCGCGCTCCCTAGCGCAATCGAGGGAACCGAGAAATGGGTGACCGTCGGCGTTGTGAAATTGGCGACCGATGTACCCGAGAGCGGAACGGCGAACGAGGGATGGACAGGATCATTGCTGGCGATGGTGAAGGTTCCGGTTCGCGTGCCCAACTGTGTAGGAGAAAATGCGATCGTAAAGCTGCAAGCATAGTTGTGAGGAAGAGGGCTTGAGCAGTCGTTACTCAAGATATTGAAGTCGCCGGTAATGGTCGACTGAGCCGGATATATAATCAGTGGCGCTGTTCCGGTGTTCCCTGCAAACACCATCGCGTTGCTGCCACTCGCGCTGTTACCTAGCACCTGCGTAGGAAAGACAATGCTCGATGGTAGGGTTGAAATGCTGGGGGCCGTGCCAACACCGAAGATCGAGAACGTGTTCACAGGAACAGGAGTATTTGAAGTAACCGCCACCATCGCGCTGAAGTCTCCCGCCGTGGCTGGGGTGAACGTTGCCACCACATTGCAGGACGTACCCGGTGCCAGCGTCTCGATGCAACTGCCTGAGGAAGTCAGGGCGAAGAGCGTGCTTGAGAGTTGGGTATTGCTGATAATCAAGGGGGCATTTCCGCAGTTCGTAATGGTGAACGAACTCTGCCCGGAGGAACCTACCTGCGCGTTGCCATACGTTGCATTCGAAAAACAGATTGCAGGCCCGGGCTGGCTGGCATCGATCAAAGCTGCGAAACCAAACGGGCTTGTTGGGTTCCCTGAGGGGGGAGTGACGGCGCTCAGGTAAGCTGAAGATGTGGTGGGAAGATCGTCCAGGGCGGTGCCTGCGATGTGGACACGGCCCTGACTGTCGATGGCCAGGCCATCGATAGCAGAACCGCCCAGTGCGCCATTGAAATAGGTAGAAAACAGAAGCTGATGGATCGTTGGATCAAACTCAGAAACAAATGCCGATCCGAACGTGGTTCCCGACATCGACTGCAGCGGATCGACCATTGGAATGTTGCTTATCATACGGGTATTTCCCGCCAACCAGACGTTGCCTGCGGCATCGAGTGCGACGTTGGTGATATCCCCACCCGTATCCCCGGTAGGCGTGCTGAAGTAAGAGGAATAGGTAAGCTGGGTTGCGTCGGCGCTGAGCCTGGCCATAAAGCTTGTGCCGATGGTCGAGCTGTATGCATCCGAGGTGACGGGATAGTTGTAGTTTGGGCTCCCAACCAGGATCATCTGATTATCCGAGGTTAAAGCCATGCCGGTTGCCACTCCGGTCGTGACCAGCGTCGAATACAAAAGCGTGCTGCCGTCGGCGGAAACTTTGGCGGCGAATGGAGCCACATCTCCCGGTGAAATCATTGCCGACTGATAAGCGCCCGCGGTAATCGGCCACGGAGTTGCGGAGGTTCCAATCGTAACCCCAACATTTCCCCCTAAATAGGTATTTCCAGCTGCATCCACAGAAACGCCGACAACCGCGCAGCACTGGGAAGCGCTGCCTGTGGCGCCAACGAGTGCGCTATACACCAGATTTCCCGATGGCTGCAACTTCGTAAGAAACACATAATAGCCGTTAAAATAGCTCGGGGCGCCCGCGTTTAGTGCCCCGGGAGTTACAGGGAGATAAGCCGACTCGGTTGTGCCTGCCACATAGACATTGCCCGACGCATCTACAGCAACACCTCCGGGAAGAGTGGACGCAGAGGTTCCCTGGGAATTTGTTCCGCCCAGACGACTTGAAAAGTTGAGCGAAGCTCCATCCGGCGCCAGCGAAGTCACAAATCCATCCATGTAAGATGGCGATCCCGAACTGATTGGGTTCTTCAGTGGAAAGTCCGTTGACTCTGTGTATCCGGTCACGATGGCGTCGCCACTTCCATCAACCGCAATCTTCTCCGCTTGGTTGTAATTGCTGCCGCCCAGAAAAGTAGAGTACACCTGCGCCGTTCCCACCGCGTTGAGTTTAGTAATGAATATGTCCGCTTCATCGGACGCGCAGGGTGAGCAAGTGGTCTGATATGCCCCCGTTGTCACAGGATAGTTTGGAGAAAATGACTGCCCGACGATATAAGTGTTTCCGGAGGCGTCGACCGCGGCCCCAGACACATAAATCGATAGGTTGGCAAGGTAGGTAGAGTAATCCAGCACCGGATCGATCACCAGCGGCAGTGAGGAGTCAAAAGCTCCGATGCTGAAGGCTACTTCATCATCTCCGAGCAAAACGAATGTACCACCAATTTCCTGCTCGCGGCCCCGCACCATTTGATAGATATGAGGAGACCGAACGATTACCTCGTTTTCGCCTATTCCCATATGTAGATCGCCATTGGCTGAACGAGTGAGGGTCCGCACGCCTGTATACCGCATCTTAATCTGGCGGTAGTCTGCTCCGGGCTGAACAACGAAGTCATGTTCCACTCGCCCGCCTCTCCCGTAATACGTGAGGTTCACACCGGAATAGATTTCTCGATAGGTAAGGCGGCCATACTGCGAAATGTGGGTTTTCCATGCGGATGGCTGGTTGCCAAGCAAGTAATTCGATTCCCCCACGCCCTTTTCGGAAGCCTCGATCTTGACATTCTGATTGGCACCTACCAGAGTCATGCCGAGACTCTGATTCTCGCTTGTCGATGGTATCCGAAGGTTGAAGGAGCCTGCAGAAAAACCTACTCGCATAACTCCTGAACGTGTTAGATATATCTGGTCCGAAGGTCCCTGACCAACATTTGGTTCGAAGGCGAGCGGCAACTCCGCAATGGACACGACAGCAGTTGTTCTGTCGGCAATCGTAAGGCCTTGTCCGGAATTATCTTGTGCGCAAATATGCAAACACCCGAAACTCAGGGCTGCGAGTACAGCCATATTGCGAATTGACTGCATAAAGTCCCCTGTCGTGTTGGATAAATTGACCCTATCGAGAGTAGTCGGCGTTTTCCAGCATGTCAACGTCAACCTGAGTCCAGGGATTAGTCCTCGGAATGTCGGTGTCTGTTCACAAATCCGTCAGGGATACTGCTCTCCCTCCTGTGCAACCGTCGTCCCATACACTGTTTCACAACCCATAACTTAGGACACGGCGGATCAGGAAGATCTCTTTGCCTAAGGTGATACCACTGGGGCAAGTCCCAGTGGTCATCCTGACAATAACGCTAACCTAACTTTCAGTGGCAAGCCGGTAATTAACTGGAACGCCAATCTCAGTTGCGGCTAAATCGCCGATGCACGAATCCAGGGTCTGGGGTTTAAATTCAGCGGTTCCGAGCGCCCATATTCCCGAAATCGACTACGTCATCCACTCAACGCCTGAGCCTCCCGTACTGCTCTTCGGTTAGTTTCAGGAACAGCCCACCCCGGCCCATAGCGATTCCCAGGTCCAGACTCTGGCGGCTCTCTTGGTCTGGGAGGCCGCCTCCCCGCTCGACCAGTTCAATGATTTTGTGCGGCGAAGTGCAGCGGAGCACTCACTGCGCCAGCATTTGCTTGATTGTGTTCATCCACCCTTTCCTCATTTGCTGCGAAACGACGGTCTCTCGGCAACGAGGGGCTTTCGTGCGTGGGGACTAAAGGCGTTGGGAGCCGAAGCGTCGCTTTTATGCCAGAATACTGACAACAACTCATCGTTCCTGATTGAAGGAACCTCTCCAACAAAGGCCGAATACATTTGCGCAGACCAACCTGCCACCTTCACATTTCGCTTGCAGAATGGCGGCGGACCATACATTTACTCCGCCCTTGACACGTAAGTGCCTCGTTCTGCGAAGTTTTTGCGGAAATCGATGCGCGGCGTCGCCTGTGTAACGTAGAAGTCGGAGGAACTTCCCCATGCCTCAACCGATGGCAATAGTTGAATCGAAAACGCTCTAATTTCAGCATTTCCAAGCTGAACTATGTAATCAATCCTGAAGAATCCGGTCAAGGTCAGCTAGGTCGCGCCCCTGCGTCTCCGGCAACAGCAGCACACTCACCACCATCACCACATATGAGGCAACGGAAAACACGGCAATCGCCCGGCCCAAGGGCATGTGCGCGCTGAAGTAGCCCACCAGCGTGGGAAAAAGCGCGCCAATTCCCCGCCCGAAGTTGTAACTAAAGCCCTGCCCCGATCCGCGCAACGACGTGGGAAACAATTCTGTGAAAAAGCTTCCCATCGGGCTGAATGAACCGGAGGGGAAAAATCCCAGCGGAAAGCCGAGAAAGAGCGTGGCGCCGTTGCCGATGGGCAGCATCATGTACACTGCGACCGAGAGTAAGGAGCCGATGGCGAACAGTGCCAGAGACCATCTGCGTCCAATCCAGTCGCTGAGATGGGCGCTGGTCATATAACCGGCGAACGACCCGGCAATCACCACCATCAGATATGCGCCCGTTGAACTGACCGACAATCCGCGCGCTCGCAGATAGAGGGGCAGGAATGTATTCACGGCGTAATAGCCGCCCTGCGCGCCTAGCGCCACCAGCGAGGCCAACATCGTGGTGCGCAGCATGGCGGGCGCAAAGATCTTGAGAAAATGCGCCGACGCCCCCGAACTCTGCTGCTTGCGGGTACGCTCAAAAACTTCGGGCTCGTGCACATGGTGCTGAATCCACAGCGCCAGCGGAACCGGCAGCAGGCCGATCCAGAACATCGCACGCCACGCGATGTCCGGAGACAAAAATTTGAACAGCACAGTATAAAACAGAGCCGCAATGCCCCAGCCGATTGCCCATGCGGATTGCGTCGTTCCTACGGCGCGCCCGCGGAACTTGGCGCGGATTGTTTCCCCGATCAGCACTGAGCCGACTGCCCACTCGCCCCCAAAACCCAGTCCCTGAATGCCGCGCATGATGAATAACTGCGAAAACGTGTTCGTGCAGCCGCTCAGAAAGGTGAATACAGCGAACCATAGGATCGTCCAGTTGAGCACGCGGACGCGGCCCCACCGGTCAGCGGCGAGGCCGGCGAGCCATCCGCCTAGCGACGAAAACAGCAACGCCGAGGTTCCCAGCCATCCTGCCTGGCTCTTCGTGATATGCCACAGCAGGATCAGGGCCGGCATGGCAAAGCTGTAGACCATCACGTTCATGCCGTCCAGCATCCAGCCGCAAAACGTGGCGACGAGCGTGGTCCGCTCGCTTGGATCCAACTGCAAAAGCCAGTTACGCTCCACCGGCTTACTAACCTTCACTCCAGATTGCATTAGCTACGCCTTCACACCGACTGCATGGGGTAACTGAGGATGATTTACGGGCAAGATCGGACGCGCCCGTTCGACGCCGGGTTCGCCATCCAGAAATGCCAGCAGTTCGGGATTTGCAAAGCCGCCATCGAGACGAACGCGGATGCGCGCCTTGGAAAATGAGCCGCGAATCAAGTCCATCAACCGCCGCAAAATCCCCACCGCCCTTGCCACTGGTCAAATTCTAATATCGCTGGCCTGGTGAAAATCTCTGGAAACAACAAACGCTTTGTCGCTGTAGAATCGGTCAAGCGAAAGCCTCTCAGTGTTCCTAAAACACTGTCTCGTCAACATGTTTGTAGCACAAAAGGCTTTCGCTAACTCCGGCTTCACGAATAATGCAGGCTAGTGTCCGAAGGGCTTGAGTGCAACATTGCCTTCTTCCAACTTGCTCCGTATGGCCTTGATCATTTCGAAGGCTCCGGTGGAATCGCCATGGACACAGATGGTTTGGGCCTTGAGGGGAATTTTGGTTCCATCAAGGGCGACAACAATCTTATCCCTGACCATGTTCAGCACCCTCTGCGCGATGACCTCGGGATCATGGAGGACCGCTCCCTCAACGCCGCGCGGCACCAGCTTCCCCTCATGGGTGTATGCGCGATCGGCAAAGGCCTCTTCGACATAGCGAACGCCTACCTGTTGAGCCGCCGTAACCATGGCGGAGTTGCTCAGGCAGACCATGGTCAGCTCCGCATCCACAGCCTTGATAGCCTGTGCAATGGCAGTCGCCACGGGCTGATGATCCACAGCCTTGTTGTACATTGCCCCGTGCGCCTTGACATGCTGCAGCCGCACTCCTTCACGCTGGCAGAAAGCCGCCAGTGCTCCAATCTGATAGGTCACATCGGCCGAAATCTCATCCAAGGTGGCATCCATTGCCCGGCGTCCGAATCCGACCAGGTCAGGGTAGGAAGGATGTGCTCCGATGGCGACGCCGTGCCGGGCGGCAAGTTTGACCGTCTTCCACATGTTCACCGGGTCCGATGCGTGAAAGCCGCAGGCAACGTTCGCCGAGGTAATGTACGGCATCACCTGTTCGTCATTGCCAATTTTATAGACACTGAAACCTTCTCCCATATCGCAGTTCAAATCAATCGATAACATGGCTCAATCCCCATTCGTTGTAATAATTCGTAATGCACTTGTGAGCGCCGCTCAAACAGACGCGTCGATTTTCGACAGCGACGCGCTGGACGCCTTTTCGTAGCACTTCTTTTCAGTCATCAATGCCACTACAGCTTCCGCGTCGCTGCATGAAACAAATCGGATCTTGTCGTCGGCCTTCGCTTGCGCCAATTTCGCCAGATCAGGACCGATGACCGTCGCAATCTTGGCGTATCCTCCCGTGGTCTGGCAGTCAGCCATCATGATGATGGGTATGCCGCTGCCCGGAATCTGGACCGCTCCGGGACACAGCGCGTCCGAAACGATATCCGCTCCGGTTTTGTGCGCGACGATTGCTCCTTCCAGCAGATATGCCATTCGGTCGTTGCGGGTGGAGACGGTATAAGCCTGGTTGAGGAAGGTGGCGATTCCATATTCGGTAAATAGATCATCCTGCGGCCCGAGGATGACTCGCAGATGCAGATCGTTCGCGTATCTTGGCACGAGCGAGTGCGCCAGTTCGTTCAATTCCCGTGGCAACGCTTCGGCCCGCGCAATCTCCAGCACATCCCCGGACTGCAAGGCGCGCCCTTCAATTCCGCCGAGTTTCGCGCGCAGATAGGTGGACCGGCTCCCCATGGCTGGCGGCACATCGATTCCTCCGCGAAAAGCGAGGTAGGTCCGGCAGCCGGCTACGGCATAGCCGAAGGCAAGCTCGCTATGGGCGGGAACATAGAAGCCCGACCAGTTCTTGATCTTCTTTCCGTTCAACTTCCCCTGCATGTCTGCGCCGCAAACCGCAACGTATGCTTCATTGGGGAACCGGAAGCGCCCGCCGCACATCGTCATTTCTACAACCGCCGCGTTACGGCTGTTTCCGGCCAGGATGTTGGCCATGGTGAACGCATAACTGTCCATGACGCCGGAGATCGGCATGCCAAAGGCGCGATACCCGGTGCGGCCCTTGTCCTGAATGGTGCTCATGGTTCCCGGATCTATTACGGTGCACACGATCAGGCTCCCGCTCTTGAGACATTGCGTACAACCGGAGCATAGTTCCCGGAAGCAACCTGCTCCTTTAGGGCACCATACTCCTCTGCTTTTATCGCGGCAAACTGCAGATAATCCCCCGCAGCGAAAAGGAACGGACTTTTGGCCGAAGGATTGAAAACCATCAGAGGGGTGCGTCCGATCAACTGCCATCCGCCGGGACTTTCAATCGGATAAATTCCGGTCTGCTTGCCGGCGATTCCCACCGAACCGGCGGGGATTTTGACCCGTGGCGTCTTGAGCCTGGGAGTGGCAATCCGCTCCGACATTCCGCCCAGATAGGGGAAGCCAGGAGTGAATCCGATCATGTACACCAGGTACGGCGTCGATGTATGGATGGCTATGACTTCATCTTCCGTCACGGAGTTGTGCCGGGCCACAAATTCGAGATCCGGCCCGAACTCGCCACCGTAGCTTACCGGAATCGTGATGATCCTCGTCGTGTCACTGGCGGCGGCAACGGTTTCAAGGCTGGTCAGATACCGCGCAATGTTCTCCTGCAAGTTTTCCCTGCCGATGACAAGCGGATCGAAATAGACCATCAAGGAGCGATAGGTCGGCACCACCTCCAGGATCTTCTCCGGAACTTCATCTGTGAGTATTTTGGCAAGCCGATGAACCTGCGCATTGACCGCCGGGTCGATCTCTGTTCCGAACTCGACCACCAGCCCCTGCTCACCGACTTTCAACATGCGAATTTTCTGTATCTGGCGCGGGATCGCGTCATCTTCCAAGACTTTGACTTCAGCCTCGTACGTCTTTCCGTCGATTGAAATCTTAAGCCTCAAGTTACCAGTTCCTTCCCTCAAGAGGCTTTCCCGGAGCCTCAGCCCCCCCGATTATAGGTTATGCGAGGCTTGAACAAACACGCGCCCCTGCTGTGACCCGCCGGTGGTACTCTCTCCTCCAAGTAACGGGGCAATGTTGCAAAATGGCCTGGTCAATTCGGGACAGACCACTCGGCGGGCGAAAGAATAATCTTCCTGTCTATGAGAACAAAATGGCAGTTATTGGCTTTTTTTCTGGGAGCCGTTCTGGTATGTGGACCGGCTCTTGTATGGAGTCAACCGTCCTCCCGGAGCCAGGACAGCGGCGCAAAACAGGATATGAAGGACGCGGGGCACGGCGTGAAACAGGGGACGAAGAAGACCTACCACAAGACGAAACATGGCACAAAGAAGGCCTGGCATAAGACGAAGGACACGACGACGGGCGCGGCGAATGGGGCCAAGGAAGGCGCAAAGCAGCCGGAGTAATGGCCTCTACATGACCCGGCAGGTGGCCCAGGTCTCAGCGAGCGAGCTTGAGTACCTTCTGCTGAAGACGCGTTATAGAGTCACGCATATTGCAGTGGCCACAGCTTGAGCGCTAACCATCACCAAGGGTGGCCTCCCTGCTTGGCACTAGCCGCAAATCCCAATCAAAGGAGAGAACCATGAGCACACAAAATGCAATACTCAGCGAGAACCAATACATGAGCGATAACGGGCAGGAACGAGAACAAACCTTGCAAGAGGAAGCAACTGGAAACCACATCGGCGAGATTGGGACAGTGGAATCCAGGAGCCTTGTAGACATACCTCATCACGGGTCGTGCTGCTGTATATCCTGCTGGCAGAAAAACTTCCATTCGTAGATTTGGACACGCTGCAATTTGTTCTGCATTGTGTGCTAAATTGGCCAGTAAGCGACGCGAGCACTCCAGTACTGTCCATGTAAAGAGACATCCTCAAGCAGTCCCCGCATTTGCCCGTTCCCCTTAGCGCTTTCAGTCTCCGACTATTCCTGACATACGTGGCTTCCCCACATCACAGTGTCTCTTGAGCAGGCTCGCCGGAAGGTGAGCCTATATCTCTTACGCCCGCACTGGCATAGGTTTCTGAACACTTTTAGGTTTGGAAAAGTCCGGCATCTCAGAGTTGTGCTCTGGTTCCAGGCTGGTGTTCTAGGAACTTGTTGAAAATCTAGCTCGGACCAGAAAATCAGTCCTCAGGGGCTAAAGCCCTCGCTGATTTTGCGGCATTTATGGCACGACTGAAGTCGTTCCCTGACACAATCCAAGAGTTTTTCAACAAGTTCCTAGGTGCAGCGCTCCTGAGACGCTTCAAGGAGTAAATGGAGGCATTCGTCGCTGGCGTCGAACTCTGGCAGAAATTTCTCTTAATCCTTAAACCAATCCGGGTGTTCTTTGGCAGTAATGGGGGCCAGCTCACGAAACGAAAAAAATCGTACGCTGAGGCGGGGTTCTAATCCCCAACCTTTTGACTAGAGACCCAAGCCAATATCGAAGCTCTGCTCCCGCTGCGGCGCGACTGACCTTACCCCCGCAAAACGTATCCCTTAGCAAGCTGTTCTAATGCGAAAGGGTAGCGAAGATGACGAAGGCAACGCGGGGACGGTACACGCCGGAGTTCAAGCAAGAGGCGGTGCGGCTTG
>Ga0182027_10016582_pt1 | contig 10053 bp, 7 predicted proteins | sample 712E1DmetaG_FD_121300 | JGI IMG/M metagenome (GOLD analysis project Ga0182027, IMG submission 121300) | Permafrost microbial communities from Stordalen Mire, Sweden - 712E1D metaG (Illumina Assembly) | ecosystem: Environmental > Terrestrial > Soil > Wetlands > Permafrost | place: Sweden... | reverse complement strand
TCACCGTGGCCGTGTTGGTGCCCGCGCTCTTGCGAAAAGTCCCCGCGTTGAGGAACTGCAGGCCTGACCACCCCGCGCTGGACGAGATCGTGTAATCGCCCTGCACGTCCACCAGCGCGCCGATCTGGTTTGCCACTTGCACGTTGCCCTGATCAAAGACCAGCGCGCTGCCCACGCTCATCGTCCCGGCATTAGTCAGCGTTCCCTCCAGGTACTTGGTCGCCGTTCCACTCAGCGAGAGCACGGCGTCATTAGCCACCAGCAGTTGGCCGTAAAGCGCCCCGCTCAGCCAAGTCAGCGACCCGTGCAACGTGCCGTTGATGGTCGCGGAGTTGGCGGCCACCACCGCGCCCGTCATCGTGCCGGCAGGATCCAGCGTCAAGGTTGTTCCCAAGCTCAAGGTGCCGCTTTGGATGGCCAGTTGCCCGGTGTTGAGCAACGGAATCTGCAACGTCAAGCTGCCGCTGCCGGCGCTCTTGACCAAGGCCCCCGCGTTGAGGAACTGCATGCCTGACCACCCCGCGCTGGGCGAGATGGTGTAGTCGCCTTGCACGTCCACCCGCGCACCAGGCTGATTGAGGATCTGCGCATTGGACGCATTGAACACCACTCCACTGCTCAGCGTCATGGTTCCGGCATTGGTAATCTGCCCATCGAGGTATTTTGTCGCAGACCCGCTGAGGGTAAAGGAACCGTTGGTGGCAATGGACCAGCCGCCGAGGATTTCGCCTCCACTCCACCCCATGGCTGTCGCCAGGGTGCCGCTCAAGGTGGGCGCGCCGTTGGCCACACCCACGAAACCTGGCCCGCTGAACACGGCGCTGGAGGCCAGCATGAAACTGCCCCCGCTGAACGTTATCGCGGCACCCGCCGCCGCCGTGCACGTTCCCATGACCGCGCCGCCGGTCTGCAAGTCCACGCGCCCGCTCAGCGCTTGGATCGTGCCGGTCTGGTAGAAAGGAAAACCCGTCACGACGCAGGTGTTGGTGCCGGCGCTCTTGCGAAAGGTGCCGGCGTTGAGGAACTGCATTCCGGAATAGCTCGCGCTGGGCGAGATGGTGTAGTCACCTTGCACGTCCACCAGCGCCCCGACCTGATTGAGGATTTGCGCATTGGGCGCATTGAAGATCAATCCGCTGGCCAGCGTCATCGTCCCAGCATTGGTGATCGAGCCATTCAAATACTTGCCCGCCGGACCACTGAGAGTCAGTGCGCCACTGGTGGTGACAAACAGCGCGCCGTTGAGTGTGCCGCCGGTCCAATTGATTTGCCCGGAATTGGTGAAGATTGGCGAGATGGAAATATAACCGTTCGCAATGTTCAGTGTGTCGCCAGCGGCCGGAATACCGTTCGGTGACCAGTTCGCTGGATTATAGAAGTCTGAGGAAACGCTGCCCGTCCAGGTTCTAGTGGCCGCCGGCGCGCTGAGCAGATTGCCGAGCAGGGCCAGGGAGACAAACAGAACAAGGCTTGGCCTGCAAGTTGGGGTTTCAAAGCCCGAGCCTCTCATGACCGGAAGAGGGAGCCACCCGTTGCGCGCGCCGCGATTCTCTCGGACTTGGGCTGAGGTCGAGGCCAGCACGCGGGCCAAAAGCCCCGCCGCCGCTAGACGCGAGAACAGAGTTTTCATGAACTTGCCTTTGAGGATTATTAGCGGCGTGCCCGCCCTGAATCAACATGAATCAGGAAAAAACAGGGAAAACAAATCCCAAGCTATTGCTTGAGCAGGTGGGTCAGGGCCTTGACGGCGAGTTCGATCGGAAAGACCGGCTTCGAGATCAGGTCGCCGCCGCTGCTTAAAATGCTCTTGGCGCGGTTCTCGAAGTCGCTGTGAGCGGTGACATAAATGACCGGGGTCTTTTCATAGCCGGGCAACAGCCGCAGGCGCCGGCATACCTCAAACCCGTCCAGGCCGGGCATCTCGATGTCCAGCAGCACCAGGTCGTAATGCCTTTGCTGGAGCCACCGTAGCGCGGCGAGCGGATCCTCCTCGCTGTGCGCTTGCAGATGAGCGCGGCGCAGTCCAGCGACCACGAGCCGGTTGGACAGCGGGTCATCGTCCACGACCAACACCTTCACCACGGGCGGGGTTTCGGGGCCTGAGCCGCGGGCGCGGTCAAATAGCAGGCCAACAAAGTCAACGGTGGTCGCGATGGTGCGCAGCACGGACGGGGTCACAGAAACCGGTTTGTCCATCAGTTCGTAGAGCAACGCCTCGAACGCGCTGGCCATCTGCGCAAGCTGGTGGCACCCGGCCAGACCGGCGGTGGCCGCGATGAAGTGGACCTTCCGGCAGAGATTCCGCAGGCTCATGCTGCGTTCGATTGGGTTGGCCGCGTTGGCAAAGGCCTGACATAGGCTGCGCAAGGCGTTGCAGGTCGCGGACGCGTTATCCAGGAGGCCGCGGCGGGCTTTGACCTGGAATTGAGCCGCTGCGGTTTGGCCCGCGGTCTGCGTCGGGGCAGAAGTCGCGGGGGCATCCGGCGCGATCTGCGCGGGCGCCCGCGCGGGCGGCACGGGCGGCGGGGGAACGGCTGACGCCACAGCAGCCGGGGCTTCTCTGGGCACGGCGAGCAAATGGGCCGGGTCTTCGCTGCTGGGTCGGCCCGCGCAAACGTCATTGATAATGCCCATCAGAACGGAAGGAGAGCAACGGACTTTGAGAAGCGCCTTCTGCACGCCAAGGCTGACGGCCTGCCGCGCCAGTTCGTTCATGTAGGAATTGGAAAGCACCGCCACCGGCAGGTTGGCCAGTGCTGTCTGGGCGCGAATAAACTTCAGCACGTCCACGCCGGTGAACCTGGGCATCATCAGGTCAAGCACCACCAGGTCCGGCTTGTCGGCGCGGAGCGCCTGGATCGCGGCAACGCCATCGGCCGCAATGCTTACCCGGGCTCCTTGCTGCGTCAGCCCTTCCTGATACAGCCGCAATACGAGTGGATCGTCGTCCACCAGCAGAACCCGTTTCCCTTCAGTTGGCATATCCGTTCGGGTGTTGCTTGTGCCAATTCCAAGCGGTGACAACGATGTCTTCGAGTTTGGGGAACTGTGGTTTCCAGCCCAATTCCTGGAGGGCTTTGCCGGCGGCGGCGACCAGTTTCGGCGGGTCACCGGGGCGGCGCCGCTTCTCGATTGCCGGAACGATCTTGCCCGTCACTTTTTCGCAAGTCCGAATGACCTCGCGCACGGAGTAACCCTCGCCGTTGCCGAGGTTATAGAAGCCTTGCTTGCCGGGGGCGAGGCCGAGGATATGGGCCTGCGCGAGGTCGGAGATGTGAATGTAATCGCGGACGCAAGTGCCGTCGGGTGTGGGATAATCGGTGCCGTAGACTTCGCAGTGGGATTTCTGGCCGAGCGGCACCTTCAGCACGTTCGGGATGAGATGCGTTTCGATCCGGTGATGCTCGCCGAACTTTTCACTCGCGCCGGCGGCATTGAAGTAGCGAAAGGCGATGAACTCCAGGCCGTGAATCTGACGATACCACTGCAGCATCTTCTCGAACATCAGCTTCGATTCGCCGTAGGGGTTGATCGGCCGCTGGGGCAAATCTTCGGTCATCGGCAGGCGGTCGGGAGGCCCATAGGTGGCACAGGTCGAGCTGAAGACGAATTTGCGGACGCCGCAGGCCACCGCGGCCTCCAGCAATTTCACGCCATTGCCGACGTTGTTGTGAAAGTACTTTCCCGGGTGGGTCATGGATTCGCCAACCAGGCTGTTGGCGGCGAAGTGCATAATGGCGTCGGGCCGGGATCCCCGGACCGCCTGGAGGATGTCACCTTTCTCGTCGGGCCGGCCGAGCATGAACCGCGCGCGTTCATCCACCGCGCAGCGGTGCCCTTCAGAGAGATCGTCATAAACCGTCACCTGATGGCCCGCGTTGAGCAACTCCTCGGTGCAAATCGAGCCGATGTAGCCCGCGCCGCCGGTGACAAAGACATTCATGGGCGCCAAACTAGTCCCGGCAGGCAGACGACTCAACGGAAAATGTCCCCCGGGGGCGCTCCGCACTGGGTGCGAACAAAAGTGTCGGGCCGGAGCGGCATTGGACATTCCTGTCCGCTACCGGGCAATCGGCTGCGAAAGGCGGACAGGAATGTCCGCGCTCCGGCCCGCGCCCTGTTATTGACCGACACTTTGAATCGCACCCCTCCGCACTTCGCCGTTTTACAGCCAGCCGCCGCAACCGTATGTTTACCGCCTGGTGATGGCTGAAAGAAAAACACGCGTGGTCGTCGGCATGAGCGGGGGAGTTGACTCCTCCGCCACCGCCGCGCTCCTGCTCGAGCAGGGCTACGACGTGGTCGGCATCACGCTCAAGCTATGGCCGCAGGACTGCGTGTCGCGCGCCGAGGACAAGTGCTGCGGCCCGCAAGCCGTCACGGACGCCCGCGCGGTCTGCCACACGCTGGGCATTCCCCATTACCTGATGGATGCGGCGGCCGAGTTTCAGGCCCGGGTGATTCAGTATTTCGCCGAGGAATACAAGGCGGGACGCACTCCCAATCCCTGCGTGCTCTGCAACCAGCACCTGAAGTTTGGACGGCTGATCGCCCGGGCGGATCAGTTGGGCGCCCAATATGTCGCCACCGGCCACTTTGCGCGCCTGGGCCGGAGTCCCGATGGCGCGCGCACGCTGCTCAAGCGCGCCCGCGACTTGCGCAAGGACCAGAGCTACTTCCTGTTCTCGCTGCGGCAGGACCAACTGGCCCGGGCGATGTTTCCCCTCGGGGAGAAGACCAAGACCGACACCCGCCAGGTGGCGCGCTCCTGTCACCTCAAAACGGCGGACAAGGAGGAAAGCATGGAGATCTGTTTTGTGCCGGATCGGGATTATGGCCGGTTTCTCCAGCAGGCGGGGCTGGTTGACAAGCATCGCGGCGAGATTGTGACCCTCGAGGGCCGGGTCCTTGGCCACCACGACGGGATCGAGTTTTACACCATCGGCCAGCGGCGGGGGCTGGGCCTTTCATCGCCAAAACCGCTTTACGTGGTCGAGCTGGATGCCGCCGCCAACCGGGTCATTGTCGGTGACGATTCCGCGCTCGAGCAGGATGAGTTCACAGCCGACCGCTGCAACTGGATTGCCTTCGATACCCCACCTGCCACTTGCGAGGTCTCCGTCAAAATCCGCTACAACCATCCCGGCACTCCCGCGACGGTCACGCCGCTGCCCGGAGGCCGCGCCCGGGTGAAGCTGCGCACCCCGCAGCGAGCGATCACTCCGGGGCAGGCGGCGGTGTTTTACGAGGACGATCTTGTGGTCGGCGGCGGCTGGATCGGGCAGTAATCAGATCGCGTGGACCCGTAACCTGGGCGGTAGAGACGTTTCGCCGAATCGTCCGTATTTGGGCGAGAGCGGACGCCTCGGCGGAGACTGTCTCAAAACTCAAACCAGAGAGGGCGAGCGTCCTCGCGAGCCCTGATTTCCGAATATTCCCGAGCAGGTTTGGGCTCGCGAGGACGCTCGCCCTCCCCAATAGGCAGTTTTCAACGCCGGAACCCGGCGCGGATCATGAGCTTCAGAAGATACCAACGGCCAATGTCGCGGCGGAGGGGAAAGCGCCTAAGATAGGCAGCCGCAAACCGGCCCGCGGCCTTGGCATCGCCTTGGGCACGACAAAGGTCTATCACATCCCGATACCAACGGGTCACACCATCGTCGAGATGCTTCCGCTCGGGCCCTGTCAGGCTGGTCCGGATCCATCGCGCCGTCTGTATGGACTCGGCCAGGATCTGCACCTGCGTCTGCGCCGACCATACGCCTTGCGCGTGCTTTCGATATACCGCCATGACTTCATCCAGATAGCCGATGCGGCCATGCCGGGCGTTGAGCACGTGCAGCGGCCAGTCACCGAGCGGGCATTGGAAAAACCACGAGGGGAAATCTGAAAAGAGCCGCGCGCGGAACACGACCGAGCAGGTGTGCATGAAATTACCTTTGAGCAGGTCTGCGAGTTCATACCGCTCGCGCACCGCCCCAGTATAGTGGACTTCGATACGGCTGGGTTCGCTTTCGTGCAAAACCCTCACGTTATGAAAGCAGAGGGCGCAGTCGCGATTGTGTTCCAGGAAATCAACCTGTTTTTGCAGCTTGAGGGGCGAAGTCCAATAGTCATCTCCTTCCAGGAGGGCCACGTACTCGCCTCGGGTGTTGCGAATATTGTTGGCGAAATTCCCCAGGCCGGTCGGCTTTCCGTTGACATAGACCACGTTCCGCCGGTCGTTCAACGAGAGCCTGATCCGGTCCGGATACCTCGCCTGGTAATGCCTGACGATGTCCCGGGTCCCATCGCTGGAATCATCCTCCCCAATCAGCAACTCGAAGTCGAAAGTGGTCTGCTGCTCCAGCACGCTTTCGATGGCTTGCGCGATAAACGCAGCCTGATTGTAGGTGATCAGCGAGACGCTGGCTTTCATCAGCCGACCGGGATTATGGCTGCGCCGGCTGGCGCGCCGAGAGTTCCCGCCGGATTTCCGCACCGTGATCAATGGCGAATCGAATCAGGCCGCCGAAGGTTTCAATGTCCGCGGCGTTCACGCTCGTGCCGTTGGGGAGGCTCAGCACGCGCGTCGTCAAACGCTCCGTCTCCGGCAGTAGCAGCCCGGCGTGGGGAAAGCAGGAATGATACGGCACCATGCGATGACACCCCGGGAAAAAATATCTTCGCGCCAGCACATTTTCGGCATTCAGCACCGCCGCGAGCTGATCACGGCTCAGCCCGGCAGCTTCCGCATCCACCTCGAAGACAATATACTGGAAATTATGCCGCTCGCGTTCGTCGTAGCGAACCAAGCTCAGGCCGGAGACATCCCCGAGGACTCGCTGGTAGGTATAATAGTTCTGGCGGTTGACGGCGACGATCTCCTCCAGGCTCTCCAATCCCGTCAACCCCATCGCGGCCGAGATTTCCGTCATCTTGCCGTTTGTCCCGAGGTAAATGACGTTGTCATAGCCCTGGAACCCGAAATTCTTCATCAGGCGGATCCGGGCCGCCAGCTCGTCATTGTTCGTGGCAATGGCGCCGCCCTCGAAAGTGTTGAAAAACTTGGTCGCATGAAAACTGAAGACTTCCGCATCGCCGAAATTCCCGATCGCCCGCCCGCCGCACGTGCACCCGAAGGCATGCGCCGCGTCAAACAGCAGCTTCAAGTTGTGCCGCTGCGCGATCCGCGACAGCGCAGCCACCTCGCAGGGGCGGCCCCAGATATGGACGCCGATGATGCCGGTGGTGCGCGGGGTGATCATTTGCTCGAGGCGCGCGGGATCGAGGTTGTGGGTCGCGCGGGCGATGTCGCAAAACACCGGCGTGATTTCCTGCCACTGCAAAGCGTGCGCGGTGGCGATAAAGGTAAACGAAGGCACGATGACTTCTCCACGCAGGCCCAGAGCGCGAATGGCCAGTTCCATGGCGATCGTGCCATTGCAGACCGGGATGCAATGCTTGACGCCAAGAAGCTCGATCAGCTTCTGCTCGAATTCCCGGACATAGGGCCCATAATTGGTAAACCAGCGCCGGTCCCAAATATCGTTCACCCGCTGCAAGAACCGGTCCCGTCGGCCAACATTCGGCCGGCCGACGTGAAAGGGCTCCGCAAAGGCGGGTTTGCCGCCAAACAAGGCGAGGTCGCTGAGGTTCGTCTTGAGCATGGTCTCGGCGTCTTACGGGGTGAAGTTCAAGTTTTAGTTTGCCTGGCGTGTCGCGGCGGGATCACAAGCTAACACTTTGACTCGCAACTCGTTTTTACGCCGACCCAGGCGCGCGGCCAAGCAGGACGGCCCCGGCTTGCGCAACGCGTTGATAGAGTTTCCGGGCGCCCGCCGCCAGCGGCAGCCAGGCTTTCTGGTGCGGTCCCGCGGCCCACCAGCCGTTTTGCGCGTACCCCAGCTCGCGCAGCAGGTCCCCCGCCACCCGGTCGAACTGGTATCGTTGCAGCGCCGAGAACTCCTGACGCCAGCTTCCAACCTTGCCCTGACGGTAATGGCCTTGGGGCGCCTGCACGTCCTTGGTGGGGGTGGGGCGCGAGCGCTTCAGGTTCTCGAATTGGTGCTGCTCGACAATCGTCGCCACCAACTCATCGCTGGCGGGCAGCCCGCAAAACCCAAAGACGGTTTTAAGCGCAGTGGCCGGCGCAGCCAACAGATCCTCATACCGCAGTTCCAGGTAGAAGCCCGCGTAGGCGCTGGCTTTTCGGGCCGCCAGGAGCTCGCGCTTCCAGAACGCCCCATAGTCCGGCAGCGTTTCGCGGGCAAACCAGCCCATCTGGCGGCTGGCCGCCGACAACGACACGGCGACATCGCGGCCATCGCGGATGAGATGAATGAAGCGCGCTCTAGGAATAAAAAGGCGAATGTCTTCAACGAACTGGGAATACTGGGGGTGTTTGTCCAGGATATGAGTTGCCTTCGGCTTGGCGGCGATCCCCTTCGCATAAACCCGATCGAGGAAGCCTCTCAAGAAATCGTGGAACTCGGCCTCCGTCCACAAGACCGGCAGGCCCAGATAGTGCTTGCCTGCCTCGGTCAGCGGTGCTTCTTCCTTCCAGGCCTGCAGCCACGGCGCGGTGTACTTGTTGTAGAGCCGCAATTCGGTCGTAGCACAGACCGACGGATGCGCCCCGATCATCAACTGCAGCCAGGTGGTGCCGCTGCGCGGCGAACCGATGACGAACAGAAACTCCTTCTCCAGCACTTTCCGGTTTGGGTTGGCGTCTGGCATGAGTTTCGCGGGGTGGGGCAGGTCACTAATCCCTACCCCGATTTCAGGAACCGTTCCCCGGGTTCGCGGCGGCGGATGACTTTCGCCGGGGAGCCGTACACCAGGACGTTGTCCGGCACATCTTCCAGCACCAGCGACCCTGCCCCCACCACAGAGTTCTCACCAATTTTCAGCCGATCCACTACCGTGACCCCAAGAGTAATTGCCGAAAATCTGCCAATTTCAACTCTTCCTCCGGTAATGGAACCCGCCGAAATGCTGGAGAAATCGTGCATGATGTTGTCGTGTTCGACCTGCGCGCCGGTGGCGACAAAGCAAAAATTCCCAATCCGGGCTCCAGGATTGATAATGGACCCGGCCATAATTACGATTCCTACACCCAATTCAACATCCCGGCCAACGAGGGTGGATGGGTGAATCGCATTCACAAAGACAAAATCCCCCTTAATGGATCGAATTACGTCAAAGACATGTTTCCGGATCCAGTTGTCGCCGATCGTGATGAGCCCGCCATAGATGTCATACTCCCTGATGAGCCGCAGCAGGTCTTCCTGGCGGCCGATGATCTTATACCCATCCACATCGGTTCCTACCTCCTTGTAAGGATCCGTAATGCCCACAATATGGTATTTCCCTTCTTTTTCGACGATATCAATACAGTAACGAGCGTGGGGGCCGCCGCCAACAAGCACGATGTTCTTCATGGGAGCAAGCTCGTCAGGCGCCCGCGCGCATCTGTCTGGGCCTCAAAACCGGTCCGCGGGAGCCCCGACTCCAGGCCTGCCCGCCACCCCGTGTCCTCTGCCGTCAATGCCATGGGCGGATTATCCCCGCCGGTCTCGCTGTTTTCAAGCTCCTTCCATCGCTCGCGTGAGCACCCCCCTGCGCGCTTTTGGTTGCGCTTTTTCGCAGAAACCTTACAATATGCTCAGATTGGCTAGTTGAACCGCAACCCGCCTCGAAGCTATACGAATGACAAAGCAAACTATGACCCCCTCCGGACTTCTGCCATCCCGCACGATTGTCGGCGGACTGGCGCTGACCCTGGCTCTGACGACCTTCGCCCCGTCCGCCCGCGCCAATGTTTATGCCACCAACATAAAAATCAATGGTGGCATGACCAACATCGCGATCGCCCAGGGCAGCAGCGTGACCATCAGCTATATTCTCAACGAACCCGCTTCGGCGGGCGTCACGATCAAGATCCTCGCTGGCTCGACGGTGGTTCGGACCATGGCCATCACCAACAGCGCGGGCACGACGCGTGGCACCAACACCGTCGTCTGGAACGGCCAGAACGACAGCGGCGCCAACGTGCCAGGAGCGAACTATTCG
>Ga0182027_10016581_pt1 | contig 10053 bp, 12 predicted proteins | sample 712E1DmetaG_FD_121300 | JGI IMG/M metagenome (GOLD analysis project Ga0182027, IMG submission 121300) | Permafrost microbial communities from Stordalen Mire, Sweden - 712E1D metaG (Illumina Assembly) | ecosystem: Environmental > Terrestrial > Soil > Wetlands > Permafrost | place: Sweden... | reverse complement strand
TTGCCATCTTTGTCTCGTAAAACAAAATTTCTCATGTTGGATATTAAGATCACCTCATAAATTACTTGCTAGACACTGATTAAGTTTTTAAGTATATAAAATCTTTCTGCGAATGTTGCCGATTATTGTTGGTTTATGAAAATATCCATAATATCATAAAGGGCACATAAACTAGATTTGTCATATTGTTGGCAAAATGAGGATCATGAATCTTCGGATGCTGACGTGAGAATATTAGGATTTATTTGTCTAAAAATACAAATAGCAATAAGGATGCATTTGCATAAATTAAACAAATGAGAGATTATTCTAGTATTTAGGAGATAATCAACAAGATTCTCTAACGCTTATTTTTCGAACTCTATGACTCGTTCCGCTAAACGACTGAGCAACTTCTGTGGTTATTGATGACTAAAAATGATATAGAATCAATCATATTTTACAGAACTTTCGTTAAACTGCCAAAAATTCCCTAGCAACAAAAGATCTATTTATTATTGAAGGTTCAATTTTCTTAGGGGAAAAAGCAGATGATGGATTGCTTATGGAAGATAATATCATATATGTAGATGGCCTTGAGTATTTTTTTGGCGATGTAAAAGCGGTCGATAATATCAGTTTTACAGTCAGGAAAGGGGAGAACTTTTCGTTTCTTGGACCAAATGGAGCAGGGAAAAGTACTCTGATAAATTTCCTTACTACCCTTCTGCCTATGGAGAAGGGAAGCGTAAATATTGCAGGGCATGATCTGAAAACAGAGCCTGAAAAAGTAAGAGAGTCTATAGGGATTGTTTTTCAGGAGCTCACCCTTGACAGGAATATGACTGTGAGGGAGATTTTAGAATACCATGGAAAACTTTATTCCATGCCAAAAACTGCAAGGCAGGCACGAGTTGATGAACTGCTTGACTTGGTTGAGCTAGAAGGAAAACGGGATACTCTAACAAGACATCTAAGCGGTGGAATAAAACGCAGGCTTGAAATTGCAAGAGGGCTTATGACCCAGCCGAAAGTGCTTTTTATGGACGAGCCTATACTCGGACTCGATCTACAGACAAGGATAAGGATATGAAATTATGTAAAGGATATAAACCAACAGGGCACAACCATTTTCTAACAACCCATTATATGGATGAAGCTGACCAGCTCAGCGATAGTATAAGCATCATAGATCATGGGAAAATAATTGTCGCAGGCAAGCCCTGGGAGTTAAAGAACGCGCTTGGAGAGGATCTCATATACGTGGAAACCAGCGACAACTCGGAGACTGGCGAGATACTAAAGCAGCTAAAAAGTGTAAGAGATTAAGGAAAAAAAGAAAGGAATAGTTGTTATGGTCAATCTGGATGGCATATATTTGCTGCCTGAGATCATGGATAAGCTTCGAATTGGTGGGATAACAATAAAAGCCGTAAATCTCAAAAAACCATCAATGGATGATGTCTTTGTCCAGTATACTGGGAAAGAGTTAAGGGATGCAGAAACAGAAAAGGGTTATGCTGTATCTGAGAGATCAAGAGGACATTAAAATATGCATACGGGATTTCTTACAATATATTGGCGGGACATGCTAAGATTTGTCCGATTCCGAGCCCTCCTTTTCGCCACACTTATCCAGCCTGCCCTCTGGCTAGCCTTTTTCGGAATTGCAATGTCAAATAACTTTGATAGGCTGACAGCAACCATGCCAGCGATCCCAGACGTCAGGACTGTTAGGATACCTAACCTTCATAGGTGCAGGCGTTATTGCCATGACCACGCTTTTTACGAGCCTCTGAGGGGGAACTGTGTTGCTCGTCGACAAAAACTGGGGGCTTATGCGAGAGACTCTTGCAAGCCCTCTTCCAAGGAGCCATATTATTTTAGGAATAGGGCTTTCAGGCATGGTCAAGTCGTTTATTCAGTCAGCTATTATCATGATTTTTGGACTTCTGCTGGGAGTCCAATTTTTTGAAGGTTATACTCAGCTACAGGTTCTTGTTTCATTATTTGGAATTATGCTATTTATAGGGATATTTTCTCTCGGATTTCTTTTCCTTTCAGTTGCTATCGCAATAAATATGGAAAGTCCGGAAGGTATGCAGGCGGTAATAACTCTGCTTACCATGCCTTTTTTTTTCGCGAGCAATGCACTTTACCCTGTGAACTCTTTCCCCCCTATACTCAGAGCTCTGTCCGTTGTCAATCCACTCAATCATCTTATCAGTGTGATCAGGTATTTCACAATAGGAAGCGATTTTTCATCAATAGGAATCCATTACATTTATACTCAGGGAGATGTTCTTGTTTCGTTTCTAGCTCTTGTGGCTTTTACGGGGATAATGTTTCTTATTGCACGATGGAGATTGAACAAAGTTACTGTCACATAATTCAAGTACTCGAAAATAAAAGAGAATGCACTATAAGAAGGGAAACTGATAGAATTAAAGGAAGAACTTTCAGGTATGTGCCCACAATAGTATGGTAAAAATAAAAGATATAAAGACGGGCTCAAAGGGATAAATAGTACAAAAAATTTAGGTAGCGTGAATAATATTCTGTAGAATCTATTTGTACCCCAATTTTCTTTTAAAAATACTATTCCATTATCATATGCTTGTTTTCTGTGATCCAGGATGGAGCTTTAATTTGATCTAAGATTAATCTGCATTTTTTATTATATGAGTAAAAAAAGTTACCATGTTGAATTTTTGAAGATCTCCAAAATAATAAAAACGTGATTATTATAAATTTATTTTTTGGTTTTAAAACATTTTATGCTAAAGTAAATTTTATTCCGAAAATATTTTTTGTATAATTAATTTAAAATAAATTAGTAGATAACTGTACTTTGTAGCTTAAAGCGAACAGATAAGGAGTGAAACGTTACATTGGGAGAGATGACCGGTAGGATATGTGAGTATATGAGATGATTGTAGAGCATTTCGATAAATTCCTGGGTTAGTTTCATTTTAAAGACAACCAACCAAAAATAGGGGTTTATCGGAATCCTCTAGCCATAGATATAATAAAACTATAATAAAAAGATACGATACATTCTTTTTTACAAGGTTCAGCAAATGATGAAATAAGACAAATAAGTTCAACAAAATAACAATATTGGAATTTAGATATATCCAGGTTTTTACCTTGATATTTAAAATTTTGATATTTAAAATTGTTTGAATGATTGTTTATATCGTGAGTTTATTACATTCACTTTTCGTATATACACAGAGTAAATGTAAGCAGAGATAAGAGCAAGCTGGAGTAGCAAATTTAATGTTAATGGATTCTTTAATCAAATATGAATATTTAGGGGTAATATGATGGCAGACACTTTGAGATTATCACCGGTTATCTGTGCATATCCTGACGACAATTACGAAAACTTTCTAATTGAGGTAGTTCTTCCAGGAGTCGAAAAAAAAGATATTTCTTTTAAGATTACTGAAGACAGTTTTTATGTAGCTGCTAGGAAAGAGGGAGTTCAGTATCTGGACAGTTATTCGACCTGCTGCCAAGTAAACCCGGAAAAAGGCGTTGCTAAATACTCAAATGGTGTACTTAAGGTCACAGTACCTTATCAACAGCCTTTAGAAAAATTAGTAGATGTGAAAATCGAGTAATGTAATGATTGAAGAAAAAGCTTCTTTACAAAAGAAATACAGCAAACTGAAGCATATAGTACGAGATCTATATAGATTAATTTAATTAAGAGGATTGCGAGAAGTCCTTAAATTTCGTCATACGCCTAGATAATGGTATATTAATAACTCGTGAGATTTTGTTTCTCAATATGGCAGTAGCTCAAAAATTAATCTAACTCTCAATGAATAACAGTGAGCAAACAACCAAATAAATTTTAAATCTCTGTACATCTACAGAATGTCGGTTTAATTGATTTTATATATTTTTTAGGTACCTTTATATTTACTAAAAACAAGCTTGAAGGAATCAGCCATGAATCTAACCATTGACTTACTAGAACCAACAACAAAAACATTTGTAGAAAAGATAAACAAGCAAAGTGGAACTCAAATCTACAAACTCACTCCGATAGATGCACGCAAAGTTCTTGACGAATTACAAGCTACTACTGAGATGGCAAAACTCCCCGCAGACATCGAAGATCTCAATATTCCAGTTGGCCCAAAAGGGCAAACTTCGATTAGAATTATCAGGCCAAAAGGAAATAAGGGTATTTTGCCAGTCATTATGTACTTCCATGGCGGTGGCTGGGTTCTTGGAGACAAAAATACACACGATCGATTGGTTCGGGAAATATCTAATGGAGCCAATGCTGCGGTTGTATTTGTTAATTTTACTCCGTCTCCCGAAGCAAAGTACCCGGAACCGATAGAAGAGGCATATGCAGCGACAAAATATTTTGCAAATAATGGGAAAAACTTTAGTATGGATACTTCAAGACTAGTTGTAGCTGGTGATAGCGTAGGCGGAAACATGGCTGCAGCTGTTTTACTACTGGCAAAGGAGCGAAACGGACCAAAAATTAGCTATCAGGTACTCTTTTATCCTGTGACAGATGCTAATTTTGAGACCCAGTCTTACCAGCAATTTGCAACCGATATCTGGCTTACCCGTGAAGCAATGAAGTGGTTTTGGGATAATTATTTACCCGATGAAGGAGCACGCAAGCAGCCAACAGCATCCCCGCTACAAGCCTCGATTGACCAGCTCAAGGGGCAGCCACCTGCTCTGATAATCACTGATGAAAATGATGTCCTACGCGACGAGGGTGAAGCTTATGCTCATAAGCTGATTCAAGCCGGGGTCAATGTCACAGCCGTGCGATACATGGGAACAATACATGATTTTGTGATGTTAAACGCACTTGCGAGCACACCTGCAACTTGTAGCGCAATCGGCCTTGTGAATGATAACCTTAGGAATATTTTTGCCAATAAGTAATTAAGTGACGGATTCTTCGATAAATTAGAGAGCATCTAAAGCCCCTCAAATACACTTTTGCTCCCTCTTAGTGACTGTTTATAACTTTGGGGGAGCAGAGGGCCACGAATTTCCTATCCTTATAATCGAAGATGTGCCCATTATTCGAATTAGTGATTAAATATGCAAGGCGAAAATACCGCTTATAGAGATTTATCAGATGTTTATATCGAATTAATGAGAAATGATCATTCATTTCTCGCTGTTCGTAGAAACCTGAAGAATATTTTAAATTATAGTTATCAGTTGACTCAAATAATGTGTGTCGAATATAAGAACAGAACTTGGAATGATCTGGAGCCAAATAGAACAAAATCTAGCAAAAGCTTGTCTTTATTAGAGTTGTGATCTGGATTCTTTTCTACTATGTTGTAAAATTTCCATCATCTGAGTAATGCGAAAAAAATGAAGACAAAAGTTAAATGCAAATATAACGCTCAGATGAATTTACTATCAAGTATACCCAATGAATGAAAGTATGCTGTAAACCTTTTAAGGAAATAAGCCTCGGGCGAGATTTGAACCCGCGACCTCGTCCTTACCAAGGACGCGTTATACCCCTAAGCCACTGAAGCATGATTTTATGTTAACAGACCGTGGAGTAAAATGTTCATAGCCGATTTTCTTTTGTTGGTAATAAATACAGATAGTTAGAGAGCAAATATAGAAATTGTTTCTTTTTGAGTCTTCTACAGCAGTTTTGATTTGTTACTATTTGTTTATCGTTTGATAATATATACATATCATTTATGGATAACACCCTATGCTCGTAAATATAAACAAGTGATAGGCGAGTTATAGGCTATAAGGTAAGGTTCTCATTTGATGTAATGGGAATTGGATGCTAGCCCCCACAAAATCGATCTTAGAGTCGCTAAATGAATTGGTTCTTCAAAAAGGAAGGATGTTAGACCGGATTTTGGTAGATGGTGCATTGGCCTTGATGACTATGGAAGAGATCGTAGTAGAATCTGGATAATGATAGAGACCTTGATAGGGACTAGGATGTTTTTCCATGGAATGTTTGTAGTACCGGTTTTTTGGTTGTGGTTGATTGGTGAATTGGTTTTATTTAAGCTTAATTGAAAATTACTAAAGTAGTAGATTTATTTAGTAATCATTTGACTATTTTTCACTAAGAGTTACAAATTTTAGTTGAACCAATAGATTTTATTTGGCATCTTTTGGCATTCTCCGTGACTAAATAGAATTAAGTTTGGGATTTATTTATCAGATACTATAATAAAAAAGTCCTATTTTCTAAATCCATTTATAGGAAAATACTTTGGATATCACCGTAAGGCTAAAATTACTAGGGAAATGAGAAAATATATAAAGATTAAATTTTATAAAATTAGTATACACATTTTTAATACTAATTAATATAATAACTTCAAGATTAATATTAAACGGTGCATAATGGTTGAAGAAGAGAGCCCCACTCTAAAAGAAACGCATCTTGAAAAATCTCCAATTGGCATAGAGGGTTTTGATGATATCACTGATGGTGGATTGCCCAAGGGTCGTACTACACTTGTATACGGAAGTGCAGGTTCCGGAAAGACACTTATGGCCATGGAGTTCCTTGTCAGGGGAGCCCAAAAATACGACGAACCAGGAGTCTTTATAGCTTTTGAAGAAACCTATGATGAATTGGTCCAGAATTTTGATTCACTGGGATTCTGTTTAGATGATTTGGTGGCTAGTAAGAAGATGGCAGTGGATTATATCTACATTGATAAGAGCGAGATCGAAGAGACTGGCGAATATGATCTGGAAGGTCTGTTCATTAGACTAGGGGCGGCTATAGATTCTATAGGTGCCAAGCGTGTTGCTATTGATACACTATAAGTTTTGTTCGCTGGATTCAAGAATGAAGCTATACTACGCTCTGAACTGCGCAGGCTCTTCCGTTGGCTTAATAAGAAGGGCGTGACGACTATTGTCACTGGTGAACGGGGCGAAACATCTCTCACTAGATACGGACTTGAAGAGTATGTTGCAGACTGCGTTATCCTTCTCGATAACATGATGGAGAATCAAATAGCCACCAGGCACCTAAGGATAATAAAGTACAGGGGATCCAAACACGGTACTAACGAGTATCCTTTCCTGATAGAGGAGGATGGGATATCTGTTTTGCCAATTACATCATTAGGTCTGGAGCATGAGGCATCCGCAGAAAGGATATCAACCGGCATACCGCGTCTGGACACAATGCTTGGTGACCATAGCTACTATCTTGGCACTACCATACTAATTTTTGGAACAGCCGGCACTGGCAAGACCAGTTTTGCATCCGAGTTTGCTAAAGCTACTTGCGAGCGTGGAGATCGTTGCCTATACTTTGCTTTTGAGGAATCTCCGAGTCAGATAATCAGATATGAGATCTATAGGTAGAGACTTCCAGCCCTACGTTGATACCGGCTTCATGCAAATAAATGCTTCACGGCCCATGGCCTATGGCTTGGAAATGCATCTGGTAGCCATGCACAAGCTGATAGATAAGTTCAAGCCAGCTGTCGTGATCATAGATCCTATATCCAACATGATCAACGTAGGTGATGAAGGCAATGTCAAGTTCACGCTCACTAGGCTCGTTGATTATTTGAAGCTCAAGAATATCACTGCTGTGTGCACTAGCCTTGTAGAACACGAGAGTATCGAAGGCATAAATGCCCAAGGTATATCTTCTCTCATGGATACTTGGATCAATCTTCGTTTCTTTGAGAATAACAGTGAGCGCAATCGTGGAGTTGCTGTGATCAAGTCACGAGGCATGGAGCACTCCAACCAGATCAGGGAATATCTAGTGACTGATAAATGGCATAAAGATTCAAGATGTATATCTTGGACCTTCAGGAGGCTTTCTTATGGGATCGTCCAGAGTTGCCCAGGAAGCGAAAGAGATGGCTGAGGTTGTAACTCAAAGTAAAAACGTTGTGCAGAGGAAAAGAAAGCTGGAAAGTGAGCTAAAATTCCTGGACGCCCAGATAACAGCATTGAGTTCCGAGTTTGAGGGGCAGAAAGAGGAACTTGATAAGCTCACACATGAAGATGCGCTTAGGAGCAAAATGCAGGAAGCAAATAAAAGTGAGATGGCACGAATAAGGAGAGCCGACATTGTCTAAGTGAGCAAGGGAGACTTTGACGATGGATACGGAACAACCAAAAGATGCAGTTGGGCAAGCCCAGCAAGATGAGAATCTTTACAAACTGAGACTCTATGTAGCTATGTAGCAGCCAATCATATGAAGAGCCAATTGGCTGTTGATACCTTAAAAATGATATGTTCTAAATATCTCGCTCAAAAGTGCCATATTGAGATTATAGACCTTACAAATAACCCAATCTTGCTAGAGAGGATCAGATCATAGCTATTCCTACCCTTGTGAGAAAGAATTACCCTGGAAAGAGGATCATAGGAGATCTCTCCAATCAAGAAAGGGTTCTAGAGTTTCTGGATTTACGTATTGTTAATTTTACTAGTGTGATTACTGAAAAAATATATGCAGTGAAGACTCCCACAGTGGAATCAAAAGCCGAAAAAGCCGATATCGTGAGGAACAAGAAGTCTAAATATGATCTCCAGCCTTATATCTACCGTAATTCACATCTGCAGTTATCTCAAACCAAATGTGATTTGCTATTTTCATTGTCCTAGAATTCGTCTTAACTATAATTTTATGGATTTCAAAAGTTGTAGGAAAAGAAATTGCCCAGAAAATGGGTCATTTCATTATTTTCGGTGGTGAAAATTTTATGGAAGATGCAGCACTAAATAATGATAGCTCCGAGTCCATTGAGTCTAATGCTATATCTGACAAGGACTTTTACATTTTGAGGCTATATGTGGCTGGCCAGACCACGAAGAGCTTGGCAGCTTTTGCTAACTTAAAGAAAATCTGCGAAGAGCACCTTGGTGGCAGATACAGAATAGAGGTTATAGATCTACTGACTAATCCACAAATAGCCAAGCTAGATCAGATATTAGCTATCCAGACTCTAGTTAGGAAACTTCCCCCGCCAATAAAGAAGATCATAGGAGACCTTTCAAATACTGAGCGTGTTCTGGTAGGCCTAGATTTGCGCCCTAGAAGTGATGCCCAATGACCGGAACTGAAGAGACCAAGTTATTGGATGCCAAGGATTGTACATCAGCTTTTGAGAAAGCCCATGCCAAAAGAGGGGAGGAAAAATACGTTCTGCGTCTCTATGTTGTAGGTATGGGCCCCAAATCTGTGCAGGCGATAACCAATATCAAAAAGATATGTGAAGAATACCTGCCAGGTAGATGCCAGCTAGAAGTTGTCGATATATATCAGAATCCGATATACGCTAAAGATGGCCAGATAGTTGCAGCTCCCACTCTCATAAAAGAGCTTCCTTTGCCCTTGAAGAAGATCCTAGGGAGCATGGATGATACCGAAAAGGTTCTGGTTGGATTAGATCTGAAATTTAAGGCTGAGAAAGAATAATCAATTTTTGAAAGGACAACATAAATATGAGTTCTAGAGAAGAAAAAAATCAAGAACCTATCAAGTATACGGAATTATTGGATGAGAATCATGCCTTAAAAGCTGAGATACAGAGTATGAGAGTCCGTCTAGAAGAGGGTGATGAACTAAAGCGCGCAATTAGAGAAAGGGATCTGGATGCTCTGGTATTCCACGAACAAGAAGAGGATTTGGTCTTCACTCTGAATAATGCCGATCGAGCTTACCGCACCCTAGTGGAGACAATGAATGAAGGTACAGTCACTCTTGGCTTCGATAGCATCATCCTTTACTGCAACTGTCACTTTGCAGAACTTCTAAGAACGCCACCACAAACTATAGTGGGCACATCTATCTATCGATTAATTGCACCTGAGGACGAAATCACCTTCAAGGAATTCCTAGAGAAAGGGATAGGAAAGAGGGAAATCAAACTCCAGGTGGAAAGTGGAATATCTTTGCCCGTATACATATCTATTAACTCATTAGGAGGTAAGGAATCACTTAATGCCTTGTGCATTGTGGTCACAGACATGACGGAGCTTAAAAAAGCAGAAGAAAAGCTTCGTGAAAGTGAGGAAAAGTACCGCAACATCGTAGAGACGGC
>Ga0182027_10016580_pt1 | contig 10053 bp, 8 predicted proteins | sample 712E1DmetaG_FD_121300 | JGI IMG/M metagenome (GOLD analysis project Ga0182027, IMG submission 121300) | Permafrost microbial communities from Stordalen Mire, Sweden - 712E1D metaG (Illumina Assembly) | ecosystem: Environmental > Terrestrial > Soil > Wetlands > Permafrost | place: Sweden... | reverse complement strand
AGTCCCAGCGCAATCATCATGACCAGGATCAGGATCGTCCCGCGCTCGCCGCGACCCACCGGACCCTGGCACTGGGGCGCGGCGCGTCTCATGGCCCTGACCTCACGGTCGTGGAGGTGTTCGCGTCGGCGATCTCGCAGACCATCTCGACCGGCTGCGGCGCCGGATCGTTGTCCCCGTCCGGCGCCAGGTCGATGCGCACCTTGACCGCGCCCGGCGGCCGTTGGCTGTTGGCGGTCGAATCCCAACTGTCCACCCACGTCTGGTCGTTCAGGTATTCAAATTGCAGCCCCTGCACGCCGGCCAGCAGGCGCTGCTGGGCGGGCGCGCTCAGGCTGGGCGAGAGCAGGTTGCGCGTCACCTCGCGGACCAGTTCCCGCCCCGTCCCCGTGTGGACCAGGCAATAGTTGACTTCCTGGATCTCGCCCCACGGCTCGTCCGAGTTCTCATCCATCCGGCCGGTCGTGGTGTAGAACTGCAGCGTGTCCTGGGTCGTCCCGCCCGTGCGGTTGGCCGTGCCGAGCATCGGGCAGGCCAGCGTCCCCTTGGGGATCACCATCCCGGCCAGGTCGCGGCGCAAGACGCCCAGCACGACCGCGGCCGGCAACTCTTTCTCGATCGTCGCATAGGCCCGCTCGCGCAGCTTCAGGGCGCTGGAAAAAACCGCGTAGAGCGCGGCGGCGAGCAGCACAAAAATCGTCGAGGCCACCAGCAGTTCAATCAGCGTGAACGCGGCGGCGGTCCCTCGGTTCGTCTTGTGCGTTGCGCCCCTCATGTCGTTACCCCGCTGACCAGCGTGCTCAGGTGGACTTCGTATTCGCGCTCCTGCACTTTGTACCAGACTTGGATCGTGACCAGGCGCATCGCGCCGTCCTCCGCCCATTGGTCGCTCTTGATCGTCCAGCGGTATCCGGGGTGATCCGCGCCGAAATCCCCCGCCGGCGCGCTCCCCTGCGTCTGCTGCGTGACCACCAGTTCGCTCAGCTTGCCGTCGGCCAACTGGGCCGCCACGCGCTTGCGCTGGGCCACCAGCCCCGTGCGATTGGCCAACGTCAACCCCTCGATCACCGCCGGAATGACGACGGCCATAAAGACCATCGCCGCCAGGATCTCGACGAAGGTGAATCCTTTGTGGCCTTTTCTGATCACTGTCGTCCTCGTTCTCGTCCTCGTCCTCGTTCTGGCCCTCGTTCCGCGTGGTCCCTTAGGCCCCATAGGTCCCATAGTTCTCATAAGTCTCATAGGTCCCATCGTTCCCCTCACTGAATCTCATACCCCAGCCCCGATTCCGTGCGTTCGAGGGTGATGGCCTCCGTGTCGCCCCCGTTCCCGGACTGGATGCCCACGCTCGCCAGGCTCTCCTCGTCCAGGGTGCCATCGGAGAGAAACTCGATCCTCGCCTGGCCGCGTCCGTCGAGCTGCTTGTGGTCGACCTCGAGATCGAGACCGTCGGCGAGCGGGTATTGCAGCGGCGGGCGGTCCTGGTCCGCCTCCAGTCGCGGGCGCAGGCCGTAAGCGCGCCGCGCCGGATCGATCCACACTTCCATCGGCGTCGCGCGCGCCATCGCCTCGCTGCGCGCGTAACGGGTCAGGGCCAGCAGCCGCCGCGCTTCCTCCTGCGTGCGCCGCCCGCGGAAGAAGCGCGTCAGGGTCGGCATGGCGATCCCAATCAGCACCGTCAGCAGCGCCATCACGAGGATCAGTTCGATCAGCGTCATCGCGCGGCGAGCCGCCCCGCGAGGTCCCGCGCATCCGGACCGAAGGTGGCGCGCCTGCGTCATCGTCCGTTACTTTCCGCCCGCGACCCAGTTGGTGATGTCATCATCGGTGTCGCGCCGGCCGTCCGGCCCCATCGAAATAAGGTCGTATCCCTTGTTGTTGTGCCTGCCGGGACACTCGTAGATGTAGGGGTTGCCCCAGGGGTCTTTCGGAATGTCGGACTTGAGGTACGGCCCGCGCCAATCCTTGGCGTCGCGCGGCTCGTTGAGCAGCAGCCCCAGGCCATCCGACGTCTTGGGATAATAGCCCAAGTCCACCTCGAAGGCGTCCAGCGCGCTGCCGATGGTGGAAATGTCCGTCACGGCCGCCACGTGTTTGGCCTGTTCGGTGCGCCCCGAAAACTTGGGGATCACGATCGCGGCCAGCGTGGCCAGGATCACCAGCACGAGCAGCAATTCCACAAGCGTGAAGCCCCGCCCGCCGTGCCGCGCCGCGCGCCGGCCCATGATTCTCTGGTTTCGTCTTAATAACATATCCCACTCCTCTTGCGAAATTTCGTGCTCGTGCTCGTAATCGTCCTCGTCCTCGTCCTCGCCTGCCCCCGTCCCTTACGTCCCTTAGGTCCTTTACGTCCTTTATTATTTAATGTAATCCTGAATCGAAAAAATCGGCAGCACCATCCCGATAAAGATGACTCCGATGAACCCGGCGATGGCAAAGAGCAGCAGCGGCTCGGCCAGCGAGACGGCCATGCGCAGGCTGCGGTCGAGTTCATGATCGGTCGCCTCGGCCAGGCGCACCAGCTCCTTGTCCAGCTTGCCGGTTTCCTCGCCGACCGAGATCATCTCGATCACCGAGCCCGGAAACAGTGTCTGGCAATCGGCCAGGCTGACGGCCAGGCTTTCGCCCTGCTGGACGCGCTCGATGGCCTGGGTCAAGGCATCGGTCAGCGTCTGGTTGCCGATCGATTCGCGCGCCACCCTCAGCGCCTGGATCAGCGGCACCCCGGCCCCGACCAGCGTCCCCAGCATGCGGCAGAAGCGGGTCATCGCAAAGCGCGCCGCGAGCGGTCCGAGCACCGGCAGTTTGAGCAGGAGGCGCTGCCAGGCGCGCTGGCCCGCCTCGCCTTGCAGCCAGCGGCGCCCAAAGAACACCCCCGCGCCGATGGCCACGGCCATCACCGGGCCGTACTGGCGGACCTGGTGGCTGGCGCCGATGATCAGGCGCGTGATCAGCGGCAGCGCCGCGCCAAAACCCGAGAAGATCGTCTGAAAACGCGGGATGAAAAAGACCATCAGGAAAATCAACACGCCGATGGCGAGGGTCAGCAGCACCGCCGGATAGATCAGCGCGGCCAGGATGCGCCCGCGCAGTTCCTTCTCGCGCGTCTGGAATTCGGAGATCTGGCCCAGCACCACGTCGAGGAACCCGCCGGTCTCGCCCGCCTGAACCATCGCCACGTAGACGCGGGGAAACGTCTCGGGCGAGCGCGACATGGCGTCGGCCAGCGGCGTGCCGTCGATCACCAGGTCGTGGATCGCCTTCCATTGATTGCGCGCCGCCGGTGAGGAGGATTCGCGGCAGAGGATCTGCAGCGCGCGCGACAGCGGCACGCCCGCCGCCAGCAGGCTGGCCAGTTGGCGAGTGAAATTCTCGAGCGCCTTGAACGAGACCCGCTCGCGCCCGAAATGAAGTTTGAACGAACCCTTGGCCGCAGGCGCGGCGGCCGCGGCGGCGCTCGTCTTTTCATCCAGCCGGATCGGCTCCAGCGCGCGCCCTTCCAGTTTGCGCAGCGCCTCCTGACGGCTGCCGGCCTCCACCAATCCTTCGATCGTGACGCCGTCAGTCTTGAGCGCGCGGTATTCAAAAACTGCCATGATCCCTGCTCTTCATCAAGCCGAATGACCGTTCTGGACCGGTGCGCCGTTCATCCGATCGCTTTTGGTCACGCGCAGCACCTCGTCCACGGTGGTCGCGCCCTCGGCCAGCACGCGCCAGCCGTCCTCGCTCAGCGAGCGCAGACCGGCCCGCCGCGCGGCCTCGCGAATCACCCCCGATGACTGCGAGGTCAGGATCATTTGCCGGATTTCATCGTTCAGGATCATCAGCTCGAACACGCCGCGCCGGCCGTGGAAGCCCGTCCGGCGGCAGGCCTCGCAGCCCACGGCGCAGTAGAACGGCAGCGTCGCGGGCAGCCCGATCTCGGCCTTGAACAGCCGCGCCGTCGGCGCCGTGTCCTCGATCTTGCAGGCGATGCACAGCACGCGCACCAGGCGCTGCGCCAGCACCCCCTCCAGCGCCGAGGCGACCAGGTACGGCTCCACGCCCATGTCGACCAGCCGCGTCAGCGCGCCCGGGGCGTCGTTGGTGTGCAGCGTCGAAAAGACAAGGTGCCCGGTGAGCGAGGCCTGGACGGCGATTTGCGCCGTCTCCGAGTCGCGGATCTCGCCGACCAGCAGGACGTCGGGGTCGTGGCGCAGGATCGAACGCAGGCCGCGCGCAAAGGTCAGCCCCGTTTTCTCGGAAACCTGGATCTGGTTGATCCCGCGCATGTGGTACTCGACGGGGTCTTCGATCGTGATGATCTTGCGCTCGTTGTCGTTGATCTCGTTGAGCGCCGAATAGAGGGTCGTCGTCTTGCCGCTGCCGGTCGGGCCGGTGACCAGGATGATGCCGTGGGGAATCGTCAGCATCGAGCCGAACAGCCGCCCTTCGCGCTCCCCCATCTTGAGTTCTTTAAGCCCGCGCAGCGTGGCCTCCTGCTGCAAGAGGCGCATGACCACCGCCTCGCCGTGAATCATCGGGATCAGCGAGACGCGCACATCCACCTCGCGCGCCTCCAGGCGCACCTTGATCCGGCCGTCCTGCGGCAGGCGCTTCTCGGCGATGTCCAGGTGGCTGAGGATCTTGATGCGCGAGACAATCGCCGGCTGGTAGCGCTTGATCTGCGGCGGGACGGGGATTTCCTGCAAGACGCCGTCGATGCGGTAGCGAATACGGAATTCGTTCTCGAACGGCTCGAGGTGAATGTCGGTGGCGCGCAGCGCGATGGCGTCGCCAAGCACCTGGTTGACGAAGCGGATGATCGAGGCATCCGCGGCCGCCTCGTCCAGGTCCACGTTCTCCTGGGCGTTGTCGTCGATCACCTGGAGCGACGCTTCCTCTTCGAGCGAATCCAGCGTATCCGCGCCGACGCCCAGGCGCTTCTTCATCTCGCGCTGAATCGCTTCGCTCGGCGCCAGCACCGGGCGCAGCTTGAGCCCGGTGAGCACCTTGAGCGTATCGAGCCCCTCGGTGGCGAACAGGGCGCTGATCGCCACTTCGATCGTCTCGCCCACGCGCCGCAAGGGGAGCACGCCGTGCTTGAGCAGCACGCGGGCGGGAAACATCGAGAGCAGTTGGCGATCGGGTTCGGCGCCGGCCAGGTCTGTAAAACCCAATCCGTACTCATCGGCCAGCCATTGCAGCACCAGCGCCTCGTTGGGCGGCTCTTCCGCGCTTCCGTTGCCCAACTGGCGCCGCAGGGCCTCCAGATCCGACGGGGACACTTGTTTGGCGGCAAGCATTTTCTGCAGCAACTCGGTCATCTCATCCGCCTTGACGCCGCTCGTCGCCCCTTTGAGATCTGTGCCCAGCGTGATCGCCATATTGGTTCTCGTGACTCCAGATCAGTTCTTGAAAAGTGTGATCTCAATCGTGCTCGTGCTCGTCATCGTGCTCGTCCTCGTTCTCGTCCTCGTCCTCGAATAATTGATTGTTCATCGAAGACGGCGACGAGCACGAGCACGAAAACTCCAGAGACAACTTCTTTGAGGCCCTTTGGAGGCCCTTTAGTCCAGCAGTCCCATCAGAACCAGCTTGGCTTCCTGACGCAGCGTCAGGACGGCGCGCAGCTTCTCACGCGAGGCCTTCAGCGCCGCCTCGTTCTTTTTCTTCTCGTCGCGGTAGGCTTTGAGCCGGGTCTGCAATTCCGCCTTGGAGGTGGCGTCATTGTCCGCCGCCGCCGACAGCGCGTCGGCCGCCGGATCGCTCGGCATCATGTTGCCCGGCCCAGCCGGACCACCCTGGCCGCCTTGGCCGCCTTGCGCGCCCGGCCCGCCTTGGCCGCCACGGCCGCGGAACATCCTGAACATGCCAGCCTCAACCTTCATCCGGGTCTGGAGAACATCGGTCACCAGCGGTTGAATAACTTTCCATTCGTCATCCGTCGCATCCAGGTTTTCTTTGATCCGCTCCGCCATGCGCGCCAGGTCAAAGCCGCGCCGGCCGCCACGGCCGCCATTCGGGCCTTGCTGGGCGCCTGGGGCCGGCGTCGGCGCGTTCTGGGCGCGCAGCAGCGGCACACTCGCGATCGCCAACAGGGCGATAAGACCTGCCAGCAGGGTCAAACGTAAAGATTGCTTCATGCTTCACCTCTCAGCGTGTAAAAGGATAGGGGGTCCGAGGCCACTCTGACACGAGAGCGAACACGTATTATCGGACTAACGGGTCCTTAATCGCAATTCGCGTGCCATGACGAAATCATCGATAAGACGCAGGTGATTCCCCATGAGGGGCGCAGTTTATAGTCATGAGTACTTTTGGGGGTGCGCAAAAATTGCGCAGGACCGCGAGGTCCGCCACGCTTCATTCCGGATCGCTTTGACCTTGCGCAGGGCAGAGGGGGCTTTCCCCGGCCCAAGGCTCGCCGGGGACCGGGTTCATCGCTTGACCGGCTTCAGCCGCGCCGGCGCGCGCGCGGCCATCGGCAATCCCCAGCAGGAAGCGCCAGTGATAGGCCAGGCCGATCAGCACCGCGACGTGAAAGAGTTCGTGGGCCTCGATCACGCCGGGGATGAGTACCGGGCGCTGGGTATAAACCATCAGCGCTCCGGTCGTGTAAGCCAGCGCCTCCCACAGCACCGGCTTGACTGCGGCAAAGCCGCAACAGCGCCGGGCTTTGAGCCAGGAAAAGATGCCGATCCAGCCCAACCCCACATAAGACACCAGGTACAGATTGTCAGGAATGGATTGAAAGGCGAAGACCGAGAGGATGACGCCGACCGTCGCCAGGCCCCAGATCAGCGCCAACATTCCCCAGCGCCACGCGCGCCGGAAGAGGATCACGTGCGGCGGAGTGAACGAACCGGCGATCAGGATGAAAATCCCCGCATGGTCGAGCCGCTGGAACAAGGCGCGGCCGGGCGACCCCCAAGGCAAACAATGATAAATCCCGCTCATGGAAAGCGCGAACAGCGCGGTCGCCACGAAGATGGCGAGCGAAAGGGCGCGGCCCCGTTCGCCCCGCCCGCGCCGCAGCAGGGGCAGGGCGAAAGCCCGGACGACCCACGCGCCCAACAGATGGCTCAAACTGCTGAACGGCTCGCAGAAACCGGCGATAGGATGAATGGTCGCGGAATGAAAGAACATGAATTTCCGATGATGGATCTCAGGATTGGCGTGCGGGGGTTCCCTTGGCAGACACTGGCTTATTTTGGCCTATCCGTGGCCTCCTGTCAACCCGTCATCGATTTCAGTCATTGGATTTTTAGCCCAGCGCAACAGGATTATGGGATCCGATTCGTGCTGAACAAGAGAGAACGGAGACAACGAAGATAAAAGAGAAGGATTTTTCTCTGTTCCCTCCGTTGCCTCCTGTATGAATCAGGGAACCCTGACGCGCTGGCCGATCCGCAACTCCACCGGGCCGAGCAGTCCCGAATCCAGGAGCTTGTCGCCTTTATTCCAGTGCTTGAAAGTGGTAAAGGTGGTGCGCGGGCCGGGACGCGGCGTGCCTTTGAGCAGCCACTCCGGCCAGCTCTTAATCACCGGCCCGTTCCACTCGCAATCGTCCGGAAGCTGTTCGTCGCCGATCAGTCGATTCGGCCAGAGATTGACCACCGAGACCTCCAGGTGATTCTTGCCCGGCCTGAGCGCCCGGGTGATCTCGGCGCGGAACGGAGGTTTCCAAAGCTCGCCGAAGTTCTGGCCGTTGACCTTGAGCCGCGCGATCACCTCCACGCGCCCCAGGTCGATGGCCACTACCCGCCCAGCATCCAAGGCGCCGGCGGGAAGGTCAAAATCTTGCGTATAGGTGGCGTGGCCCGAGAAATAGCGGATCTCCGGTTCGGGGCGTTCGGGCCACGAAACCAGCCGCTCGAAGGTCGCCTGGAGCGGGCTCCCGGTATCGCGCGCGAAGCGCACCGTCCAGGGCCCGGTCAGCGTTGTGGGTGCGGGAAGCGACTTGACTTCAATCTTCTCAATCTCACGTATTTTCTCGAGCGGTCCGTAGGAAGTAATGGAGTGCCAGACGCCGGGTTGCCAGACGGTCAGCGCGCACGCCGCGCCTTGCACCAGCGGCTGGGCCGGCCAATTCTCCACAGTGGACGCGCTAATGCCCACCGGCTGGGCCGCCTCCAAAGTCACCAGATGCGGCCGCGTCTTTCCCGGCCGGAAGACGACGAAAACCGATCCGGCCCGATCAAAGTGGAGAGAAAAATGAATGCGCCCGGTCTCCTCATGCCAGAGCGGGGCCGGCTCGATCGCGCCCGTGTCGGGATGCCACAGCTCCGGCTGGACGCCGCTGACTCGGAACGAGACCTCCGCCTCCAGCGCCTTGTACTGCGGATTGGCGATGAAATAAAGATCGCTCTGGCCGATGCGGCGATGGATGTAGTTGAGCTTCATCCCCTGGGGCGCCTTGTAAGCCAAGTCGGGGGCCAGGGCGTCCTGGGCCAGGATTTCCTCGAAGGTCTGGTTCCAAAAGACCCGCCCCGCCTTGTATGAAACCCCGCGGATGCTCACCCCATCGCACTTGCCCCAGACCTCGTCGGCAATCTTCTTAAGCGCCGCGTCACAGTCCGGATAGCCCGACAGGCCGGGGGGGCGCGCCGGCTTCTGACCGATGACGGTCGCTCCGGCGGCGACCAGGTCGCGTATTTTGGCCGCCAGCTTGGGCGTCATCGCCCAGTTATCCAGCAGCACCAGGTAGCGGTAACTCATCCCGTCAGGGAGCACCACGCGGCCGTCCTTGACCGTCATGCCCAGCACCACGTCGGCCGGGCAGCCGTCAAAGTCGTAGCCCTCGGGCAGGACGGGGCTCAGACTGGGCCGCCCCGCCAAGCCGCCGGGAACGCTTTCGCCGCGGTAGTAACAGGCGTCGGCGACGAAAAGGCCTTGCTGCAGCAAATACGAACAGCGCGAAAGATAAGTGGTCCACGCCGGCGCCTCGGGCCACCAGGTCTCGGTCCCCTCGAAATGAATGCCGTACGGCCCCATGGTCATGCCGGGACGCACGTTGGGCCACGGCTGATGGGCGAAGCGGTGGACGACCAACCGATTGACGCCGCCGCAGAAAGCGATCGTGTCGCCGACCGCCTTAAGCGTATAAGGATGATCGCGCCAGCGGCCGTCCTTGGGGCCAGGCCCGGAGGTGAAAGACTCGGCCTGAATGATTTTTTTGCCATAAGTGTGCCCCGGCGAGGCGGCGAACTTGCTGAAATAGCCCACTTCGGGCTCGGCATTGGCCCAGAACTCGGTCATCGGCACATCGCTGCGTCCGGCGCATTCCAGGAAATCCATCGGGCCGTCGCCGTAGGCCTCAACCGAAAGCAGCATGCCGTGGCGGGCGGCCAGGGCGCGCATGCCGCTGTAATAATAATTCGCCAGCAGGTCGGCGCAGGTGCGGCGCATGTCCCAGTAGAAACGCTGGGTGAGGTCGGGGGCTCCGACCACGCGGCCGGTCAGGGCGGGAAGGTATGGAAAAATGTCGTAGCCGCGCCGCTTGCGAAATTCCTCGCGAAACAGGGGCGTCCAGTTCTGCGTGCCGACCTCCCAACTGTCGATATGGGTTGCCCGCAGCGCCCCGCCGGCCAGCGGCCCGGCCTGCGCGACGATCTGTTTCATCATCCCGTTCCACGAAGCCTCGACCCCCTGGCGGCTCAGCTTGTCGCACTCCAGGCCCTGGGCCCCTTTGGGCGCCTCGCGGCCGGTCGTCCCATTGGGCGTGTATCCCATGCGCACGATGATCCAGTCGCCCGCCGGGGCGGCCCAGCGCAGCGCACCGCCGGGCTTGAGGTCCGCCGTCAGATCGCGCACGTCACGCGGCGCGACGGCCGACTGGGGCGTGAACGCGGCCGGCGGCGTCCAGCCCACCGAGGCATTCTGGAACGCCTGGCCTTCCCAGCCCTCGAGCCGCAGCCCGCCATGCAGTTCAAGCTCCGCCAGTTCGATCTGGGGGCTTTGGCCGCCGATTTTGGTGAAGGCCACGCGGAACCAGCGGCCGGTCACGGCGGGGAACTCCAGGGTCCAGGAGATCTGTTCGATCGTGGAGGGCACCGAGAAAGTTCGGACCTT
>Ga0182027_10016579_pt1 | contig 10054 bp, 10 predicted proteins | sample 712E1DmetaG_FD_121300 | JGI IMG/M metagenome (GOLD analysis project Ga0182027, IMG submission 121300) | Permafrost microbial communities from Stordalen Mire, Sweden - 712E1D metaG (Illumina Assembly) | ecosystem: Environmental > Terrestrial > Soil > Wetlands > Permafrost | place: Sweden... | reverse complement strand
TGCGGATTGATCTTATCAAGATCTGCCTTGAAACTATTGAAATTGAAATTGGTATATGGAATAAGGTCGATCTTATTCAACAATACCGCTTTTGCTTCACGGAAAAGCATAGGGTATTTTCCGGGTTTATCATCACCCTCAGTGGTGCTCACTACTGCCAGCTTGAAAGATTCTCCAAGATCGAAATGTGAAGGACAGATCAGATTACCTACATTTTCCACAAAAATCACATCAAGGTTTGTAAGATCGAATGAATCAAGAACTTTAGAAATACTGTGAGAGTCAAGATGGCAGCCCCCTTCGGTATTAATGACCACGATTGGGACATTATATTTTTTCAGCCGCTGGGCATCTCTGTCAGTGGTGACATCACCTTCAATAACACCAATATTAATCTTCGATGCCAGCTCTTCACAGGTCCGTTCCAGGAGGGTTGTTTTGCCTGCACCCGGGGAGCTAATTATATTTACCATTACGACCTTCTTTTCTTTAAGCAGGCTTCTCACTTCGTTCGCTTTATCCTGATTCCGGTCGAGGATGTTTTTCATGATCTTTATTTCCATATTCAGTCTCCTTCTATACTTTTAATAAATAGTTCTTTCCCTTGTATTATGTCGAGATCAGTTGAACCGCAATTGGTACAGGAATATGAATTTTCAATAATACTGAATTCCTTTTCGCAGTTTTTGCATTTCATTCTTACGGGCAATATTTCAATATCAATTGCAGCATCCATGGCAATTGTATCTCTGACTGCCTCCCTGAAAGCGAAATCGAAAATATCAGGAACAATCTGAATCATCTGTCCGAAGCTGATATTAACCTTGGTAACCCGGGAAAGTTTTTCCTGTCTTGCCACATCGAGAACAATTTCCGAAAGGTCTTTCGCTATCCTGATCTCATGCATGATTAACTTTTTTAACAAATCCGTGGAAGCTGCATCCCTGAAAGCATACTAATAATTCTTCTGCCTCCGATTGCAGTATTCAGGACGACCATATTCCTGTTATTGTCGGCAATTTCACCTATTACCTCCGAATATTTTCCCAATGGATGCGATCGAAGAACATCAAGCACTTTTTGATGTTCTTCCTTCCCAACAACAAAAAGAACTTTACCTTCATTTGCGAGGTACAAAGGATCAAAACCGAGAATCTCGCATAGACCTTTAACCGGTTCTTCAACCGGAACAGAAGATTCGTTAATAACAATTCCTGAAGATATCATATCTGCAAGTTCATTCAGGACAGTTGCAAGACCGCCCCTTGTCAGATCTCTCATGAAACGGATCTCAGAACATTCTTCCAGAACATTGTTTATCAGATGATTCAATGAAGCACAGTCAGAAGTAACAGGTGAACTAAAAGTAAGTTCTTTACGGGCACTGAGAACAGCAATTGCATGATTCCCAAGAGATCCGTTAATTATAAGCTTATCTCCCGGCTTAACATTCATTGCAGAACTTATATTCTCAAAACCGGTTTTCATTAATCCGATACCAGAAGTATTAATGAAGAGTTTATCGCATTTACCCCTCTCAACAACTTTTGTGTCGCCAGTAACAATTCTGACTCCTGCATTTTTTGCTTCCGAAGACATAGAGTCTGCGATTAATTCCAGATCATGAAATGAGAACCCCTCCTCAATGATAAATGACGCAGAAATATATTTAGGGATAGCACCTGAGACTGACAGATCGTTCACTGTACCACATACCGCGAGTTTTCCGATATCACCTCCCGGGAAAAAAATCGGATCAACCACATAGGAATCGGTAGTAAATGCCAGCAAAAGCCCTTTCTCTTTTAGTAAAGCTGAGTCTGTCAAAGGTTCATCCATACCGAATCTTTTAACGAAAACACTTCTGATCAGCTTGCCGGTAAGGCTGCCCCCACTACCATGATTCAATGAAACATACTCACTCATTCATTCTGAATTTATAGAATGTGTTACATGCTCCTTCCACAGATACCATGCAGGCTCCGACAGGGTTTTCAGGAACGCATGCCGTGGCAAAGAGTTCGCACTCATGTGGAGTTTTCAATCCTCTGAGTATATCTCCACAAATACATAAATCATTGTCTTTCTGTTTTTTAACTTTAATTGGCATCATTTCCTCTGCATCAAACTTTTCATATTCCTTCCGAAGTTTTAATCCGCTTGAGGCAATCTCTCCGAATCCTCTCCAATATTCATCACAGAGAATAAAGACGTCACTTATGTTCTTCTGAGCTATAGAATTTCCTTGTCTGGACACTGCTCGGGAGTACTGAATTTCAGTTTCCGCCAGTCTCATGTTTACCTGATTAACAAGCATATATATTGACTGTAGTATATCTACCGGCTCAAACCCGGTGATAACACACCCTATGTTATATTTCTCGGGAATAAAGTTGAAATAATCCGAACCTGTAATTGCTGCTACATGACCCGGGCAAATAAATCCGTTTAGATTAACTCCCTCCTTTATAATTACTTCCATTGCCGGAGGCATTACTTTGTGGGCGCTCAATAAATAAAAGTTCTCAACATGTACCTTTTCAGCCTCCTTAATTGTAACTGCAATGCCCGGCGCTGTAGTCTCGAATCCTATGCCTAAAAAAATTACCTTTTTATCAATATTTTCTTTTGCTATATCCACTGCCTCAGGTCCTGAAAACACAATTCTTATGTCTCCCCCTTTTGCTTTTTCTTTCTCAAGTGATGATCCGGTTCCGGGAACCCTCATCAGGTCTCCAAATGTTGATATGATCACGTCATCTATTTTCGAATAACCAACTGCTTTATCAATAAAACTGGTATGTGTGACACAAACCGGGCAACCAGGTCCGGAAATAAGCTTGATATTTTCCGGGAGAAGTGAAGGAATGCCAAACCTGTGTATCGCAGCAGTATGTCCGCCGCAAACCTCCATAAAGGTATAATCAAGTACTGCAGCTTTTTTAATTAGACCTGACAGCTTCATAATCAGATCCTTATCCCGATATTCATCAATATGCTTCACTCTGCGGTTATTTTTTCATTGCATCCTCAATCTCCTTCAATAGTCTAAAAGTTTCGAGTGCCTCGTCTTCACTTATTTTCTGAATAGCAAAGCCTGTGTGAAGAAGGATATAATCGCCAACCTCAACATTTTCAACCATCTGAAGACCAGCCTTAAATATTGCACCTCCGACAGATACATCTGCAATATTGCCATTGATATCAACCACTTTTGCCGGAATACTTAAACACATAAGCTATTTATTTTAGAAGCAATTATCATTTGTCCCAAAGAAACACCTCCGTCGTTGGCAGGAACAAGATGATTTGTAAAAACTTCAAAGTTCTTGTCAACCAGTAGTTGAGTCTGTTTTTCAAGCAGATACTTATTCTGAAAAACACCACCTGACAGAACTACTTTATTGAGAGAAGTCTCCCTCCTTATTCTTTCAGAAACTTCGAGTATCGCCCTTGCAATTGTATTATGAAATTTTGCAGATATAAGTGAAGCATCAACCATCTGCAGATCATCAATAATTGCTTTAAAAGTTCTTGCAAAAAGCACCTTCTCCCCTATATCGAAAGGATAATAACTATCAGTAGTCGAGACAATCACAGATTCCAGACGCATAGGCGCTTCCGAATCAAAACCTGAAATTGTACAGAGACCAAGAATAGAAGAAACAGCATCAAAAATACGACCGGCCCCTGAGGTAAGAGGAGTATTAATTCTTTTATCAATCATCTCCTTCACAAGAACTATATCTTTTTCGATGACTGATTGGAAAGCACCTGTTTCTTTAAAGTTGATATTGTTTCCAAAATATTTATACAAATAGGATAATGCCATTCTCCATGGTTCTTCAACAGCCTTGTCACCTCCGGGCATCGGAATATAATCAAAATGTGTATATCTCGTAAATTCATTTAAATCAGCGACCATGAATTCTCCTCCCCATATATTTTCATCAGTTCCAAAGCCGGTTCCGTCCATAACAACCCCAATTACCTTTTCATCAAGCTTGTTTTCAGCCATTACTGAAGCTAGATGTGCATGATGATGCTGCACCTTGATTAAAGGAATACCTAGTTGATTTTCAAGCAGTTGAGCATGCCTTGTTGATAAATATTCGGGATGAAGATCACAGGCTATCAGTTTTGGTTTAAACCTGAAAAGAGAAGAAAATCTGTTAATGGATTCCTTAAAAAATTCGTATGTTGATAAATTTTTAAGGTCACCAATATGCTGACTCATAATAGCCTGATTCTCCCTGCCAATGCAAAAACTGTTCTTCTGCTCTGCTCCTAAAGCAATAATCCCATCGACATTGCAGCAGAGATCAACAGGCTCGGGCACATAACCTCTGGACCTTCTGATAAGGCTGATTTTATTATCAATTATTCTCAGCACTGAATCATCAGTCCTGTTGACAATATCCCTGTTATTACTGACAACCGACCCTGCAACCGGCATCAGAAGAGAACCGGCAGAAAGATTGTCAATAATTATAGGTTCGTCAGAAATATTCCCACTGGTAAATATAATAGCTGGTGTATCCAGCTTTCGGAAAAGCAGATAATGAAGAGGGAGATAAGGTAGTATTGCTCCGATGGAGCTAAGTCCGCTGTTTAATGATTCGGACATTTTTTCCCTTTGTTTTAAAATAACAATTGGTCTCCGCCATGAAGTGATCTCATTTTCTTCAGCTTTATTGAGATAACAATATTCCTTCACAGTCGAAATATCTCTGAACATCACTGCAAATGGTTTTGAATCGCGGTGTTTTTTTCTCCTTAACTCAATAATAGCATTATTATCTAAAGCGTTGCATATCAGCTGATAACCGCCCATACCCTTGAAAGCAACTGACTTACCTTCATTAATTCTTTTTGAGACTTCAGTCAGTATTTCCTCAATTCCCGAAAGCTTTTTCACTGAATCAGTTAAAGTATAAGCCGGTCCGCATTTGTTACAGGCAACCGGTTGTGCATGGAAGCGCCTGTCAAGAACTTCATTGTATTCTAAAATACAGTCCGGGCACATTTGAAAATTCTTCATAGAGGTTTTATCCCTGTCATATGGCAAAGCTTCAATTATAGAAAACCTAGGACCACAATTTGTGCAATTGGTAAAGGGATAATTAATTCGTTCAGGATCATGATCTAGATCGAACAGACAATCGTCGCAGACAGCAATATCAGGACATATATCAGTTATCTGGTTATCAGCGCTTTTACTGCCCGATATGCTGAAATGATGATAGCCATTGACCGGTATCCGTTTTTTCTCAATTGACTTTATCCTGGAAGCCAGGGGTGCATTTGCAATTATTTCATCACAGAAATCATTGATTCCATTTTCATCTCCCTCTACGGTAATAAATACACCATTTGTCCTGTTATCTACCTCTCCAATTAATTTATGCTTAATTGCAAGCCTGTAAATATAAGGCCGGAAACCAACTCCCTGCACGAGTCCCTTAATCGATATTTCAAAACCTTGTATAATATTCAATATTTTTTTGTCCATCAGCCTTTATAAGGTTATGGACATAATATATTACGCTTTCCAGCTCATCAGAGAGATTTACATTATTGACGACAACATCGGTTGGAACCTTGAGCAGTATTGGTGCAAAATTTACTATTCCTTTAATTCCATGTCTTATCAGCTCATCGGTTACCTCCTGGGCAGAAATCTCCGGAACAGCTACAATAGCTACTTTTACCTTAAATCTGTCTATGATCTCTTTTAGCCTGTTCATGGTATACACAGGAATATCGGATCGCATTTTCTGTTTGAACGGGTCAATATCGAATGTCGCTACTATATTCATATTTCGCTGAACAAAGCGACTGTATTTAGATAATGATTGACCCATATTCCCCATTCCGACAAGTACAATATTATGATCCTTTTTACGGTGAAAGATGCTTTCCATTGTAGAAAGGAGCTCGTCAATCTCATAACCACCTCTTTTATTTCCCTTGATATTGAATTCTGAGAAGTCTTTCCGAACCTGATCCGGCGTAACTCCCGTTTCATTTCCAAGAGTGTAGGAAAATACCTTTTCCACACCCATCATCTTAAGACGAACCAGACATGCACGATATAGAAAAATCCGCTTAAGACTGTTCTTTATAACATATTTTGTGATTTGTTTCACATCAAAATATTTTTATTGACATCATTACGCAAGTTAATTATTATTATTAATATAATAATATATTTGTTATATTATTGTTATACAATTAATTATGTTATTTGTTAACTAATTCACAGTAAAAATAATTAATTTTTTATTGATAATTATAATCTTAGAATTTAATTTTATATGTGAATCTTATCACATAAATGAAATATTACAGCATAAGAAAGGAAGAATGGGATAAGAAATTAGAAAAACTGATTTTATCCCATACGGTTTTCGCCTCTGTAAACAATGAATTTGGACAGGATTATGAATTGCTTCGATCGCCTGACATACCTAATATATTATATAATAAGCCAAAACCAACTACCTCACTTAAGAGTTTTTTCCTCCCGGTAAAAGAAAATGTAACTTCCGAAAGGGATTCACAAAAACCAAGAATAATCATGGGAATACCCAACTGTGATATTGAGGGATTGAATCTGTTGGATGAAATTTATCTGGACAAAGATTTTACAGATATCTTTTACGGTGATCGTCGTAACGGGACATTGCTTATCTCTTCTGATTGTTTCAGCATCCAGGAACATTGCCACTGTATGAGTTATGATATCAAACCATTTGCCACAAGAACGGCAGACCTGGCTATAGCTCTGATAGACAGTTCAATAATTTTCAGAACCGTAACTGATAAAGGAGAGGAATTTATTACGAATATTTCTGGAGTAGATCCGGTAAATGACAGTAACTTCATTGACTCTATCTTATCAAAACAAAAGGAAACTGAAGAGCTTTTAATTAAATCGAATAAAGACCTCCCTGAATACAATACAACTGGCAGGCTAATTAATTCTGCAAAAGAAGAAATTTGGAATAAATACTCCTCAGATTGTGTTTCATGTGGCGCATGTACTACTATCTGCCCTACCTGTACCTGTTTTCTTTTGATTGACAAACCCGGATTTGAAAAGGTAAAACAGTTGGATGCCTGTCAGTATCCGGGATTTGAAAGAGTCGCCGGAGGTGAAGATGCGCTAAAGGAACTTTCACATAGATTCAGGAACAGGTACATGTGCAAATATTCGTGGAAACCTAAGTTTTTCAAATCCATCGCCTGTACAGGTTGCGGCAGGTGCATTGAAGCCTGCATTGGCAGGATTAATAAAAATGAATTATTCAAGGAATTGGCATAATAGTCAATTATGTTGAATGACAACAACATATATAAACCTATTGAGGCAAAATTAACTGAGGTGATTGATGAATCATCACTCATAAAAACATTTGTGCTGGTACCTTCTGAAGGATTCTCTTTCAAAACAGGACAGTTCATCGAACTATCCGTTGATGGTATCGGGGAGGCTCCATTCACACCTTCCTCATCCCCTCTCATTACCAGGCAGCTTGAAGTAACTGTTATGAAGACAGGCTATGTGACGGAATATATGCATAATCTTAAGCCGGGTGGATATATGGGGATAAGAGGACCTTTCGGTAGAGGATACCCTGTAGAAAAGTTTTTTGGCAAAGAGGTTCTTATACTGGGTGGTGGTTGCGGTCTGGCTCCTATAAGGTCATTACTATATGCTCTTGAGGCCGTGAAAGACAAGCTAAAAAAGGTGATCCTTTGCTATGGTTCCAAAACTCCCGGGGATTGCATTTATAAACCGCTGTTCAACAGGCTTAACAAGATTGACAAATTTGAAGCTCATCGCACTGTGGATAAACCCGACGAAGATTGGAATGAATCTGTCGGAGTGGTCACAAGTCTTCTAAATAAGATTACGTTGAATATTGAAAATTCAGTTGCTATTGTTTGTGGTCCCCCGATTATGATGAAATTTGGAACAATCAGACTCCTGGAAATGGGATACCCTGAGCATAACATATATCTCTCGATGGAAAAAAACATGTCATGCGGACTCGGTAAATGCGGGCATTGCATGATGGGAGAATTCTTTGTTTGCAAAGATGGCCCAGTTTTTACCTACGATGAAATAAAACATAATCCTGAAATATGGAAATAATGAAAACAGAACTTAAAAAAATATCTGACTCATTAATAAACAGAAGACCATGGAACTTACGATTGCTGAGTTGAAGGGAATCCGGTTTTTTGAAGACTACACTGATGAACAGCTGAAAAAATTTATTTCTATCAGCTCTTTGCAGGAATTCAAAGTGAAAGATATCTTATTCGAGCAGTATGATGAGCTTACCGATGTATTTATATTGCTTTCTGGTTGCCTATCATTGGGTATAAGTCTTCCAAAGGAAAAGAGAATTCACCTTGGAACATTGGAGGAGGGTCAGCTCTTCTCATGGTCTGCCGTTTTCAAACCATATATATCAACTGCCTGGGTAATGGCTACTTGCCCAACGAAAGTCCTGGCAATTGATTCTAAAAAACTCAATCTTGAATTTGAAAAAGACTGTGGGTTTGGAATGAAAACAATGACAAAAATCGCCCAAACCCTTTCCCGCAGGCTCAGTGATACACGGTTCCAGCTTATGAACCAATTAACATTATAGAATTATTTTTATGGCTCAGAAGATACTCATAGATCTGATTAAGTTACGAACGGCAATGACTGAGAAATATGATCAGGCTCTGCCGGAGGCCCTGTTTTATCCTACACCAAATGTAAACGGACTTAAAACAATAAGAGAGCTTGCAACTTTCAGATTCACCTGCAGAAAATGTGAAGATGCCCCATGTATAGCTGTTTGTCCTGCTGAAGCTCTGGAAAAAGATGAGGAGGGCCTGATTAACAGGTGTACTAATCTTTGTATCTCATGTAAATCATGTGTTACCATTTGTCCATTTGGTACTATGATGACAGATTTCTTTACCCATCACAGAAACAAGAATCTGTTTTATGATCTTGACAATAGTACAGAACTCAGAAAATTTATGGAAGCGTCTCCAGCCGGTACGGTCAGTTTAACTGATTCTGATGAATTGCCTGAAGAGAATATATACAGGCTTAACGACAGGGTACTCATAAAGGAGTATTTATATGTTACTGAAAATAAATAAGAGGTAATGGCAGCAAATCTGTTTTATTTTCTTGTCTTTCCCGGGCTCCTGTTCGCAGGTGTTACCGGGGCATTCCTCTCATGGTTCGACAGGAAAATAACTGCCAGGGTTCAGTTTCGGAAAGGGCCTCCTCTCCTTCAACCATTTTACGATTTTTTCAAACTGTTGCTTGTAAAGGAAACGATTCTGCCTAAGCACGGATCACCTGTTGTCTTTCTGATGGCTCCTCTATTTGCCGTTTTCGGAGCAACCATGGCCGGAGTATTTATTATGCTTCCCCTGTTTAATATTACTACCGGGTTTAAAGGCGATCTGCTGGTTATATTCTACTTGCTCACAATCCCATCATTCTCATATATAATTGGTGCATTAGCATCAGGCAATCCGCTGGCTGCAGTCGGAGGATCGAGGGAAATGAAGCTTATTCTTAGTTATGAGCTGACCTTCCTTCTTGTCATTGCAGGGATAATAATGAAATGCGGGCAACAGATTGATTTATATACAATAATACATACACAGCAAACTGGAACGGCTTTCATCGGAAGCCTCTCGGGTGTGCTGCTCTTTATTGCCAGTATATTTTGTATCCAGGCAAAGCTGGCTTTAGTGCCATTCGATATGCCGGAAGCCGAAGCCGAAATAACTGAAGGAATATTTATCGAATATTCCGGCTCAGCTTATGCTATGATAAAACTGGCAAAATTTATAATGCTTTTTGTTCTCCCGGCATTTATTACAGCTCTGTTAATGAAGGGTTTCAGGCTTGAAGGAATTGGCATTCTCTGGGCTGTCCTGAAAATTCTTGCTGTAGTGCTTATCCTGACCTTGATCAGGAACACAAATCCGAGAATTAAAATTAAACAGGCTATGAGCTTCTTCC
>Ga0182027_10016578_pt1 | contig 10054 bp, 3 predicted proteins | sample 712E1DmetaG_FD_121300 | JGI IMG/M metagenome (GOLD analysis project Ga0182027, IMG submission 121300) | Permafrost microbial communities from Stordalen Mire, Sweden - 712E1D metaG (Illumina Assembly) | ecosystem: Environmental > Terrestrial > Soil > Wetlands > Permafrost | place: Sweden... | reverse complement strand
CCGGCGGTAACAAAATACATGGAATTGGATCTCGAAAAAAAATCCCAGTACTTATTACTATAACGAACCATCTGACCGCCCCAACATCCGCCCGAAGGCGCATCGCCGTAATTTGACCATGAAGCAGAAACCGGTTGTGCAATAGCTTCCCAGTGAATAAGGTCTGTTGAATGGTAAATAACCGGTGTTGGATTGAATGACGAACCGGTTGTATAAAAATCATTTCCAATTTTTGTTAACGTACAATCCGGATGGTCGCCGGGAATTACCGGGTTTGTAAATGTTTCGAACGATGAAGATTGACCAAAACTACAACTGTATGTTAATACACCAAGAATGAATTTGCCAATCCACCCAGACTTCATATGCCTCTATCTCCAATCTTTCTGACCTGAATTACTCATAACGTCGAACGAGTTCGCCCGAATTTGCTGCATCGTTTTTGCTTGAGCAAAAGCAGTTTCTTCGTCTCAACAAACGTGCCCGTTCTCATTTTCTCATGTCTCGATGGTTGAAATGCAATAATCGTTGGAAGTTACGATCTCCTACAGTATTAAAGAATCGATGATGTAAGGGAGATTTCAGGTTGCGGTATTTTTAAAACAAAAGCAGCCCGCCCGTGAACCACGGACGGGCCGCTTTATAGGAGAAAGCAATTACTAAACAAAAAAGATTACTTCATCAGCATGAGTTTCTTCACAGCATTGAAGTTATCCGATCCATCCTGGCTGTGCGCCCGAATACGGAGGAAATAAATGCCGCTACTTACGTTGGATGCGTTCCACTGCATCACGTAGTGGTTCGGCGATTGAATTCCGTCCACCAACGAGATCACACGTCTGCCAAGCACGTCATAGATATCGACGTTGACAAACGCAGCTCTCGGAATATCATAGCTGATGGTGGTCGACGGGTTGAACGGGTTCGGATAATTCTGATTGAGTGCGAACACTTTCGGAATTTCACTCGTTGCAAGAGCTACGTCGAGAAGTGTTGATGTTGTGAATGTTGACGCACCCGAGAATGCGCCTTCTCCGCCTGCATTAACCGCGCTGACATGCCAGTAGTATCTCGTGTTTGCCGCCAGTGTATCCTGGGTGACAACAATAGACGTGTCGACGAGCTTCAGGTCTATCAGAACAGTAGTGAAGGAAGCGGAAGTCGAAACTTGCATATGGTACGACGTCGAATTTGGCGTCGAGTTCCATACGAATTGTTCGATCCTGTTTTCTCCCGTTGTGCTCTTCGGCGAAACGACCGCAGGCGAGCCGGGGACTGCGGTAGCTGTCGTGAAGGAGTCCACCGCCGTGAATGCACTTGCTCCACCTTGATTGAAGGTCATCACCTTCCAGTAATACCTTGCAAGATTCTGGAGCCCTGTTATTACGAGCGACGAATCGTGCTTTGTTGTGTCAGACGTCATCAATGTGACAACGCTCCCTGATGATGTCGTGCCGTATGTCCAGAACTGAACAACATAGTTGCTGTCTCCAGGCGTCGTTTGACCTGCGGGGACTACCCTGTTCCATTTGAAGGTCAAGTTTGTGGGGACGTTTGGCGCGTCTTTTATGGGGTACGCGAGCACCGGTGTTGCCGGAACGAACATAACGGTAAACGAATCCACCGACGACCACTTGGACGAACCTGCAAGATTCCAGCCTCGAGTACGCCAGAAGTATTTTACGTTCGGTTTCAGGTTCGTGGTGAACACATAGAACGTATCCTGAGCCGTAGTCGAATCATTGATAACTAAGGCAGTTGTAATCTTGTTAGCCGCAACAGTAGCAGTATCCCTTGTAATATACTTGTTTACCGTGTCCACCTGCATTTGATAGGTGGAGGCTGTATTTACGTAGCTGACTTTTAATGTCGGCTTCAGTGGTAATCCTAGTTGATTAGCTGCCGGATAGATCGGTTTCGGCGTAACGGTATCAATGAGATACTTGGTACTGAAACTATCAGCAGCAGCCCAAGGACCGGTGAATCCGGATTGGAACTCTCTCACACGCCAGAAATATTTCGTTGAGTAACCAAGTCTCACTATTGTGTTGGTGGCGCTCAAGCCTGTTACGTCTTTCACTAAAGTGGAGAACGCAGAGCTTGTAGACACTTGAGCTTCATACGTTAGACTTCCTACAGCACCGGCCGCGGCTGCATTCCACGACAACGTGTCATAATTCGCTAGAGCCGTGTCGTGACTCGCCACGTATGAAGGTCGAACCTTCACAGGTGCAGCGGGGACATCAGAACCTTCCACAATTGTCCAATATTTATTTACAACAGAAGCAGCAGTACCGCCAGCAGCGAGTGTAGCACCGGTCCATGTTTTCTTTGTTCCATCAGGCCAAAGTACCGTAACGCTGTCAATCGATGCCGTCGCGCCGAGTCCAAAATTCGCCCTCAATGTTCCACCCATACCTGCAGAACCGCCTTCCGCTTTGATGACGCGAATTTGTTTCGTTGAGCCTGTGTACACGGTGAAGCGGGCTCCAATGGCCGACATGTTATGACCCGCTCCGACGGGAGTGAAGCCAATCCAATGGTTAGTGTTGCCATTGTTCTTCTGCAACCAAGTACTGCCACCGGTAAACTGGAATATGTCAAGGAAGCCGTCGTTATTGTAGTCAACGAACCCTCCGGCCCGCGCATTATTTCCCACCACGGCATCCTGAGTTGCTACGTCAGTGAACGTACCATTTCCGTTGTTCCTGTACAAGTGTGCGCCTCCGTTGGTCACGCTTGTGTATATATCTGCCAACCCGTCATTATTGTAGTCGCCTACGTCTATTGCGCGTTGATGTGTATCCTGAACCAATCCGTTGCTGGCAACGACGTTTACTCCATTCCACTTGTACGTAAATGTGCCGTCTCCCTTTCCGTACAATATGACATCGCCCACGTAATTCCCATTGCCATCGAGGTTATCGGTCGCATTAAGCCCGTTCAATATCAGATCCTCGATACCATCGTTGTTGAGATCGCCCCATTGCTCGCCAATGGCAGCGAAGTGGCGCACCGTGTCGTCGACGATAATTCCAGTATCCGCAGTCGTGCTAACTGCACCACCCGCACCAATGGAATTGATGGTACGTCCGAGAGTCGCAGCAGTTGGAACGTAGAACTTACCGGTTCCATCGTTCAAGAACAGGACGCATCCCTTTCTTGGACCCGATGAGCCTGTGTCTATCCTGGAAAATCCATTTCGGAAACTCGGCATCAACAAATCTTGATAGCCGTCATTATTTGCATCGAAGAAGCGCACATCCCAGGATTCATATGAAAGGGAAGTATCTATAGCAGCACTAGAGACTGCTGCCCCAGACTGGGATACAAGTGTGACATTATCGGCATACCAGATAGTTGTATCTCCCGTGGCTCCGATGTTTCCAGTTCCTGCACAGTTTATTCCAAAGTCAATATATACGGTTCCGCTATAACTACTGGTATTGGTAATGTTAACAGTATCACTTTCCCAACCATTAGAGCCGTTCGTAGCGCGATACCATGAGCCAATTTGATTAGCCGTATTATTAAACGCCTGACCTGTCGGCATTGTTTGGAAGGCTTCGACGACAATAGTCTTATAGCCAACATCTCCTTGCGCCCAGTCGCCTTTGAAGATGAAAGAATTATAATTAGCCAGCGTTTTGCCAGCGGGCAGCGTAAATGCGAGTACAGGGGCTGCATTATAATTATGGACTACGTTTTTCATAACGTGGTTTGTCCCACCAACCGGATCAAGAGCAACCGTGGATTGATAATCCGTGGAAGACCAACCGATGGTCGGGAAAGCATATCCAACGCTTTGGCTCTCAAAATCCATGATAAGATTTGCGGAGGATGTTGCTGCTCCTCTTCCTACATCAGTAAAGCCGCTTGCACCTCCTTTAAGGAGCCATATACCTCCGCCGCCGGGATATGGTCCGGTGCCGCCTGAGATATTTGCGAAGGTCCCAGGCCACGCGACGCTAAGGTAATTGCTGTGATCGATGGGTGCCGCAGCAGCCCCTTGGAATACTTCGCCAGTAACTCCCGCCGTGGCAAGATCGCCAGTCCCGGTTGCCGCGGTAAATACTCCGGCAGTGTTATAATATAGACCGCTGCTAGGAGTGCCGCCATTAGTCGTGAACAGATCGAGAACTCCGTCACCATTGAAATCAGCTAACAGTCCACCGACATCGTTGGTATTAATTGGAAGGTTTTGCGTCATCGTGGACGCAGCCGGAGCGAATGTTGTAATGCTATTTATTGTGATGCTAGTGGACGGGATGAACACATCCAGATTGCCATCTCCGTTCACATCTCCCCATGCGAAGCCGCCGTTTGCTCCATTGCCAGCAGCAACTGCCGGTCCGGGTGAGAACGTCGCTTCCTGCGCCAGCAATGCACTCGTCCCGAGAAAGAGAAGAGCTATTCCTGCTGTTATCAATTGTACGAACCTTTTCATATTTCCTCCAAGGTGGTTTATAGCATTGTAGCTGTTAACTAGTGAACCATTGATAAAACGAGAAAAATGTGACTGACCTATAATCATTTTCACTCAAAACATTTGCTTTGGTTAATTCTACGAAACCTCGTTTTCCTCCATGCTTTGCCCGGGAGAAACCCGCGGCACACCGCGAATTCCCAGCAAAACACTCGTTGTTGAATCCTGAACTTTACTCCGAACTCCATCACCTCCTTCGGCACAAAAATTTTTTCGTTGTGAATCCAAACTCATCCCTTCCGGATTCCCGAGTCCCGGCCCGCCTAAAGCGCGAATATCTTCGACCGGGACACGGAGGGAAATATAGGAAAAAAGCGTTATTTCATAAGAACTAGTTTCTTGGTCATCGTGTTGTTTCCCGCCTCCAGCCTGTAGAAATAGACTCCGCTGGCAAACCGGCTGCCGTCAAACACAGCAGTGTGATTCCCGATTTGTTGAACACCCGAGTACAGCGTTGCAACTTCTTGCCCGAGCAGGTTATAGACTTTCAGCGAGACGTTCCCGGTCTGCGCAACCGAGTAGTTAATGGTCGTCGTCGGGTTGAACGGATTCGGATAATTCTGGGAAAGATCAAACTTCCCCGGAATAGCAGTTGGCTGAGCCTTCACAGAGGTAATAACGCCAGTGGTGAGCCAATTCAAAATGGTGGCGTGTTCTGTTGCTGCCTGAGTTGCCCATTGACCGTACTGCGCGGGCGGCCACCCCCAATGGTACAGATCGCCGAGCGGAAAACCGCCCATTGCCGCCTTCAAGAGCGTGGCATTCGAGTAAGACAAGTCCTCATTCATGGGCCAGCCTTGCGTGAGATCCGCCGTCGAATCGTAAGCCCAGCTGACATTTACCCCTGTCGCCCATCTGCCAATCAAGAACGCTTCGATGCCGTTGATGTTGCAGGGGTTCAAGACAAAGACGGGATCCACGCCCGGAGTTTTAGTAGGATCACTGACACGAGAAGTATCATCAGTCACACTAGACGGATAAAGGTTAACCGCATTCATATAAGGAAAGCGTTTTTTACCTGTCGAATCCAAGCCGAAGAAGTTTCTATATGTCTTGCCGCTCATCATCGGCATGGCATGTTCCTTATTTGCTTCTTGGGCAGTGTCGTTGATTACATTGGAGACCAGAAAATCGGTGTACCACTTTTCAAAGCCGTAGCTGTTGTTGGCAAAAAGTATATGGCGCTGCTGCTGTTTCGGGGCAGTTGACGAATCCGAAAATGGCACTGGAGGTATCAACGACGTGAACGACGCTGCGCTGTCGATGTTTATTGCGCCGCCGTTGGGAACCTGGCCGCCCCCGTCCGCCGAAGGAACATCACCAAACATAAACGAGTTCACAAAAACACAATTCGTTACCGATAACCACCACCAGTACGACGATTCCAAAGTAAACATCATGGTGTTGGCAAAAGTGCAATGATTGAATGAGACGTGGTCGGCATATTCCGGCGATTCCTGCATGTAGACATATCCGCAGTTTGCAAAGGTACAATTCTCAAAAGCGAGAGTGTCGGTGTGCCATGTTGTGCTCCCATACGTCCACGAAACCGGCCTGCCGTAGTAACGGTAATGCGGATCGGTGAAATTCCGGAAATACGTGTTAATGATGCTTCCGCGAAAATGTTGGCACGACGGTTCTATAGCTCCACCGCCATTGCCTATGCTTTGGTAATCAATGATGCAGCCCTCCATGTCTAAATGTTCCCCTTTTCCACCAGGCAAGTTTGCAAGCGAGTCGTCTTCTATCACAATACTCGTCCCAATTTGAGCATTGCCGACATTCGCGCAAAGAATCCAGACGTTTTTCATCGTCAGATCACCATAGCAGTCGAAATTATACGTCGTAGTCACACCGCCGCTGGTTGTCCAAAGTATTTGGGGCAAAGCGGTCGCTTGCGTATTACCGGGCGTAGGTCCAACAAGGTAAAGGTGCGCGTGAGCCGGAGTCGTTATTGTTCCCGTGAGAATGTAAGAACCGTCAGGTGCCAATTTGAAAACAGTATTGGATAATGTTTTACCGGTTGGATCAGCAGTGATTACGTTAGCGATGGCGGTGTTAAGATTCCCTCCGCTACCCAAGTCGGTTGGGACAGATATGGTATCGGTCTGCGCAAACAGCGAGATCGGTAAAACTGCACTGAGTAACACAAAAAGGAATTGTTTCATTTTGTTTCTCCTCATATTTTTTGATTGTTGTTTATGTTAACAAAAAATTTTTCTGTCACTCGAAAAGTATGTGCGTTGACAACTACCGGCGCCTCAGAGCGTACACCGAATTCCCAGGTCTGCAGTGAGACCGTAGTACTGTTCGGACGTAAAGCCGCCAATTGATGGCTGAGTAGAAATATTCGATTCACTATTGAGATTATTCACATCCAAATATAGCTCAAGTCCCTCCGCCCACGGAAGTTTTTGTCTGGCAGAGACATCTATTCGGAAATACTGTTTGGCGAAACCTTCTCCTTCAGGATATGCACCGATGCTGGTGATTACGTTCCCTGTGTATAGAAAGGATACTCGACCGGAAAATCCTCTGTAATCGTAGCCGATGTAGGTATTCACTATATTGTTGGGCTGATAAAGCAACCTATCCGTCCTCGTGCTGTCAATATAGTGTACCGTCCTTCCAACGGGGATCTCATCGAAGTATGGGTATGTGGCTGATGACGATTCATATGTATAATTGATCCCGAGCACCACACCGTCCAATGGAGCGGGCAAATACCAGAATCTCGTTTGAAGATCCGTCTCGATACCTCTCACATAAGCTTTGTACGGACTGTTAACAAATGTGTACAACGTTGCATCGTCATGAGGCAGAAGAGGGGCAAACGAATTTAAAGAGTCAAGCCCGGTGACCCCGTGTTGTGCGTAATAGCTCTCGCTGTGGAGATGGTATGAGGTGGAGAAGGTGAAATGATTAATCTCCTTATAGAAGCCGCCCACGGACAAAAGCCCGAGGTCGTTGCTGTGGAGTGAAAGCTGGAGTTCCTGGTTGTACGCTTGTGCCGGCTTAAGGTTAGGATTACCTGCATAAACACTCGCTTCATCGCTCGATATATTGAAATGCGGTGAAAGTGCTGTATAATCGGGTCTTGCAAGTGTCTGTGAGTAAGAATAGCGTATCTCACTCGAAGTAGTAATGTTATATTTTGCTTGTACCATCGGAAGCCAGTAGTGATTCTGAGGATACACCGTTACCGGGAAGTAAGGCTGAGATGAAGGATTGCGCTCGTCTTGCATATTGTATGCAAAATACAAACTCTTCGTCTCTTCATACCTTGCACCGCCAACCACCATAAGGTCGCTTCCAAAATCCAATTCTGACATCAGGTAACCCCCATAATATCTCTCGATGTATTTGTAATCATTAGGAAGATTCTGATACAAACCATTATACCATCCTCCTCCAGTAGGGTCGCTTGGTAAAGTAAAATTCGCACTGTGAGTTCGAATATAATCTATGAGAGTGTTCAAAATAGTCGGATTGGTAGCCCAATCCACGCTTCCAAATTTGTTGGATAAAAAAGAGCTCAAGAGTTTTGAATTAGTCGAAGTAAAGTTAGCTCCTTCCAACGAACCATTCGAACTATATCTCAAGTTAGGATAGAGGGGCAAAATAGCGTTCTTCACTTGAGTAGCTACATCATTGGTGCCGCTGATCTGAATGTATGGGGTGCTCTGGTCGTTTGTGATGTAATTATACCTGTATTCTCCGCCAAATTTAAAAAAGCCTGAGACTGATGAGCCAACGCTCAGCGGAATCTTGAAATCACCTTTGTACACTTGATCATTTTCATGATAATCGGAACCGAATAAATTCATCGAAGTCAATAATGTTGTAGAATCTGGACCGTAGTTCACGAAATGCGTCAAATTTTCAGGAGCGATATTTGTATCAGAGGCAGTAAAACCCTTAGTGGCATTGTTTTGTTGGAAAACGTAATATGGTGAGTACGGAAGATGATTTCTTGAATAGCTATTAGCAGCTTTAATATCCGCCGAGATAAATCCAAAGTCATTCGTAAGATCCAAAGAATTTACTCCAACATCTGTATTGCTGTTTGCCTCTCGGAGTGAAAAGCCCATACTTTTGTTTGAAATATCCGACTCATAATTCAGCGTCGTATTATAATCATCGTCATTCGAATTAAGGCGGCTGATCATGTTAACCGATTTGATGGAGCCGGAAGGAAGTTTGTAGTCGAGAATCACATTACCGCCGAACCGTTCCCTAGTTTCGACGTGACGATCCAGCGTCACACTGTTCACAAGAACAGGCCTGTAACCGGACGAACTTACTGTGGAGCTTGCAGTGACATACCCGGCGCTCATGTTATCCGCGCTGCGGTCGTATTGCTCCGCATTTCCAAGAACATACACACCAAGTTGATCATCAAAAAATCTATCGCTGCCGGAAACAATTGCTCTATAATTTCCATATGTGTTACTTTTCTGTGTATAGCCGGATTGCCACAGCGCATCTCCATGAAGGCCTGAGGGAGCTTCTCTTAATTCCATGTTGACATAGCCACCGATAGCATTAGCTTCCATATCCGGAGTTAGCGATTTATAGACTTCGATAGATTTGATCATATACGGTGTTACCATGGTGAGATCAACGCTTCTGTCGTCATTGGTAGAACCCGACGTGAGGCCGGGAAGAGAAGTCGCGCCGATTTGCGTGCTACCCGTGGATGCAAGCGTGATTCCGCCGACGGCAACTTCGTTGTATTGCGGAGCCATGCCTCTAACGACGACTTTGTTGGCCTCACCGGAGCTTTGAAGGGTTGAGACCCCCGGCAGACGGCCTATTGCCTCGGCTGCATTGAAGTCAGGGAGCTCCTGAATCTTTGCTTCGGAAACAATGCTGACGATCTTATCAGAGGCGAGCTGCTGGTTGATCGCCTGTACTTGCCCTTGAGCTTGCGCAGTGATCAGGACCGTTTCTCCCCTGATCGTGGTCGCTCCGAGGTAAAAGTCTTGCGTGGCTGAGCCGCCATCGGGAATTTTGATTGTCATGCTCACCGACACGTATCCGAGATATGAAACCGTAATCGTCTGCTCGCCAGACGGAGCGTTCGGAATGGAAAACGCACCGTTGAGGTCGGTCGCAGCACCGATGCTGGTCCCTTTCACCACAACGTTTGCACCCGGTAAGGCATCTTTCGAGTCCTTGTCAAAAACTTTACCTTTGATGGTCCCGCTTGCCATGAGTGACGGAGTCATGACGAAGAAAAAGATCCCTGTAACTAAAAGGGTTCCGCTATTGAACCAAGAGTTAATGCGAATCATCCGCGACTTGATCGGCATTGCAATAAGACCAAATGATTTTTTCACAAGAGTTTCTCCTTATTTCTTTTTTTACAGCCTTATGTTGGTCAAACCGCTTCCTCAACTTCCCTGTTAATCCTCGCCACTGAACAAATTTCTTTTTATCTCGGATATAATCTCACACTCTCCAAAAACAGAATCGGGTGATTGTCCTGTCGGTGAGCCGTCTACTGCTCACCCCGGGGCGATCACCCGAAGGCGATACACTTGGATCCACGCCTGCTGCTGGTCT
>Ga0182027_10016577_pt1 | contig 10054 bp, 6 predicted proteins | sample 712E1DmetaG_FD_121300 | JGI IMG/M metagenome (GOLD analysis project Ga0182027, IMG submission 121300) | Permafrost microbial communities from Stordalen Mire, Sweden - 712E1D metaG (Illumina Assembly) | ecosystem: Environmental > Terrestrial > Soil > Wetlands > Permafrost | place: Sweden... | reverse complement strand
TGGTCAATGAGCAGGCCGAAGTGGGTCTGTTGATTGCGGGGCCGGGGCTTCTGGCCACCCTGACTTTTGCGCCGCTGGTCATACAATTGTTTTATTCGGACAAATTCGGGCCTGCGGTTGAAATTCTGCGCTGGATTTGTCTGGGCATGATGCTTCGCGTCATCAGTTGGCCCATGGGTTTCATGCTGATTGCCAAAGGCAAGGGAACCCTCTTTTTCTTGAGCGAATTGGTGAGTACTCTGGTCTATCTGGGTCTGATTTGGCTGGGAGTGGTGATGTATGGGCTGAAAGGCGCGGGGATGGCGTTCTTTGGCTTGTATGTGGTCTATTGGTTTGGCATCTATCTGATTGTCCGCCGGTTAAGCGGATTCCGCTGGTCCACAGCCAACCGGCGGCTGGCCGCAATCTTTTTGCCCGCCATAGCGGCGGTATTTGTCAGCTGGTATTTCCTTTCTCATATCGCCGCCGCGATTTTGGGGATGACGCTCACACTGCTGACGGGCATTTATTCGTTGAAAACACTTTGCACGTTGGTTCCGCTGGAACGATTCCCCAAGCCCGCGCAGAAAATAATTTTGTTTTTCCGGCTGGCGCCTCCAAACACGAACGGTTGAACCGCCGTTTCATTCAATTTTGGGAGTTAAGAACTAAATGCGTCAAAAAAGGAATATATCCATGAAAATAGCAGTTATTGGGTTGGGTTACGTCGGGCTTCCCTTGGCGCTTCAATTCGCGCGCTCAGGAGTCACGGTCCTGGGCCTGGACATTGATCCGGCCAAGGTCGAGGCCCTGACCGCCGGTCGTAGTTACATCAAACACATTTCCGCCGAGGCCATTGCGGCGGCGGTAAAAGCGCGCACGTTCTCCGCGGCCGCCGACTTCAGCCGTATCAAAGAGGTCGAGGCGGTGATCATTTGCGTCCCAACGCCGCTTAACAAAAACCGCGAGCCGGATATTTCATTCATCGTCGAGACCGGGAAGGCCATAGCGCCCCATCTGACGAAGGGGGTTTTGGTGGTGCTCGAATCCACAACTTACCCGGGCACGACGGACGAGGATTTGCGGGAAGTGCTGGAAGCCGGGTCGAAGCTGAAGGCTGGAACGGATTTTCATCTGGCTTTTTCGCCGGAGCGGGAAGACCCGGGCAACGCGCAGAGCAGGGTCGAAATCATTCCCAAGGTTGTCGGCGGTTACACTCCAGCCTGTTTGGAGCGCGCGAAAGCGCTTTATGGCCGCGCCATCAAAACCATTGTGCCGGTCTCTTCCTGTCGGACGGCCGAGGCCACCAAGCTGCTCGAAAACATTTTTCGCAGCGTGAACATCGCCCTGGTCAACGAACTGAAGCTGGTCTATGGAGCGATGGGAATTGACGTCTGGGAGGTGATCCAGGCCGCGAAGACAAAACCGTTTGGTTTCATGGCGTTTTATCCGGGGCCGGGTTTGGGCGGGCATTGCATTCCCATTGATCCGTTCTATCTCACCTGGAAGGCCCGCGAATACGGCCAGCATACGCGTTTCATCGAGCTGGCGGGCGAAATCAACACCGCCATGCCAATGCATGTGGTGAATCGAACGGCTGAAGCCCTAAATGAATTGCGGAAATCCATGAAGGGAAGCCGCATTTTGGTGCTGGGCCTGGCTTACAAACCGAACGTGGATGATGACCGTGAATCGCCGAGTTACGTTCTGTTGGATCTGCTCAAAGGCCGCGGCGCGAACGTGGACTATTACGATCCTTACGTGCCGGTTATCCGCCCCACCCGCGAGCATCCCCATTGGGCGGGCACCCGTTCCATAAGCTGGAATCGTGAAATGCTGCAAAGTTTTGATGCGGTCATCATCGCCACCAACCACCAGACCATTAATTACCAGGAACTGGCGGATTGGTCGGCCTGCATTGTGGACACCCGCAATGCCATGGCCGGGGTGAAGGCAAAATCCCGCCAGATTTGGAAAGCTTAGACCGTTTCAGAACAGGAGGTTGGGTTTCGTCATGATCTTGTTATTGGGATCCAGCGGTTATATGGGGCAGGCCTTTGCGACCGAGTTGCGCCGGCGCGGAGACAGCTTTATTCCGCTCACGCGCAAAGCGATTAATTACGCGGACTTCAATCTTTTGTTCGATTACGTTCGGAAACTGCGGCCCGAATTCATCATTAATGCGGCAGGATATCCGGGCAGTCCGAATGTGGACGCCTGCGAACTGGCCCGCGAGGAAACTCTATTTGCCAACACCCTGCTGCCCCAAACCATCGCCCGGGTTTGCTCGATGACCGGCACGCCTTGGGGGCATGTTTCTTCGGGTTGCATTTATCGCGGGGCCAAGATGGTTGGCAACGGAAAGATACAAAATGTGGCCGGGGCGGAACTGCGGCAATTGTTTGCGGAACACCCGGATAGAATTTGCGGCTTTACGGAATGGGACGAACCCAATTTTTCCTTCCGGCATGTACCATGCAATTTTTACAGCGGAAGCAAATCGCTGGCCGAAGAAGCCATTCGCGGACTGGGCAAGGCTTATATCTGGCGCCCGGGAATGCCGTTCAACGAACGAAGTGAACCGAGAAATTTTCTGTGGCGGTTGCAAAATTATCCCAGGGTTTATGATGGCGTAAATTCGATTTCGCACCTCGAAGAATTTGTGCGGGCCTGTCTGGACCTTTGGGAAAAGAAAGCGCCCTTTGGAATTTATAATGTCACCAATCCCGGCGCGGTGACGACGCGACAGGTCATCGAGATGATTCAGCGGATTCTCAAACCGAACCGGCGCTTTGAATTTTGGAAGGATGACAACGAGTTTTATCTTCACGGCGCCAGGGCGCTGCGTTCCAATTGTGTTCTGGATGTTTCAAAATTGCTGGCCACCGGTGTGAAAATCCGGCCGGTGGAAAGGGCTCTGGAAGATGCTCTGCGGCATTGGACCGTTGCGGTCGGCGAACTGGCGTATCATTAAATCTTTCCTTGTTTTCCAGCTTGGAATATAAACGGCGCAGGCCAACACCTAAAAATGAAATCAAAAAATAGAGCTCTTTCACCCCTCCACGGCAGGAATACCCGCGTCTTGATCAAGGCATTGCTGCTTGGCCTGTTCGCGTTGAATCGCAATGTCAAAGCCCAGGAAGTGCTGGCGCCTCCACCGCAAGCGCCCGACCCGACTCCCCCGGCGATACAACAAGCCAACCCCATGGACGTTTTTGCCTCCCCTGAAACTCCAACTGCGGCCCAGCCTTTCAAGTGGGAAGCGCTGACCTTGCGACCGCATCCTTTTTACCAATTCCTGTACGCCGACGGGATTCAGGTCAGTACCAACCAGCCGGTTAACACCACTATCCAGCAAATCTCACCCGGGGCTCTCTTGGAGATGGGCAGCCATTGGACCTTGGATTACTCGCCCCTGTGGACGGTCTATTCAAACAACAAGTTCCAAAACACCTTCGGGCAGGCGGTCAGGTTGGCGGGGGGAACCGTGTATAACGATTGGGTTTTGGGAATCTCACAGGGTTACACCGACTCATCTTCACCATCGGTTGAAACCGCCACCCAAATCCGTCAGAAAATCTACACCACCGCCGCCAACGCTTCGTACACCATGAACAGCAAAATGTCGCTGGATCTGGCGGTTGATCAGAACTTTGTTTCGGCGGATCAATTTTCAAGTTACAACGAATGGTCAACGCTGGACTGGTTGAATTATCAATTCTGGCCGCGGTTGAACGCCGCCATCGGCGTGGGCGGCGGTTATGATAATGTGGCTGCCAGCTCCGACATGACCTTCGAACAATTTCAAGGACGGGTCAATTGGCGCGCGACCGACAAGATCAGTTTTCAACTTCACGGCGGTGTCGAAGACCGGCAGTTTTTGAGCGGGGGCACCGGCGATTTGATCAATCCGGTCTTTGACGCCACGATTCAATACCAGCCCTTTGAGCATACGAAGATTTCCCTGACCGGCCAACGGGTTGTGTCGCCCTCTTATTTGTTGCAAAATCAGGTCATTGAAACCACCGATGTCAGCGGCGGATTAAACCAGCGGCTGTGGGGTAAATTTTTTCTGGATTTGAGCGGCGGCTACCAGACAGTGAAATATGTTTCTTCGAACTCTTCAGCTTCCAAGCGTACGGATGACTACGACTACCTCCATGCGCAATTGAGTTCTTCTTTTCTCAAACGTGGCACCATCGCGGTGTTCTACCAGATCAGTAAAGACAATTCTTCCCAGACAGTTTACAGCTTCACCAGCCACCAAGTCGGGTTCCAGATCGGATATCGCTACTAAAGCCTGGTCCCGGCCCGGCTCAGAACCACGTGAATTTTTCCGGCACGGTTACAATGTCGTAGGGCTTCAGGTAAAACGATTCGCCCCCCTCTCCTTCCATCACCTGCTTCAGGTTCAGGACATAAACCCGCGTGCCCACGGTTTCCCGCCGGATCACCTGCACTTTTTTCAGGTTGGCCTTCGTATAGTCAAATCCCCCCGCTTCCATCACCGCCTCTAGCGCCGTGATCGGGTGATCCGACATGATTTTTCCCGGGTGGAGCACCGACCCGTTCACATAGACCGGGAAAGAGGAGTTCTGCACTTCCACCGCCACTTCTTTCGACACCAACTGCGTGGAGTAAAGGTCAATCAAATTCTTTTCCAGTTCCGCCGGAGTCTTTCCCACAGCCTTCACCTCTCCAACCAAAGGCATCGAAATCATCCCATCTCTTCGGATCGGCTGGGTCGTATTCAAATTTGCGGAACCCGGGAAGGAAATTTTTAGCACATCGCCTTCTCGCAAGGTGATTATTTCGGTGGCATTCGTGGTTTGGTTGGTGGGCGTGAGAAAAAGCGGTTGCGTCTGGCAGCCGGCGACCACCGCCAATAGCACAAGCCCCAAGGCCGGTTTTATGAGCCATTGAACGAAGCGGCCTTTGTCTTCAAACACATCCGTAATGAAAGTTTTCATCATAGTCATAGTTAATTCCCTTGGTTCAAAAAGGTGGGCTCCTTTTGAACAGGAAAACCATGGAATGTCAACCGCATTCCCCAAATCAATGACCGAATCCAATGGGGAAATTAAATTCCAAAGGCTGGTGGAGCCGGGGGGATTCGAACCGGTTGGAACAATCTATTGCCGCCTCTTGTGTCAGTGCCTGCCAATCTCGCCACCCAAGGCGTGCCGATACGAATGCAACGTGACTGCTATTTTTTCTTTCGGTTTTTTGTGAACCATTCAAACTGGCAGGCGTGGATTCACGGCGGACCAAACAGCCGTGTGCGTTACGACTCATGAGATTTTTTTTGACATTCGTTTTCCTCCTGCTGGCGGGGGCGCTGGGAATGCTTCCCTGTGCCGCGGAACTGGTGTGGCATCCGGAAACGGGGTTTCGGTGGGCGGAACTCCCGGTGCCGCGGGAGGGCACGGCTGGATTCACACTACTGAAGCCGGAACAGACCGGCATCACCTTTACCAATTCCCTGGATGAGCGCGCCCTTGCCGCCAAACGGGGGCTGGCCAGCGGCTCCGGACTGGCTATCGGAGATATTTACCACGACGGTCTGCCGGCCATCTTTTTTTGCAGTCTGGACGGTCACAACGCGCTGTACCAGAACCTGGGCGGTATGCGGTTCAAGGATGTCACCGAAGGGTCCGGCATTGTGTGCAGCAACCGGGTCTGCCGTGGGGCGGTGTTTGCGGACATCAACGGCGATGGCTGGCTGGATTTGCTGGTCAGCGCGTCCGGGAATGGGGTGCTGTGTTTCACGAACAAGGGGGACGGGACATTTGCTGAATGCAGCGAATATGCCGGTACACTCAGCAAATACGATGCGATGACCATGACCCTGGCGGATATCGACGGCCAGGGCGCGCTTGATTTGTATGTGGCTGATTATCGCAACGACGTAGCCGCTGATCGCGCGGAATTTGACAAGGTTGACGTATTTAATGTGAACGGCCAGTTGATCGTGGTGCCGGCGTTGCGGGACCGCTTTGTTTTCACAAATGGAGCCCTCTGGGAGTACGGCGAACCCAGCCTGGTTTATCTCAACGACGGGAAGGGCCGTTTCACGCCGCTGTCCTGGACCAACGGGGCCTTTCTGGACGAAAGCGGCCAACCGCTGACCGGCCCGCCGCGGGATTGGAGTCTGACGGCGGCGTTTCGGGATCTGAACGGCAACGGCGCGCCGGACATTTACGTGTGCAACGATTATTGGACGCCTGACCGGCTGTGGCTCAACGATGGCCGGGGTCATTTTCAGGCCTGCCCTCCGCTGGCGTTGCGCCATACCAGCTTGTCTGCGATGGGCGTTGATTTTGCCGACGTGGATCGGGACGGCCGGGTGGATTTCTGCGTTGTGGACATGTTGGCCCGGGACTGGCAGCGGCGCAAACGTCAGATCATGATTTCGGGGATGCCGCGACTGCCGATAGGGGCCATTGATAACCGCCCACAGATCCCCCGCAACATGCTCTTTCGAAACCGGGGGGACGGGACCTTTGAAGAGATCGCCGCCTATGCCGGCGTGGCCGCCTCCGGCTGGTCATGGCAGCTCGTCTTCTTGGACGTGGACCTGGACGGATACGAGGACATCATCATCCCCAGGGGTTTCGCGAATGACGTTAACGACATGGATTACCTTGCGAAAGCGATGACATTGAAGCGGACAGGCAGGATGGCTCCGCCACAGTCAGGCCCCGATGGCCAGCCGGTGCCGCGGTCACCCCAGGAACAGAGAACCGAAGAACGTTATCAGGAGAACCTGCTGGCTGGACCTCTGAAGCTCCCGGTGGCTGCCTTCCGTAATCTGGGAAACCTGAAATTCGAAGAAATGGGGCCGGCCTGGGGATTGGACCAGCCGGGGCTGGCCAACGGGATTGCCGTTGGTGATCTGGACAATGATGGGGGGTTGGACTTCGTGGTGAACAATCTGGGGAGTGCGGCGGGAGTCTATCACAACCACGGGAGCGCTCCGCGCGTTGCGGTGCGGTTGAAGGGACTGGCGCCGAACACGCAGGGGATCGGCGGGAAGATCAAATTGCTGGGCGGGGCGGTGCCGATGCAAAGTCAGGAGGTGGTGTGCGGCGGGCTGTATCTGTCGGGATCGGATCCGGAGCGGGTGTTTGCGGCAGGTCAGAGCCAGAACATGACCATTGAGGTAACTTGGCGGAACGGGAAGCAGAGCGTGATTCGGGACGTGAAGCCCAACCGGATATACGAGATAGACGAGACGGGGGCCATTCCGAAGGCGACCCAACCGGTTGTAGCGGCAGAGAAGCCGTATTTCCAGGACGTCAGTCAGATGATATCGCACCGGCATTACCAGGAATTTTATGATGATTACGTCCGGCAGCCGCTGTTGCCATGGCAGTTGAGCCAGGACGGACCGGGAGTGGCGTGGGTGAATCTGCTGGGCGACCGACGGGAGGAACTGGTGATTGGCAGCGGTCGCGGCGGTCAATTGGGTGTTTACGCTCCCGACGGCAAGGGGGGTATGACAAACATTTCCACAACATCCGCCTTGCCGGAAGACCTGACGGGGATCGTGGGTTGGGTAGGGGGAACCAATGGGCGGGCGCTGGTGATGGGCCATGACAATTACGAATCGCAAGGGCATCCCCCATCCGCATCCGTGATTGGGTTTGGAGCGAGCCATTGGAAACAAGATCTTCCGGAAGCCAAAGCGAGCACCGGGCCACTGGCGGTGGCGGATATATATGGGGATGGGAAGCTGGATTTGTTTGTGGGCGGGCGGGTGATTCCGGGGCGATATCCGGAGGCGGCGGACTCGCGGATATACCGGAATGTGGGAGGCCAGCTGGAATTGGACGAGGAAAACAGCCGGGCGTTGGAGAAAGTGGGGCTGGTGAACGGGGCGGTGTGGAGCGACCTGGACGGAGATGGGTATCCCGAACTGATTCTGGCGTGCGAATGGGGACCAATCCGTGTGTTTAAGAATGAACGTGGTCATCTGCATGAAATCACGAAGGAACTGGGGCTGGACCGGTACATGGGTTGGTGGCATGGGGTGACGACGGGTGACCTGGATGGGGATGGACGATTGGACATCATCGCCAGCAACTGGGGACTGAACAGCGATTATCAAGCCAGCAGCAATCAGCCGGCCCGGTTGTACTACGGCGACTTCTCCGACCGGGGCGCGCTTGATCTTATCGAGGCCGTTTATGATCCGGCGCATCAGGTGGAGGTCCCGCGGCGAATGCGCGGGGCCCTGGCCAATGCTTATCCGCCACTGGTGGGGCGGTTTCCGACGCACAAGGCGTACGCGGAAGTGACGCTGGAGCAGGTGCTCGCGGTATTTCCCAAGCCGACCGTGGGGGTGGAGGCCACGACGCTGGCCTCGATGGTATTTTTCAATCGGACGAACCACTTTGAGGCCGTGGAAATGCCATATGCAGCGCAGATCGCCCCGGCTTTCGCGGTGAACGTGGGGGATTTTGACGGCGATGGAAATGAGGACATTTTTCTGAGCCAGAATTTTTTTGCGCTGGCAATGGGCATGCTCCGGCCGGATGATGCCGGTTACCGGTTGGATGCCGGACGGGGACTCTGGCTGCGCGGGACCGGTGGCGGCAAACTGGAAGCGGTTCCGGGGCAGAGGTCGGGCATCCTGGTTTACGGCGAGCAGCGCGGGGCCGCGCTGTGCGATTTTGACGGGGACGGGCGGGTGGACCTGGCCGTCAGCCAGAACGGAGCGGAGACCAAGCTGTACCGGAATGTGCTGGGCAAACCCGGCTTGCGGGTGCGGTTGAACGGGCCGCCGGGAAATCCCGACGGAGTGGGCGCGACGTTGCGGCTGGTGTTTGGCGGGCGGATGGGAGCGGCGCGGGAAATCCACGGTGGTTCGGGCTACTGGTCGCAGGACAGTGTGGTGCAGGTCATGGGCTGTCCGGAAACTCCGACTGAAATTTGGATTCGCTGGCCCGGCGGCAAGACCACTACCAGCCCCATCCCGGCTGCGGCGAAGGAAATCACGGTGGACACCGACGGCAAGCTGACCGTGAATCGTTAACCTGTCTTCAGCCCGCAAGCGGGACAGTCAATTGTGGGCGGGATTTGTTGTGACAGGTTCATGGCGTAAATCCGTTGCCGCCGCTTTTCGAAACAGGCGGAGCAGTTCGAGAATTGTTCCAAGTCCCAGGTGTCGGCGAAAATTCTTCCGTCGCCGCGCACGTTCAAGGCGAGTTCCAGCGCTTTTTCCAAGGTGGCAAGCCGCGGCGGCGAAAATTCGCCGGCTGCCGTCAGGCGCTCCAGCGCGCCGTTGCCGGGGCGCGTGGGGATGAGTGATACCACCGTCGCACCGCAGAACAACGCGAACACCGCAGATTTCACCGCCCATTCCAATCCCTCCGCCTCATCCATGAACGGCGGCTTCACCAGGACGAACGCGCGCACGGCGATGTCGTTGTCCCGCAGGAATCCGGCAGCCTGTGAAAAGTGCGCCAGTTCAACCTTCTTGTTCAACCGCGGCAGCACCTGCGGATGCACGGTCTCAAGCCCCATCGCCACCTCCAGCGAACCGGAAAGCAGATCGCGAAGGCGCAACGTCTTTTCCCCCACCAGACGCGGATGCGATTCGACCACAACGCGCCCAGCGAATGCGACCATGCGGGCGATGGCCGGGTAATCCGCCGGCGGAATGGCGGCGGGGTCAAAAAAACTGCCGCTGTTGTAGAGTTTGATTTGTTCGGGCCGTGAGCGGAGTTGCGCCAACGCGTGATCAATCTGCCGCGGGATGGCGCCGGGCGGTACGGTTTGTGTCGTTGTGTTTTTCCACAAGTCACACATCAGGCAGCGCCACGGGCATTCCTTGTTCGTTAGCAGAATCGTGGCGGAACTCACGACCTGTCCGGAAGCGGCCAGTTCCTCCTCAAGAAAAAATCCATGCGGCTTGAAGGGATCCGGCGCCGCCGGCCGGGGCGGCCGCTGCGCCGTGATCCACGCGGTCCGGTCGTGCGCTGGAAAAATCGAACCCACACGCACGGCGGTTCAGCTGTAAAGCGCCAGGAATTGTTTCCGGTATTCGGATTCCTCACCGGACGTGCGCTGG
>Ga0182027_10016575_pt1 | contig 10054 bp, 8 predicted proteins | sample 712E1DmetaG_FD_121300 | JGI IMG/M metagenome (GOLD analysis project Ga0182027, IMG submission 121300) | Permafrost microbial communities from Stordalen Mire, Sweden - 712E1D metaG (Illumina Assembly) | ecosystem: Environmental > Terrestrial > Soil > Wetlands > Permafrost | place: Sweden... | reverse complement strand
TCATTTGAAATCATGGATAAAGCATTAAGACAGGCGAAAGAAGGAAGATTCCATATTCTCGGTATCATGAATGAAGCTATAAATGAACCGAGAGAAAATCTTTCACAATATGCTCCAAGATTGTTGACCATTAAAGTCGAACAGGATCAGATAGGAATGATCATTGGTCCTGGAGGAAAAGTTATTCAGGGTATGCAGAGAGAGTTCGGTGTTGATATTAATATCGAAGACGACGGAACTGTAAGTATTGCATCTCCTAATAAAGATAGTGCAATGCGCTGCAAAGAGCGTATCAAAGCTATGACCGCTAACCCGGAAGTCGGTGAAATTTATGATGGTAAAATTACCAAGATTATGGATTTTGGCGCATTTGTTGAAATCCTTCCCGGTAAGGAAGGATTGCTTCATATTTCACAGATTGACAATAAACGGGTAAACAAGGTAACCGATTATTTCAAGGAAGGAGATAAAGTTACCGTTAAACTAATTAAGATCGAGAATGGTAAATTCTCACTTAGCCGCCGGGAAGCTATGGCTCCTGAAACGCAGGAAGCCCCCAAGGCGGAATAATAATCTGTTTTGGTTATTATTTTGTTTAATGCCGGAGTAAATGTTTTTACACTACTCCGGCGATATTATGAGTTTTAGATGATTAATCAATTTATCTCAGTTGCAGAATTATGTATGTTACTACTGTTTACGGTGAATTATATTGTTCACTTTGATGACAGGAGCACTTCATTGCCTTCCTCATATATTCCACAATCGGGTATAATGCTATTTAACTTTTTTATAATGAAATATTTTATTTCATCAACCGGGTTTGTTCTTTATGACAAAAGAAATTATTATAAATTCTTCCACTTCGCAGACACGCGTCGCAATTACGGAAGATGGGTATTTAGCCGACTTTTTTGTTGACTATCCTGAAAACAGGAGAATGGTGGGGGATGTTTATCTTGGTAAGATAGCAAGAGTATTGCCGGGAATAAAAGCAGCCTTTATTGATATTGGAATGAAGCACGATGCTTTTCTTCATTTCTCCGATATCGGTGAAAACACACAGCAACTTCAGGATATGCTTGGTGAGGAAGATTCGGATGTCGATAATGATGATGATGAGGATTCTCCTTCCCAACAGCACCCTCCCAGGGAGGAACATCGCCAGCCGTCAATTCCCAAACTGGCAAAAGGGCAGGACATACTTATCCAGATCACAAAAGAACCGGTAAATAACAAAGGAGTCCGGGTCAGTTCAGCCATCTCACTCCCCGGCAGATTTTGTGTTCTTCTTCCTTTTGACGGCAAGATTGGAGTTTCTAAAAAAATCTCTGACTTCAGGGAAAGAAGAAGATTGAGAACCATTGCCCGTAGCATTCTCCCTAAAAATTATGGCCTTATCATAAGAACGGTTGCCCGCAACCAGACCGAAGAATCTCTGCGCGATGACCTCCAAAACCTTATGAAAACCTGGCAGGAAATTGAATCAACAGTAAAGACTGAAAAACCACCGGCATTAATCTACCAGGATCTTAATACAACATCCAGCGTTATAAGGGATCTTTTCACGCCGGATATTTCAAAAGTATTCATAGATTCCAAAAAGCTCTTTAAGCAGATTAAAAATTATGTGACACTGGTCCAGCCGCAGCTTGCCGATAAAATAGAAAATTATAAATCTAGCACATCTATCTTTGATGCATTCAAGATTGAAGAACAGATAAAAACGCTTATGGGGAGAAAGGTGCCTCTGCCAAGCGGCGGTTATCTGATTATTGAACATACCGAAGCTATGGTGGTTATTGATGTTAACAGCGGAAGATATGCCAAAAGCAAAGACCAGGAAGTAAATTCATTAAAAACTGATCTTGAAGCAGCGCGTGAAATTTCAAGACAGATGAGACTGAGAGATATTGGGGGTATAATCGTTATTGATTTCATAGATCTTGAAGAAGATAAGAACCGCAAGAAGATTTATGACGAACTAAAAAAAGAATTTAGAAAAGATCGCGCAAAGGTATCGGTATTGCCTATGTCTGATTTCGGACTTGTTCAGATTACCAGACAAAGAATCAGACAAAATATTATGCAGGCAATGAAAGAAGTTTGTCCTTACTGCCTGGGTACCGGATTGCTTACTAAACATTCACATGTTGTTTATGATCTCGAAGAATTGATTAAAAAGGTAAAACAGAAATCTAAATACAGGTCTCTGATAATCAAGTGTCATCCTATAATAGCTCAGAAGTTCAGGGAAGGGAAGATAAAAATGCTAACAAAGCTGCAGTTAAAACTCCTGATGAAGTTAACCCTTGAGGAGGATGTAAACATTCCTTTGAATGAAATTAAATTATTCTCAAAGAAAACACAGCAGGATATAACCGAAGAATTTAAATAATCAAACAAGAGAATTTTATATGAAGAAAACAGCATTATATTCAATTCATGAAAAAGCAGGGGCAAAGATTGTAGAATTTGCAGGATATTTAATGCCGATCCAGTATACATCAATAATTGCAGAACATAAAGCTGTACGCGAATCTGTAGGTGTATTTGATGTTTCACATATGGGTGAGATTTTTGTAACCGGTGAAAAAGCTCAGGATTTTGTTCAGTATATAACGGTCAACGATGTAACGAAATTGTATCCAGGCCGCGTTCAGTATTCCGCTATGTTATATAATGATGGAGGAATAGTAGATGACCTGTTAGTATATAAGTTTGCGGATGATAAGTTTTTACTGGTTGTCAATGGATCCAATGTTGAAAAAGATTTCAACTGGATGAAAGAAAACAACAAGTTCGGTGTTACTCTTGAAAACAAAAGTGATGAATACAGTCTCCTGGCAGTACAGGGTCCCAATTCAACCAAAACCCTTCAGAAGATTTGTGATAAAGAAATTAAACTTGAATATTACCATTTTTTTGAAGCAAAAATTGCCGGCATCGATATGATTTTGTCAAGAACCGGTTATACTGGGGAGATTGGGTATGAGCTTTATTTTAAAGGCAATGAGAAAACTGCCGAACTTATTTGGAATAAAATATTTGAGGCGGGAAAAGAATTTAATATTCAGCCGGTAGGACTTGCTGCGCGTGATTCTCTCAGGCTCGAAATGGGATTTATGCTATACGGCAATGATATTGACAAAACAACCAATCCTCTGGAAGCAGGTCTCGGATGGATTACCAAAATTAATAAGGGCGATTTTATTGGTAAAGATGTGCTTCTGAAAGTAAAAGCAGATGGATTAAAAAGAAAACTTGTCGGGATGGTTGGCAATGATAAATCATTTCCGCGGCATGGTTATGATATAAATGCAAATGGCAAGAAGATAGGTGAAATAACAAGCGGGACGGTCAGTCCTATTCTTGAAAAACCAATTGCAATGGGTTATGTGGATATTAGTGAATCAGCAGAAGGCAATAAGATTAATATTGTTATCCGAGGAAAGGAAACTCCTGTTGAAATTGTAAAACCTCCGTTTATTAAGAAATAAAATAATTGACTCTATGAAAGCAAATGTAATATTTACTCCTGCAGGTGCAGAGGAACTCTCGTTTACGGGAAAAACTACTGTTGTTGTTGATGTATTAAGAGCAACCACTACTATAATAAATGCACTTAATAATGGAGCTAAAGAAATAATCCCCGTAGCTTCTGTAGAATTTGCAGTAAAGGTATCAGGGGGAATGTTTGGCGGGCTAACTCTATTAGGGGGAGAAAGAAACACAAAGAAAATAGAGGGCTTTGCATTAGGCAATTCACCACGCGAATATACTCCCGAAATTGTAAATGGTAAGTCAATTATTCTTTACACTACCAACGGTACCAAGGCTCTTGCAAAAGCCAAATTTTCAAAAAATCTTTTTGCGGCTTCCTTTTCAAATCTTAGTGCAATAGCAGAACACATGTATTCACTGAATCATGATGTGGAAATACTATGTGCCGGAAGGAATAATTCATTCTCTCTTGAAGATACAGTCTGTGCAGGGAAAATGATAGCGGAGATTATTAAATTTAAAGAAGACGTTGAACTTACTGATACGGCAAAAGCAAGCGTTGCTTTAAGCAAATCATTTGGCCGGAGTATATTGAAGATGCTTATGGAAACTGAACATGGGCAATTATTGATCGAAAATGGTTTTGAGGATGATATTAAATTCTGCAGTAAAGTAAACAATATAAATGCAATACCAACTTTTAATGGGCATGGCCTTAAATTACTTATTAACGAATAGAATTATTAATAAATGGCTCTGAAAAAGAAACCTGTACAAAAGGCTGTAAAACCAGCGGCAGATGAAAAGTATTTTACAATCTCTGTTGAAAAGAAGAAGAAAATTCTCGGCATTTTTCTAATGGTAATTTCTTTCCTTGTTTTCCTGAGTTTAATAACATACTCTGCATTTGACAAGGCCCAACTCAATAACCGATTTCAGGATTTGATTAAAGGTTTAACTCCAGACAATAATATTGTTCAGGGTACCAGAAACTGGCTTGGGATATCCGGTGCATATATATCCGATTTCTTTTTCAATGCTGTCACCGGATATTCATCAATAGTTTTTCCTGTCGTTTTATTCGTTTGGGGACTTAGGTTTTTCAAAAGATTCAATTTTAGGATACTAATTCATCTTTCCAATTTCTTACTTATCAGCGCTCTGATCTTTTCAACCTTTTTCGGTGTATTAAGAGTTAATTACAGAACATTAGGCAATGTAAACGAGTTGTCCGGTTTTGTCGGTGAATATCTCGGGACAGTGCTTGGCAGGTTTTTAGGAGGAGTTGGCAGCATAAGTCTGTTGGCTGCCCTGATGATTGCACTGCTGATATTCGCTTTCGACATAAAGATTGAAAACATATTCAACTTCATAAGTAACATGTTTAGCAGATCAGCAGATAAAATCAAGAGTGAATATGAAGAAAGCAGGCTGGACGTAAAACAGGAATCCAATCTTGAAAAAATTAAATCCCTGAGAGATGAAAAGAGGAAAAAGAAAATCGTTCAACCGGAGGAAGAGTTGAGCGCAAAAGATCTCTTGAAAAAGGAAGAAGAGGAAACGAAGATAAGGATAGTCAGGAAAAATGATGACACCGCAAAAAACGTGCTTAAAGAAACCGGAAAAGGGAAGGGAAAAAAGGATAAAACCGATCAAACAAATAAACAAGACAACCTGGGAAATGTAGAAATTCCTGATGAATTTCCCGGCGAATCAGAAAAGTTAATTGATCGCGAAAAAGAAGCTACATATCCGAACCAATGGGAAGAAATAATAAAATATACCAAACCAAGTCTTGATTTGTTAGAACCGGCTCCGGTAGAAAACTATAAGGTTGCAGAAGAAGAATTAACGCGTAATGCCGAATTACTTAAAGAAAAATTAAAACTGTTTGATATAACAATTGAAAACATCACGGTTACGCCTGGTCCTGTTGTTACCTTATATGAAATAGTACCTGCCCCGGGAGTGAAAATAAGCCGGATTGTAGGGCTTGAAAATGATATTGCACTTGCGCTTGCCGCCAGGGGAATAAGGATAATAGCACCTATTCCGGGGAAGAGCGCTATTGGTGTGGAAATTCCGAATGCAGTAGCAACAATGGTAAATGCCCGGTCAGTTCTGCATGAAATTCACAAACAAAAACTTGAATTGCCGATGGCATTAGGTGTGCAGATAAACGGTGATATATATTATACTGATCTTGCAAAGATGCCTCATATGCTTGTCGCAGGTTCCACAGGTGCGGGAAAATCTGTAGGAATCAATATGATTATTGCAAGTCTCCTTTATAGTAAAGATCCTAAAGATGTAAAGCTAATACTTTTCGACCCAAAGAAAATCGAGTTGTCTTTCTATAATAAACTCAGGAAACATTATCTGGCGGTTTCACCTGATCTTGATGAAGAGATTATAACCAATCCTCAGAATGCGGTGCTTCTCCTGAAATCCGTAGAATATGAAATGGAGAAGAGGTACGATAAACTTGCGAAAGCGGGTGTAAGAAATATAGTTGATTATAATATAAAGATTGCCGACCCGGCGAAGAAGCCCAAAGACACAGATGAAATGGTCCATCATCATCTTCCTTATATTGTGGTTATTATAGATGAGCTTGCTGATCTTATGATAACGGCAGGGAAGGAAATAGAAGAACCGATTGCAAGGCTTGCTCAGCTTGCAAGAGCAGTAGGCATTCATCTTGTGCTTGCAACGCAGAGGCCTTCTGTTAATGTTATTACAGGGGTGATAAAAGCAAACTTCAGTGCCAGACTTGCGTATCAGGTTGCAACCAAAATTGATTCAAGAACAATACTAGATATGAACGGAGCTGAGCAGCTTTTGGGCAAAGGTGATTTATTGTTCTTGCCCACGGGTTCACCGAAACCCACACGTATTCAGAATGCATTTATTTCAACTGATGAAGTTGAAAGAATAACTGATTATATCGCCGCACAGCCGGGTTATTCGAAACCATATTTCCTCCCTTCTTTGTATGATAAAAAGAAAGAATCTGCAAGCGGTTTCCTTGGGGAAATGGATCCTATGTTTGAAGATGCAGCGAGAGTAATTGTAAGACACCAGCAGGGATCAGTTTCACTTTTGCAAAGGAGGCTGAAGCTCGGATATTCGCGTGCAGCCAGAATAGTTGACCAGCTTGAAGAAGCAGGTATTGTGGGACCCAACGACGGAAGTAAAGCGCGCACAGTAATAGTTGAGAATGAAGAGCAGCTGGAAACAATTCTGCGCAATCTTTAAGAAGGGGTGAAACAATTTTTATCAAGAGGTTGTCTAATATTCATGTATAATAAAACAGTTCGATCTATTAAAAAAGAATGGATTTCTATCCCGGCGATTCGCCAATGGCAGACGGGAAGATTTTTCGCGGGAATGACAAACCGGGTTATTTTAGTTCTAATAGTTGTTTTGGTGAGCTCGCTGAATGCCCAGAGCAACAGTCAGGAACTCCTCTCATCAGTTCAGAAAAAATATAAATCAATAAATGATCTTACTGCTGATTTCAGACAGTCCATCAGCGAAAAATCAAATGTCACAGGAAAAATTCAATATTCCAGAGGGAATAAACTAAGGCTGGAATTAAAGAACTCAACAATTATTTCGGATGGAGTCAATCTTTGGAATTATAACAAATCTCAGAAAAAAGTAGTAATTAGCAGAGTATCTCCGGACGATCCCACTTTTGTCTCAATAGATAAATTTATATTCGACTACCCATCAAAATCAATTGTAACAGTGGAGAAAGAAGGCGGACAGGAATATCTTGTTCTTGTTCCGCGGAAGGGAAGCAATCTCGAATTTAAAAAGGCAAAGATATGGGTAAATCAGGATCAGCTGATGACAAAGATTTTGGTTGAGAACCTGACCGGCGCCATGATGGATTTTCAATTATCTAATTATAAACTTAATCAGAGTCTGTCTGACTCAAAGTTCACATTTTCTCCTCCGGAAGGAACTAACATTATTGACCTCAGGAAGTAGTAATAGAAAAGAAAATATACGGAGGGTGATAAACATTGTCCTCTCAATATTTTTAAGTATAATATTTTTGTACTTTGCTTTTCGCAATAGCGATCTAAGTAAAGTGTTCCATTATGTATCACACCCCTCATATTTCTGGATATTTATATTTGTTGTGCTGACTATTTCAGCTCATTATATAAGGGCATTGAGATGGAAAGTGATGCTCAATTCTGTGAAGGCAGATGTTTCTATAAAAAATCTGTTTGGAGCACTGATGATAGGGTATGGTGTGAATTGTGTTTTACCAAGAGTCGGAGAAATATCCCGCGCAGTTCTTATTGGGAAATGGGAGGGACTATCAAAATCTTCGATGTTTGGAACTGTAATTGTAGAGAGGGTAATTGATCTTTTGTTTTTTGGATTGACCATTATAATTTCTGTCTGGATGTCGGCAGACATATTCAAAAATTTCCCATGGCTCCGGTTAACTCTTTATATTTCTTTTGTTGTTTTGACAGTCGGGATAATATTTCTGTATCTGCTAATTAAATTAAAGGAGAAATTTTATAATATAATTGTAAGAGTTCTTTCCCGGTTCTCATCTACTTTGGCTAACAGAGCTGCTCATATATTCGAAATGCTTACGGTGGGTTTTGCAAGCCTTAAAGGCGCCAAAAACTTTATTCAGACATTTCTTTTAAGTATAGCCATAATGTTCCTTTATGCCTTTACATCATACATCGGATTTTTTGCCATTGGGATGGAACATATTAAACCAGTAACATTTGCAATGGGATGGATTTTAATGGCAATCAGTTCGATAGGTATGGCCATTCCAACTCCTGGCGGCACGGGTTCATATCATATACTTGCAACATCAACACTTGTGCTGTTGTTCGGTTTTACTCAGGAGATCAGTCTGGCATACGCATTTCTAACGCATATAATTAATTATTTTTTAAGTATTTTTATTTCAATAGTAATGTTTATTTGGCTGAACAAACAGCATCTTAAGTTAGGGAAAATTGTAAAAGTGGATCTGGACGAATTATGAAGAAAATATATATCAGCCTTCTGTTTTTGCTTTTAAGTAATATTGCACTGCCGCAGGTTTCAATAAGGGCGGGAATGGGAATAAATCTTATAAGTATACCCTCTCTCAAAGATTATCTTAATGTCTATTATGCGCCACCGGATAATCAGATTGGCAGTTTCGCAACCGCAATTAGCTTTTCGGGGGAAGTAGATATGAAAGCGGGAGAAAATTATGAAGTCGGAGTTGAATTAGCGTACTTATATAATTCTTATACTTTTTCAACAATCGGTCAATATAACTTAACATATGGTATTCTGATGCCCACTATTGTTAACTATTATGTGATTGATGGACAGGGCTATAATTTTAAGTTTGGCGGAGGTGTCGGGTTAAGATTCACAAATGTTAACGAAACTAATCTGCCAATTGTGAATACATATAAGTCTGTTGGTTTCGGGATTCTAATTAGAGCCTCCGGAAACACTGCATTGAGCCGTAACGTATTTGCGAATATTACAGGGGATATCAGGTATGATATTAATGGTGTGCCAAAGGATGGCGGAACACCGATGACGGTTTTGGGAAACAATGTAAATTTAAATTCCTTTTCTTTAAGCCTAATGCTCGGAATAACTTACATATTTTAGGAGGATATATTGAATATAATTGAGGCAATAGTTCTGGGGCTGGTTCAGGGTATCACTGAATTTTTACCAATAAGCAGTACGGGACATTTAACTCTGGCAGGTAAACTGCTTCACCTTGTTGATCCGGCAAATCCGGAACACTGGACTGCATTCATAGCTATTATACAGCTCGGAACTCTACTGGCGGTACTACTTTATTTTCTTAAAGATATAATTAGCATTATAAAATCTTTTTGGACTGAGAATCTATCTAATAGGAAAAAATTTTCAGAACAAAGTCAGGACTCACGAATGGGCTGGTTAATTATAATTGGAACTATACCTGTTGTAATTATTGGTTTGGGATTCAAGAAAATAATAGAAGGTAATTTGACTAAGGATTTATGGGTTATAGCAACCAGTTTAATTGTCCTTGCGATTATTCTTGCTATCGCAGAAAAAACCGCTAAGTTCAAAAAAGAAATTAAAGATATTACAATTAAAGACGCATTGGTTATCGGCATTGCGCAATGCTTTGCTCTTATACCCGGTTCTTCAAGATCAGGGACGACAATTACCGGCGGATTGTTTATGGGACTAAAAAGGGAATCCGCCGCACGTTTTTCTTTTCTGTTAAGCATGCCTGCTGTTTTTGCAAGCGGACTTCTTGAAATTAAAGAAAGCATTAAATTCATACACGCAGATATGGCAATAAATATTATCGTGGCTACAATAGTTGCTGCCATTAGTGGTTATCTTGCTATCGATCTTCTTTTGAAATATTTAAAGAAGAATACGACATTTGTTTTTATCTACTATAGAATTGCTATAGGCATTATTATACTTGCTCTTTTATACACTAATTATATTCAACCATAGGAGGTTAAATGAAAAACATAACAATCTT
>Ga0182027_10016573_pt1 | contig 10055 bp, 9 predicted proteins | sample 712E1DmetaG_FD_121300 | JGI IMG/M metagenome (GOLD analysis project Ga0182027, IMG submission 121300) | Permafrost microbial communities from Stordalen Mire, Sweden - 712E1D metaG (Illumina Assembly) | ecosystem: Environmental > Terrestrial > Soil > Wetlands > Permafrost | place: Sweden... | reverse complement strand
TGGCCTGACCTCCGGTGCGACCACGGCAATGCTTGATCGTCTTGAGAAAGCCCACCTTATTGAGCGCCGCCGCAATCCGCAAGACCGACGGGGCACACTTATTGTTCTGACAAATGAAAGGACAAAAGAACTTGGTGATATGTTCGCTTCGGGGAGGGAAGCAATTGATAGATTGACCATGAGTTATACTGAAAATGAGTTGGAACTCATATCCAACTATTTCAGTAGGCTCGTCATTCTTTGGACAGAAGAACGGGAAAACCTCCTACTACGGAATAAAGCGAAGTAGTAGTTTTGTGAGGATAAAGAGATGAAACATCGGGAGCAGTCAGGTTCTTCGTTTTTGCCCGAAACCGTCGTCAACTCTACAACCGGATTTATCTAGACTAAACCGCTCATGTAATGAATTTGTTTGGGGTAATTTCATTATGTTTTGCAAGGAACTGTTCAACTGCCTTTAGACGGGCCGTCTAAAGTCCTAAAGCCACTTCGGACGTTAGACGGCTGTAGATTAGATTACAATGTGTGAAGTTTAGCACAACCCAAAGCAGGCGAATAAACAAACTAAACCCACATCTCCCCGAAAGGGAAAAAATTTCTCGAACAAGTCAGTGACACCATCCGCGTCAGACATTACTCCTCCCGCTCCATTCAGGAATTGCTCGGCCAGAAAGACGTAGGGACTACCATGATCTATACTCATGTTTTACAACGCGGCGGGCTGGCAGTCCGCTCTCCTCTGGATGAATAAAATAGGACTTACGCGAAACTGAGTGGTTGACGAACAGGAGTGAGACTTGATCCGGGAACCGCAGCATGACCGCGGCGGCCCTGCGCCCATAGGCAGATCTGTCGATGCGCTCACCCGCGACTACATCAATCACACAAGCGAGATAACCGATCATCATTCGTAATACGGCTCAATTATCCGAATGAAACGCCTGTTGATCTTATGTTGTTTATTGATAATGACCTGCGGCTGTTCACCCGCCATGGACTGCAGCTCACCATTCGGAAGTGGTCCCTGCACGCGGGTACTTTTTATCGGGAACAGTTACACGGCCGTAAACGACCTGCCGACGATGTTCGCGAATCTGGCCGGCGCAGGAGGGCAGCGGGTCGAGACCGGCATGGCAGCACCGGGAGGCTGGACGCTGGCCAATCATGCCAGCTCTTCCGATACGCTCGGAAAAATAAAATCGACGAACTGGAATTACGTGGTAATCCAGGAACAAAGCGAGATTCCTTCGATACAGCTATACCGAACCCAGGATATGTATCCTGCCGCGCGGAACCTTGTACGCGATATCAGGAATATCGGGGCTACGCCTGTTTTCTTTGAAACCTGGGCTCACCGAGATGGATTGCCGGAAAACGGTATGCAGAACTACGAAAGCATGCAGTTCCAGATCGACAACGGTTATCTGGGGATCGCGCAAGAACTTAACGTCACTTTAGCCCCCGTGGGATTTGCCTGGTTGATGGTGAGAAGACAAAGCCCCCAGCTGGATCTCTGGCAGGCTGACGGCAGTCACCCCACCGAGCAGGGAACCTATCTGGCAGCCTGTGTTTTCTATTCCGTTATCTTCAAGAAAAGCCCCGAGGGGTTGACCTTCACGGCCCAGCAGCCCGTAGAAACAGCACAGTTATTACAAAAAATTGCTGCGGAAACCGTACTGAATGTCCCATAAGAACATAAGTCATCATCACACTGAATTCATAAGGGGCACCTAATTACGAGAGTGTTATTTACAAGATGGCGTGGCGAGGCAAAACAGCCTCTTGAAAATTCCGAGATTGCCACGCTCGCTTCGCTCACTCACAATGACAAATACCTTCGTGTTTTTCCAATCCCAATCCTTGAAATTTTTTAAATCAATTCCAACCGCTGTATAATCGAAGCATCTTTATTGATTTTCCAATCTGGAGGCGTTCATGGCATTCAACCTCGTGCGTTATTCGCAACAAGATCCGCAGTGGAAAAACAAAGTAATCGGCGGCGGCCCGGACACCATCGGTTATATCGGCTGCGCAATGACTTGCGTGGCGATGTATTCCAGCGGCTGGGGCTTTACCGAAACACCCGGCACGCTAAACCAGAAACTCACAGCAAGCGGCGGTTATGTCGACGAAGCCATTGTGTGGGGAGCGATCAGCAAGTACTATCCAAAGATCAAGAGCACCGGCCTGACGCTGTGCATGAACAAAGACGCCCCGATATCGCAAATAAGCGCTTCGCTGGCATCCGGACAACCCGTTATTGTCGAAGTAGATTTTTCTCCCGCGGCCGGCCTGCAAACCCACTGGGTGCTGCTTTACGCCAATCAAGGCAACGATTATTTAATACTCGACCCCTGGCCGTACCCATCCGATACCCAAGAGGTAACATTAATGTCGCGCTTCAGCCAGGGACAACCGCTGCAGCGCACCATCAAGGCGGTAGCCTGGTATCAATACAGCGCCAGCACTCCGGCGCCTGCTCCAACCCCGCCAAGCTCTACCGGGGGGTCCACACCCACCAATCCGCCAACGACTACACCGATACCGGCTCCGGTCCCGGTTGTGACCGATCTGGTCATACAGGTGATAGCTACTGCAACCGCCGGCATCAAACTCCATACGCAGGCTTCGCCGGATTCCATTGCAAATTATGCCGAACTACCCGGCGTCCCATTGAACGTTATCGAAGCCAAAGCGGGCGCGCAGGCAAAGATCGGGCAGAACGGCCAGTGGATCTATATCCAGGACCCGCAAGGACACCAGGGATTTGTGGCAGCCTGGTTGGTACAGCAAAGTGCGGCAACCACGCCATCCACGCCGACACCAACGCCACAACCTGCCCCCACTCCGTCAACGCCTACTCCGTCTACGCCGACACCGGGCACGACCGACCTGGTCATACAAGTAGTGGCCGCTGCAACCGCCGGCATCAAACTCCATACGCAAGCCTCACAGGATTCCATTTCAAATTACGCCGAAATGCCCGGCGTTCCATTGAACGTTATCGAAGCCAATGCTGGCGCACTGACAAAGATCGGCCAGAACGGCCAGTGGATCTATATCCAGGACCCGCAAGGACACCAGGGATTCGTCGCGGCCTGGTTGGTGCAGCAAAGTGGAACAGCCACGCCAGCCACGCCTACTCCATCCACACCCACTCCGTCAACGCCTACTCCGTCTACACCCACACCGCCTGCACCGACACCAGATCCAACATCGGAAACACCGCCGCCCACCGGCGAACCGCAGCGATTACAGGTGACGGTCATCAACAGCGTCGGCTCGAGCGGACTGATCGTCCGGCAGCAGCCCTCACCGGGCGGCAGCGCGGTAAACGTTGAAAAAGCAGGCGCCAGACTCACAGTAATCGAGCCGGCCGATACGGCGATGCCCAAGATCGGGAAGGCCGGTCAGTGGGTGGCCGTCAAGGCAAGCAATAACCAACGCGGTTACGTCATGGCACAATATATAAAGTTGAAACAATGAAGCGTGCGTCACGCAGTGCATTAATAATCTGGGCCGCGATCACATTACTGGTCGCAACCAGTTTGCTGGTAATCTATCTGAAGCTGGGCATGAATGGGTTCAGCATTTTTATTCAACAGCCCCCGCTCATCAACTTGCCAGTCACGCTGGCATCCGTAGCCCTGCTGTGGCTCTCGGTGGGGGCGCTGCTATATCTTTTACAGGCAAAGCGCATCAATCAATCCAACCTATTAAGTGTTGCCGGCTTCTTCCTGGTGTGCTGGGTCTATCTTAATATCCTGAGCGAACGCTTCCGTTACGGCGATTACACCTATTACCTGGATGCGGCTACCAGCATGTACAAGAACCAACCGCTGGCTGGCGGATATTTTTATCCGCCGTTATGGGCCACCTTGACACAATACCTGGTGCCGTTCGGGCGCGACACTTTTTTCATGGTCCTGTGGCTGTTAAATTTTTTCTCGTTCCTGGCCCTGTACGTTTTGCTCCTGCGCATCCTGGAAAGATACGGCTTTTCGCCGCGGCTGGCCGCGCCGATCACGACGCTTTTCATGCTGGTGAACGTCCCACTGCTACGGACACTGCTGTACGTGCAGATCAATATCCATGCGTTGAACTTCATACTGCTCAGCCTGCTGCTCTATCCGAGGCGGGCATTCCTTTCCGCTTTGATGCTGGCAATCGCCATACATCTGAAGGCTTCGCCGGCAGTGCTGGTGCTGGCCTTCCTCTTCGAAAAAGACTGGCGCTGGCTGGGCTGGTTCATATTAAGCATGTTCCTGGTGGCAGGCATCACGGTGGCCACCAACGGCATTACACCCTTCTTTGATGTCCTTACCCATATGCAGGGACTGTCGCTCTCCGAGAACACGATCTTCCATGACACATCCTTCGATTCGTTCCTGCGGTTTGCCGACCCCTTCCTGCGCATCAATCTTTTCTGGACGAGGATATTGATCTATGCGGCCAAAGCATTACTGACCGCGGCGACGATCTGGGTGATGGTCCAATGTGCGCGGACCAAAGCATTCTTTAAGGGGGACGGTCGTGGAGCGATGGTGCTCAATTCCATACCGCCGCTATTCATCCTGATGACGCTGGCCTCGCCGGTGGTCTGGGAGCATCACGGCATCTTCGTGGCGCTGTCCTTCCTGGTGCTGCTCAAGCGGCTCGAATCCCCGTCAGAGTGGCTGTGGTTCGGTTTTGCCTACCTGCTCGAGTTCCTGCTGCCGACCTTCGATTTCTTCCCCTGGTCCTTTGGAAGGCTGGTTGCGCCGCTTATTGTGCTATGGTTGTTGTGGCAGTCCGCAAAGCGAAAAGATGACTCTACTCTTTTCAATGGATTGAACCATTGGTTTGAAGAATTGCATTGTGTAAAAAGAACCGCTTGAAGCGGTTCTTTTTACACAATGGATTCAATTATCCCAAGCGGCCCCCTCTGTCCCTTTTGGGACTGCTGCGCGATCCACACCCTGAAGAACACAGGGCAAGCAAAGTCCGCAATTAAAATTAGGATTGGCAGTTTTATTTTAGCTCGCGGATTTGGGGGAGAAAAACAGGATTTAAAGTTTACTGGGATCAATGCGGCTGACAACCTTCTCATTGAAATTGTATGAATAAACAGAAACATCCTTAACCCCATAATATAGAGTTTTGCTCACAGTGATGAGACAGGGATGTTATGAGTCTGGCGAAGGGTCGTCAGACTCTTTTTATTATGCCCACACCCTCGCAGTCACGGGTGGCAGAAAATATTCTTTTAATGTAATATAGTCGTGACGAATATTACTAACAAAATTGGCCCATTTAGGTAGACAATTACATTCAAAAAGGAGAATGACATGGCAACCACAATGGATAATCTGAAGGAGGCTTTTGCAGGGGAGAGTCAGGCAAACCAAAAGTACCGCGCTTTTGCCAAGAAAGCCGAACAGGACGGCTACCCCAACCTGGCGCGCCTCTTCCGCACAACGGCTGAAGCGGAACGCATCCATGCCGAGGGACATTTGAAAGCCATGGATCAAATCTGCTCAAGCATCGAAAACCTGCAGGCCGCCATCCAGGGCGAGACCTACGAATACACCAAAATGTATCCACCCATGGCCGCCCAGGCAGAGGCCGACGGACATAAAGCCAAGCGGATGTTTGGCTACGCCATCCAGGCCGAAGAAGTCCACGCCAGACTGTACAAGATGGCTTTGGAAGCCGTGCAGCAGGGCAAGGATCTCACCGAAACTGAATTCTATCTCTGCCCGGTCTGCGGAAGGATCGAATTCGGCAAGCCGACCGAAGCCTGCCCAACCTGCGGAACCAAGCCCGACAAATTCATTCTGGTGTAAAAACCAAAGCATATAAGTACAGAAGCCCGGCTTTCGCCCGGGCTATTTATTGTTCTCACAAACACGTCGACTTTTTTTCAGATTGATCTCTTCCTTAACAATCCGGTAGGATTCTTTGCGGCCCCCTCGGTCCCTATTCCCTACGGGGCGCCGAGAAAGGCACTCGGCATCTTCGACCTTCGGCGGGACATCTCCCCCAAAGTCCGCAATTAAAATTAGGATTGGCAGTTTTATTTTAGCTCGCGGATTTGGGGGAGAAAAATAGGGTTTAAAGTTGGCTGGAATCAATGCGGCTGGATTTTATGCACTCATGGACAATGATTTCCGTTTATAAAACCACTACCGAAAAGAGTCTTTAGATCTGCTATATAGGCTCCATTCCATCCAAGGATGAACAACCTTTGACTATCCGGGGACCAGGTAAAATAATCAACATTATCCAGAGGCACAGACCATTCACAACTTCGATCCAATCTTGAGATTATTATTTTGCTTTTTGCGGAGTAACTATATATTACATAGGCAATCCATTGTCCGTTTGGTGAAATGATAGGGGTATATTTGAAATAACTGTTATTTTTGGTGAATTGCGAAAAACTGCACGAGTTCACATCGAAGAGATATACATCATCATAACGATCCTCTTCATGATTTCGGTGAACCAAGGTTAATTGTTTCATATCAGGAGACCAGGCAGAAATGTACCAAGTACCATCGGTTGGCACTTTGAAATTCATGACATTCTGGGAATGGACGTCCGTTATGCTTATATACGTATCATCCGACTCTGCAATTTCCTCCCAATCGGGACTGAGCCTCCCAGCTTTGGATAAATAAGTTTTTCTATAATCACCTAGGTTAAATGTGTAAATTCCGTTACCGTTTGTCCCGTCGAATGACATCGCAAAGCTTTTGCCATCTCTTGACCAAGCCTCCGTCATTACCCCCCAATCCGAGTGAAGAAATAAATGTGCCACCCAGTTTTCTGTGTCAATAATAAAGATATCATGACGAGGTTCAGGAGGAAAAAAATTAAAGGGATCACCCATTGGTTCAATGATATAAGATACAACGATTCTTGTACCATCAGGTGACCAGATCGGATATTGAAGCCCTACAGGGTTAATTCCCTTTAAGAGCGAGATTCCTGTCGGTAAATTGATGGGTTTCGTCTGAGCGCACGCTGTCAGGAAAATCAGATAAGCCGAGACCGTAATATTCCTTAGCCGCATATCCCCTCCATAGTTAAATTCTTCAGTATATCTGGAACCGCTCAATCAGGTATCTGATTGACATAGACCCAATCACTTTTTTATGGTTTAGGATGATAAAGTCAGCATTAAACCAGAGTATGGAAAGTATACTCTTCCCATAGAAAAAACATTCTACTCCTTAGTTGAGACTGTTTAAGGCTTTTACAAATACTTCTACCATTTTTTCCAGATTGATCTCTTCCTTAACGATCCGGTAGGATTCTTTCCCCATTTTTCGCAAACGTTTCACATCCGATAAAGCCAATCGTAACGCACCGACCAGGGCGGAATAATCTTCCGGCGCGATCTGCCAGCCATTCGCGTCGCGGACCAGGTCGTCCTGCGTGCCGTCGCCTTTTGCAACGAGCACGGGCAGTCCGTGCGACATGGCCTGCTGCACGGCCAGTCCGCCTGTGCCGGGCAGGACGAAGAGATCGGCATCCGCAAAATAAGGATCAAGCTCAGGTCCATGTTTGGCACCGATGAACTCGGCAGACGGATAGACCTCCTTCGTAAGCGAAACCAGGTCGGATCGCTCCGGTCCATCGCCAATAATAATAAGGCGCGGCTTTGGCTCGGGCATTTCCGAGCAGGCGCGCAAGAGCGAATCCAGGCGCTTACGGGCTTGAAGCCGACCGACAAAAAGGATCACCGGTCGAACATTAAATCTGGCAGGGCGGAAGGGCGGCTTAGACACCGGCCGAGGGGATACTGCATTGGGCGCAACAAAAATCTTTTGAGGCTTGAAACCCAGCGCGGCGTATTCGTCCGCGCCGCGCCGGCTGTAGGCGATCAGCGCGTCGAACTGACTCAAGAATTTACTCCATCGCATATGACGGACAGCGGCCAGGATGCCGGAAAGAGGCGGTGCACCCAGGCCCCAGCCGATCACCTTGCGGCCGCGCGCATGCATCCACTTCACGGCTGACGGCGTGGCAGGATAGCGCGGGTTGGCTTCGACGATCAGCGCATGCGGATCCCAATCTGCAAGCCAAGGGATCAACCCGCTTTGATAGCAAAGATAGAACGAACCGCCGAGGAAGTGAAGGTTGTTCCCTGATCTGTAATTCGCAACATTTAATTTATCCACTGAAGCAATGCCCTCACCCGGCCGCGGCAAGCCTGCAAACAGACTCAGGCCGCTTTCACAGGACTGCGCAAGCAGGTCGAAGAAAGGCGCGCGATAAGATGGAATGACGCGCTGCTGAAGCCCAAGCCGGCCGGGAAAGCGGATATCCATTACGGCTGCGTGTGAGGGGCGGGCCATGAAGGCGATTTATGAACGTGCACGACCTTCCACTGACCCGATTGTTTCACCATAACGCGACTCTCGTTGTGGGCAGCCACCTGCACGCCCTCGGGCAGGGCCGTGCTGATCAATAACGTATAACTGGCAATGGCAGTATCGCCGTAACGCTGGATCGCAAGGTTGGCCAGGTCGAAGCGGGTCTCCGCTTTCTGTTTAACGTCGGAGCCAAAGACGGTGCCGAGCTTTGCATTCGACTCCATCATGAACTCGTGGAAAGGGAGTCCATCCAGGCGATGGGGCGTGACCCACCATTCATAAAGCGTGAGATCCCGGGCGGTCGTTTCGTGATATGCGGTAATATCGTTTTCCTGAACCGATTTCAGATGCCGGCATAAAAAATCGTAAATCTCCTGGTCCATGTTCAGTCCTCCAGCAGAGCTTTAAGATATCCATCCATCATTCGATCGAGGCCGAGGGCGTTTTCGGCCTGGGCGCGCGCGGCAGCGCTGAAGCGCGGACGGTCATGCAAAATCTCCGCGGCCGCAACCGCCAGCGCCGGAATATCCGGTTGGTCGGGCTTCCAGGGATCCCCGCCATAGGGGACAAGCCTGCCCGAGTCGCCCAAGACGAGCTCGTTCATCGCGCCTGTATCGAAGGCAACCACAGGCAGGCCGCAAGCCAGCGCTTCAATCACAGAATTGGGACAGGCGGGATTGAGATCGGCGGAGAACAGCAAATGGGCCGAGCGGTCCGTTCCCGGTATCTGCTCATGAGGCAACACGCCAGCCCACAGGATGGGAACTCGCGAACGGGCCTGGACCGCGGCTTTGTGCCCAGCTGTTATTTTGCCGACGACCATCAACTCCATGGGGAAGGCATGTGTCTCGGCAAGAACCTCCGCCAGCCGGATGGCATTCTCGAGTCCCATATCATAACCGCCCCCGAGACTGCCCTCCACCACCAACAGGCGGTAACGTTCCGTGGAAAGAACTTCCTGACCGTCAGGCCGGTATTCGGATAAATCCACGCCGTTGTGGACCACCGAACACGGCACCGATACCTTGCCGTATTTATCGTCCCACCAGCGCCGCGTGAATTCGCTCTGGTACAAAATATGTGTGGCGATCCTGCTGCGGATCAACGACAAAACAAAGTTGCCGTATTCAGCACGCATGAAATGGCGCAGGCCGGTGTTGCGTTTACGGTGTATCCAGTTGAGGCCGTCGAGACGCTGAACGATGCGCAGGCCGGGTCGACGCGCCCGCCACAGCGGGAGCAGGTTCCGGGTGCCCGCGATCACCAGAACGGCATCGGACGGATCATGCGGGTCGTGCGTCACGCCGAACCCGCGTGTTCCAAGCCCGGCTTCAAATTTATCTCGAAAGGAAGCCATGCCGCCAATACCGGCCACGGCCGGGACGATGCAAATACGAGGCATGAGGAAATTATAACGTAGGGTCAAAGCGAAACTGTAAAAGGCAGTGACATTTCCTGATCAATTATTCGTTTGAAGGTTACCTTAGATTGCTTCCACTACGCTTCGCTCCGGGATCCCCTTAGAGCAGAGACGGGGACGTTGTGCTGCGCGATCGTCGGGAAAGGCACCCTCCTCCATTAGACTTAAGGAGGTAACTGGCAAACAGAGGTCGATCAAGTCTACAACGCTCCTCAGGGAGAACCCCGAATTGCGAATAAGACCCGACCTCTGTGTGGATAAAGCTAAACCGT
>Ga0182027_10016572_pt1 | contig 10056 bp, 7 predicted proteins | sample 712E1DmetaG_FD_121300 | JGI IMG/M metagenome (GOLD analysis project Ga0182027, IMG submission 121300) | Permafrost microbial communities from Stordalen Mire, Sweden - 712E1D metaG (Illumina Assembly) | ecosystem: Environmental > Terrestrial > Soil > Wetlands > Permafrost | place: Sweden... | reverse complement strand
GCTGGCCCATGGGGGTTGTTTCAGCCATTGGCTGATGGCATCAAGCTCTTTTTTAAGGAAGAATTTATGCCTAATACAGCCGATAAATTCCTTTATATCCTCGGCCCTTCCCTTACTATGCTTATCGCCTTGCTGACCAGCGCCGCCATTCCATGGGGTAGTGACCTGGTAATTAACGGGAAATCATACCCATTACAGGTAGCGGATATCAACATCGGTATCCTCTACATTTTTGCAATCGTTTCAATTGGAGTTTACGGGATCATGATTGGCGGATGGGCCTCAAACAATAAATACGCACTACTCGGAGCTATCCGTGCATCATCTCAAATGATTAGCTATGAACTGGCAATGAGCCTTTCAATCATTTCAGTCGTAATGATGACAGGATCACTTAGCCTGAAAGATATTGTAGAACAACAACATGGGCTCAACTGGAATATCTGGTACCAACCATTTGCTTTCCTCATATTTCTTGTTTGTGCCTTTGCTGAATGTAATCGCTCACCTTTTGATCTCCCTGAATGTGAAACAGAACTGGTGGGTGGCTACCATACTGAATATTCCAGCATGAAACTCGGTTTTTATCTCTTTGCGGAGTATATCAATATGTTCATCTCAGCCGCCGTAATGGCCACCTTGTTTTTTGGTGGATACAACTTTCCTTTCATGGATAAGCTGGTAGTTTCTCCCAACATTATGGCTTTAATCGGGTTTTTAGTATTGTTTGCTAAAATTACATTTCTGGGCTTTGTATTTATGTGGGTGAGATGGACCTTGCCACGATTCCGGTACGATCAGTTGATGAGACTCGGGTGGAAATCCCTTATACCATTGGCAATCCTGAATGTAGTTATTACAGGGATTGTGATACTGATTAAATAGTAAATAAGTATGCAGGCAATATCAAACAGATCAAAAATAGTCTCAAACAAAAAGATGTCTTTTTGGGAGAAGATATATTTGCCTTCAGTGCTGAATGGGATGAGAATTACATTCTCTCATTTTTTTACAAAGAAAGCGACAATAAGATACCCGGAGAAAAAAAGAGAATTTTCAGAAATCTACAGGGGGCTTCATGTTCTTAAAAGGGATGAAGAAGGAAGGGAACGATGCACAGCTTGCGGGCTTTGTGCTGTTGCTTGCCCTGCAGAAGCAATTACAATGGTTGCAGATGAACGGAAACCTGGAGAAGAACTTCTTTACCGGGAAGAAAAATATGCATCTCTTTATGAGATTAATATGTTGAGATGCATTTTCTGCGGATTATGTGAAGAAGCTTGTCCGAAAGAAGCTATTTTCCTGACAAAAAGAATTGTACCGTCAGATTATGAACGTGAAGGTTTTATCTTTGGGAAGGAAAAACTATTGGAACCAATTGACCCGGATAAACGGATAGATGTTTCAAAACGGGAACCAAAAGCCGTACTTGAATTTAAAAAGGATAAGACTAAAAAGCATAATTTATAGAATGTTTACAAAGTACATTTTCTTCTTCCTCTCCATTTTGGCTCTTTATTCAGCCCTAATGGTTCTGATGTCTAAGAAACCTATTCACAGCGTTTTGTATCTGACCTTAACGTTTTTTGCGATTGCCGGACATTATGTACTACTGAATGCTCAGTTTCTGGCTGTTGTTCATGTTATCGTGTATGCCGGAGCAATAATGGTGCTGTTTTTATTCACTGTAATGCTGCTAAACCTGAATAATGAGGAGGTATCACCAAAACCAGTCTGGGTAAAGATCATTGTTATAATTGCAGGTGGAGCATTGATGATCGTTCTGATCGGGATTTTCCGAGGATATGATATTGCTTTAATCAATGATCCGTCCCTTACTCAGATAGGACTGGTCAAAAACCTTGGGAGAATACTCTATAAAGATTATATGTTACCGTTTGAACTATCGTCGATCTTATTTCTTACAGCAATGGTTGGCGCTGTTCTACTTGGGAAAAGCGAACAAATATGATTTTAAACCTGAAAATTAAGATTCAATAATCTAAAAATGGAAGCTATCCCGATAGGATATTACCTCTTCTTTTGCACTTTTCTATTCTGCATCGGAGTCATTGGAGTTCTTATAAAACGTAATGCTATACAGATCCTTATGTCAGTCGAATTAATGATCAATTCGATAAACTTATTGCTTGCAGCCTTCTCAACTTATCTGAATGACCCTGCAGGACAAATATTCGTATTTTTTATTATGGTTGTTGCAGCAGCAGAGGTGGCGATCGGACTGGCTATCATTGTCGTTATTTACCGGACTACACACTCTATAGATATTGATATTCTGAATAAACTAAAGTGGTAAGCATTATGTTTATCAAGTTGTAAAGTTTGTAAAGTTCATAAAGTTAAAAAAGTGAATCTTCAATCGTAAATTTAAATTTGTAATTACATAAATGAATCTTCTGATAACCCTGATTCCTGTTTTCCCACTTTTCGGATTTCTGATCCTCGGGTTAGGGTTTGATCGTATTCCAAAGAAATTAACCTCAATCATTGGCCCTGGAACAGTTTTTCTTTCTTTTACAGGGTCCCTGGTACTTTTCTTTCATTTTATATATGCCCCCATTGTATCTGGTCCTAATCAGTTAATAGTTAACTTGTTCGACTGGATAGCCTTCAGTGGCCTTAAGATTTCTTTCTCATTTCTGATCGATCCATTATCGGTTATAATGTTACTGATAATTACAGGGGTTGGGTTTCTCATTCATGTGTATTCCATTGGTTATATGAAGAATGACCCGGGGTACAACCGGTTCTTTGCTTATATGAATCTCTTTGTTTTCTTTATGCTGCTGCTTGTAATGGGGGCAAGCTATGTAATAATGTTCATTGGTTGGGAAGGTGTTGGTTTATGCTCCTATCTCCTGATTGGGTTCTGGTTTAAAAATCAGGAATTTAATAATGCAGCAAAGAAAGCATTCATCATGAACAGAATAGGCGATCTTGGTTTCCTCTTAGGATTATTTCTTCTTTTCAAAACATTTGGAAGCCTGAATTATCTTGATGTATTCTCCCGCGCACAAAGTTTACAACCTGGAATGGAAGTCATAACTGTTATTACACTTTTACTCTTTACAGGAGCTGTCGGGAAAAGTGCGCAAATACCTCTTTATACTTGGCTTCCCGATGCAATGGCAGGCCCTACACCGGTTTCTGCACTCATTCATGCCGCCACAATGGTAACTGCCGGCGTGTATATGGTCGCACGATCGAATATCTTATTCGTTCTTTCTCCCACAACAATGATAGTTGTAGCAGTAACAGGACTTGCAACAGCTGTTTTTGCTGCTTCAATCGCCATCTATCAAAATGATATAAAAAAGATCCTTGCCTACTCGACAATTAGCCAGCTTGGATATATGTTTCTTGGTTTGGGCATGGGTGCCTTTACCGGTGCAATGTTTCACCTGATAACCCATGCGTTCTTTAAAGCACTATTATTCCTTGCTGCTGGAAGCGTGATTCATGCAATGGGAGGAGAACAGGATATCCGAAAAATGGGAGGTTTAAAGAACTCCTTAAGTAAAACAATGTGGATATTTCTTATTGGAACAATTACTATTGCTGGAATTCCGCCTTTCGCAGGATTCTTTTCAAAAGATGAGATCCTTTCGGCAGTCTTTACAAATAGCCTTCCTTTATGGATAATAGCAATTACTGGGATAATGATGACTGCTTTCTATATGTTCAGATTGTTCTTCCTCACTTTCACTGGTAAATTCAGGGGATCTGAAGAACAAAAGCAACACCTTCATGAATCACCTTCTATCATGATTATTCCATTAATGGTTCTGGCCATCTTATCAATTGCAGGAGGGGTAATTAACCTGCCTGAATTTATGGACGGCACAGGTTGGCTTCATGCATTCCTTGCCCCTGTTTTCGCCGCATCAGCATCTTTAATTAAATCACAGGTAAATAGGTTTGCTCATATTTCTGATTGGTTGCTGTCGGGGGTAAGTGTCATTTGTGTTGGTGTCATGATCCTGCTTGCCTGGTCACGATTTATGAAAAGAGAACCTGAGATCAGAGAAGCGGTGGTTCAACAGTCTTTTTTTCCAAAACTTCTTTCAAAGAAGTTTTATGTCGATGAGCTATATGATCAACTTTTCGTAAAGTCTATCCTTAATTTTTCTAAAGGTCTATATGAAGTCATTGAAAAACAAATAATTGATAGATTTATTAATGGTATCGGGGCTCTCATTATCCGTACAGGAAACATGGTTCGCTACCTTCAAACTGGTCATGTGGGCTTTTATGTGTTCATGATGGTCGCCGGTATCATTGCAATATTATTTTTTAATCTTTTGATTTAAATGATTACAGCAATCCTTTTATTAGTCCCGCTGCTATTCTCAATTGCCATTTTCAGTCTGAAGAATGAAAAATGGATCCGGATGCTTGCAACGACAGGATCTGTCTTGGAGTTTATAATCTCACTTTATGGCTTGGTTATCTATACAACTCAATGTCATTGTCAATTCATTTTGAACATCGGCTGGATTGATGCTCTGCATGTCAACCTTCGTTTTGGTGTTGATGGAATAAGCCTGCTACTGGTTCTTTTGACAACATTCCTGACACCCTTGATTATCCTTGCTTCTCAAGTTCATGCCTACAAAAAACCTTCTGCATTTTACGGTTTGATAATGTTGATGGAATTTGCCTTTATAGGAGTGTTCAGCACATCTGATGGCCTTGTATTTTACATTTTCTGGGAACTTGCGCTTATTCCAGCTTATTTCATTTGCGCGGTCTGGGGTGGCAACGACAGGATCAGAATTACCTTTAAATTCTTCATATTTACTTTTACAGGAAGCTTATTCATGTTGGTGGCTTTGCTTTATGTATATTTTAAAACACCAGCACCCCATTCATTTGAGATCATTTACCTGTATGCTGCACATCTTACCCCTAAGGAACAAACCTCTATATTCCTGGCATTGTTTTTAGCCTTTGCCATTAAGATCCCGATCTTCCCGTTTCATACCTGGCAGCCTGACACTTATACCGAAGCACCTGCAGGCGGAACAATGCTTCTTGCAGGAATTATGTTGAAAATGGGAACATACGGGCTCATCCGTTTCCTGATTCCTCTTTGTCCGGTCGCATTAAGAGAATGGGGATGGGTTGCCCTTGCCCTTTCTATTATAGGGATCATTTATGCCTCGGTCATAGCCATCATGCAAAACGATATGAAGAGGCTCATTGCTTATGCCTCCATCGCTCATGTTGGCCTTATCTCAGCCGGGATTTTCACGCTAACAATGAAAGGAATGGAAGGGGCTGTAATTCAGATGGTTTCCCATGGAATCAACATCACCGGATTGTTTATTATCATCAGCCTCCTGGAAACAAGACTAAAAACAAGGGAAATTTCAAAGATGGGAGGAATAGCAACACAGGCTCCCTGGATAGCGGTTATCTTTATGATAATACTTTTAGGCAGTATAGGTCTTCCACTGACAAATGGATTTATAGGCGAATTTCTTTTGTTGTTCGGTATATTTGAGATCAATGGTTGGTTAGCTGCAGTTGCAGGGCTGACGATCATATTCGGTGCAGTTTACATGCTTTGGATGTACCAACGTACCATGCTTGGCAAACCGAATGAAGTTACCAAAAGGTTTTATGATATAAAGTTCGTAGAGGCTATCCCATTGATTCCCATAGTGATAATGATTGTATGGATTGGGATATTTCCGAACTTTATCCTGCACATTGCAGAGCCTGCAATCCAGGAAATATTAAATTTAATTCACTAGTATGATTAACTGAGGCGACAATTAATGCTGACAATCATTGCTCTAGCGGTATTAGGTGTTCTGATCCTTGCGGAAGGAATCCTGGGAAAGAAATCATGGCATCTCCCAACCATCCTGGTTGGATTGCTGATATCCCTGGCATTAAACCTGACAGGGTGGAATCAGAACATTCACTATTACAACAACATGCTTATTGTTGATAATAGCTCTATCGCATTCAGTGCAGTTTTGATCTTTACCACATTTATCATTTTCCTGTTTGCAGGTCATTATTATAAAGATGTGGTCAGGCCTCTTGACGATATTTATGCCATACTTATTTTTGCTCTTGCCGGAAGCGTCATGATGACCAACTTCGGCAATCTTATTATCCTTTTTCTTGGTATTGAAACTCTTTCCATTGCCCTATATGTTCTTGCCGGGAGCCACAAGGAGGCGATCACATCAAATGAAGCTACCTTGAAATATTTTCTGATGGGATCGTTCCTTTCAGGCTTTTTGTTGTTCGGGATTGCTTTGATCTATGGAGCTTCCGGATCTCTCAATATGAGCGAAATCTCTCGTTATACCTTATCTGAGGCCGGGCATCTTTCGCCTATGTTCCGGGCTGGCTTGTTTCTTCTGATCATTGGATTGGCATTCAAAATTGCTATTGTTCCGTTTCATTTCTGGGCTCCGGATGTGTATGAGGGAACTCCAACCTTATTGACTGCATTTATGGCCACAGTGGTCAAAGTAGCCAGCATCGTGGCTTTATTTCGTTTGTTAAATAATTGTTTCTCTTCAATCAGAGAAGTATGGGCACCAACTATATGGATACTGGCCGTCCTGACAATTCTGGTCGGAAACTTTACCGGCCTTTACCAGCCAAACTTTAAGCGTATGCTGGCCTACTCAAGTATCAGCCATTCAGGTTATATGATGCTTGCAGTTCTTGCCTTTAGTTCGAGATCATCAGGCGCACTTTTATTGTATGCTGCTGCTTACTCAATCGCAACCGTAACAGCTTTCGGCATCCTTATCCTCATCAGAGGTGCAAAAGGGAATGATCTTTATACCTCGTTTGAAGGGATTTCGAAAAAGAATCCTTTAGAAGCGTTATGTCTGACCATCGCTTTGCTGTCCCTCACAGGAATACCCCCGTTAGCGGGCTTCATGGCAAAGTATTACCTGTTCTCTGCAGCTCTTGAACAAGGATATCTGTGGCTTCTGATTATAGCAGTATTAGGTTCGGCAATAAGCGTAGCTTATTATTTCAAACCCATTATTTCGATTTATCTGAAAGAAGGAGATGGTTTAAAACTTGAAGTTGGAAAGGCTTACAAAGCAAATATTATCTTTCTGAGTCTCCTGACCCTTGCACTGGGTTTTTTGCCTGCCCTCTTGATCAATTTATTATGATCACATGAACTTTTTGATCTCGGCGGCGTGTTCTTTTTCTTCTTCGATGATCTTAAATATCAGTTTTTTTGATTCACCGGAGGTTTTCTTCAACAGCTCCTCATAGAAAATAACGCTATCATTTTCAAATTTATAAGCAATCTCCAGCCCCTGTTGGGGAGTTTTAACCGTCTTTGCCATTTCGGCACCGGCATCCTTACGCACGAAAATATGAGTATCGGCCAGATGTCCGATATAATCCGAAGATTCTTCTTTGTCAAATTCGAAGCTTTCAGGTTCAAATTTATCTTCCAGTTTTTGAAAAATGGCAATGTGATTTATTTCCTTTTCAGCAAGGTCAAAAAACAATCCTTTGATATCAGGACTATCATTGATCATGTCTGCAGCAGCAATGTAAAATTCATGGCCATTCTCTTCAATTCTGAGGGCAATCTCAATTATTTCCAATCCGGAGTAATACATAAAAATTATTGTTAATGATGGGCAAATGTACAATAAAATCCGAAACTCCTGTTGGACCTTATCTTCTTTGTATTAACCATCTGATTAACAGGAAATGCCTGAAATTTTTCCAGGCATTTCCTGTTTAGGCATTTCTTCTTTTCTTCAGATAACCGGCATCCAGGTAATATAATAACCGTATTGAGAAGCTATTGGATGCAGGAGCGCCGATTGTTGAATTACAATCTTTTAAAAAATCGTTTTCAATCACATTTGTAGAGGTATTCACAGCATTTTTCCAGACAACCGAAAGCTGACTTCCTGGAGCAAAATTCCAGGTGTAACTAATCTCAATATTAAGCAGGTTATAATTGAGATCATGATTCTGAGCAAAATTTAAAGGATCAAGATTCCCGTCATTTCGTAACCGGAAATAACAATAATAAGGTGCTGTGACCCAATAGTGGCGCAATCTGAAATCAAGACTCATCCGGCTGGTGACCATAAAGCCAGCGGTCAATACATTAGTGATTATCCTGAGATCCCGTCTTCCGAATATTATAACCCTGTTCTGACTGGCATCCAGAGAATCCATCACATATCCAATGTTATTGAAAATGAGCTGATAATCAATCTGATATTGCAACAATAACCGGTCACTGATCCGGTAACGAGGTCCGATTATGGTTTCGAATCCGGAAGACTTATTCCGGGAAGCAAGATAACCTGAAAATACGAAGTCAATTGCAAATTTCTTACGGTAATCAGTTGAAATCCAAGGCCCAAAATTGTATTCTGCCGGCTGAATATACATGTATCCAGCTACCCGCGGTTCATAATAATCATCATAAAGCAACGGAACTATTGAATAACTCGCTCCGATCGTAAGGTGCTTGCGTGTATCAATGATTGATTGACCGTTGATCTGGAATGAGTTATATTTAAAACCGTCAAAAAGACAATTATAAGATAACCTTAATGTGTTAAAGGCATCAAGAAATTTTCCAAATGGTTGATATACATTATAATTCAAGACAAGGATATTATTGAATTTGTTGTTCCGGTCATCATAGCCCATGTCGTTCGGGTCATATTTATCTGTCTCAAGCAACTGATCATAGGTAAAAAGAAAATTCCCTTTGAGTTTCCCGTAAGCCAGACTATAATGGTATCCTATATCTGATTGGGAATGAGCATAATATTTCTGTCCTATGAAGGCATCTCCCATAAAAGCATAGGTATATTTTTTATTTGCGAGCTTGAAATCAATGCCGGTAATATTGGCTGTATAACCAATATCAGCCATATAGACATTCGTATTCAGAAAATCAAAATATGAATTGTTTTTTAGTGCCTGGTCAAGAACGATCATATTATAATTTGTAAATCCTTGGGTCAGGATCTTACGTACCTTACCGGTAATGGTATCCTGAACACTGGCCCATGTATTTCCAGAGATGGCATTAAAAACTCCTATTCCGAGACCACTACTTGTTCGACCCGAGATTTTGGTTGCATTAAGGAGATGTGTTTGTGTAGGATTGTCTAAGATCTTCTCAGCACCTTTCAGGGAATCAGAAACCCCCGCCATCCCTCGGGGAATTCCTCCGATACGCCGGGAATAGAATAATGCCGTTTTATTAAAGAGTTCTGTCCCCTCTGTAAAAAACTGTCGTTTTTCGTTATATTGAATCTCAAACGGTGAGAAATTATAAACCTTGTCATCAGAGGGAACTTGTCCGAAATCAGGAACCAACGTCATATCCAGCGTAAAACTTTCATTAATTCCATATTTCAGATCGGCTCCATAATTATATAAAAACTGCCAATCCGGATCTCCCGGATTCTTCTGCATGTATCCTGAGACATATGGAGAAAGACTTAATCTGAAAGAAGGCTTGACATCTTTGATGCCTTCCAATAATCCGGACTGGTTGACAAATCCGTCAATCCGGGAATCTACGAAATTCCAGGAATCATCTTCACGGAAACGGCGTATGTCACGCTGACAATTGACTCCCCAGTGCTGAACCGCAGTTTTTGGGAACCGGATCGCCGAATAGGGGATCTTCATTTCAACTGCCCATCCCTCTTTATTTTTTCTTGCTTTACTTTCCCAAACGGCATCCCAGGTCAGGTCGCCATCCAGATAGGCTGTTCCTGAAGGCATTTTAAAATCAACCTGGACATCCGATGCATAAACCAGGAAACAGAAGGCATTGATCCCATCATTAAAAGGAGAAATCGTCAGCATGAAGTAGTCTGAATTTAAATCTTTTGAATCCCGAAGACCCAACTGGGTCAGGATACTGTCTGGGGAGGGATCATACATCTGAGCACCAACATAAAGTCCGGTATTATCATAGAGAAACTTAACCTTAGTCCTGAACGTGGCAGGTTTCCCATTATACGGTCTTCGCTGAATGAAATTATC
>Ga0182027_10016571_pt1 | contig 10057 bp, 9 predicted proteins | sample 712E1DmetaG_FD_121300 | JGI IMG/M metagenome (GOLD analysis project Ga0182027, IMG submission 121300) | Permafrost microbial communities from Stordalen Mire, Sweden - 712E1D metaG (Illumina Assembly) | ecosystem: Environmental > Terrestrial > Soil > Wetlands > Permafrost | place: Sweden... | reverse complement strand
GCAGCAAGTTTGGTATGTCCTGACGCGACCAAGTTTTCCAGGGCTTATTTGCGCTTTTACGTTGCTGCGCCCGGGGACGGGCGCACTCCGCCTTTGTCGCGTATCCCACCGTCTCCTCAGTAAAGTCTTGCTTCGCCGAAAGGAGTTACCCAAAAAAGTGAAATGCACCGCCTGGCTAACCCGGCTTAAACCAGCCTTGTCCGCGGCGGACGATTCTGGTATTCTCATGATTAGACATGAACCGCTTTTGGGCATTGCTGGCGTTCCTGTTCATGACGGCTTCCTGCTGGGCTGACGGCTATGTCATGCGGGCTACGGCTGTGCCGGTGGAGGTGCGGATTCCCGACCAACGCGCCTTGATCCAGTTCAGCAACGGCGTCGAGCGGCTGGTCATCGAGACCCGGTTTACCGGGGCGGGCACGAACTTCGCGTGGGTCGTTCCGTTGCCTTCGCCGCCCGTCATCGAGGAGGCCAGCACCGGTTTGTTTCCCACCCTGCAATGTTTGTTCCAGCTTCGCCTCCGGCATGAGGTGCCGCGCTATTTCCAATTGTTTCTTGGCCTTCTTGCCGGCGGCTATTTGCTGCGCTTCGTTCGGCGCGGCTCACCCTGGAGATGCCTGGACGTGTGGGCATGCCTGGGCGTGGGATTGGCGGTTTTTGAAGTTGAGCCGTTTGGAGGCGTTGGCAGCATCGTGGTGTTTCTGGCCGTGCTCTGTGCGGTAGATTGCGTGCGCCTTCGTGATTGGAACGGGTTTCATGCCGTCGTTTTTTTCTGCTTGATTTTTGTTTTCGTGCTCATGGTGCTTGGTCCACTCACCGGGCCACTGGGCAGAGCCGGGACAAGCACGTCCTCGGCTCCGACCGTGTCCATAATTGATCGCAAGATGGTCGGCGTTTTTGAAACGACCACGATTTCCTCGCGCGACCCGGCGGCGCTCCAAGGCTGGCTGAGAACCAACGGCTTCGCCGCGCCGGCCAACCGCGACTAAGCCATCGCCAGCTACGTCAAAGACGGATGGGTCTTTGTGGCCGCAAAAATCCGGCGCGACGATCCCGATCTGCAAACCGCGACGCCGCATCCTCTTTCATTTACGTTCAAGACCGGGAAGGCCGTTTATCCGATGCGCCTGACGGGCATTGATAACGGCCCTTTGCAAGCCGAACTCTATGTGTTTGGTCCCGACCGAGCAGAAGCGCCGCATTTCACGGTGGAGCGATGCACCCATCCCGTCTATCCAAAACTACCGCTGCACCACGGCATTGAGTCAGTCTCCTACGCCGATTTTGCCCCGAGTCCGGAACCTCTACAGATTGCTCATCCGCTGCTTCGCAAATGGGTTGATGGCATGCCCGTGGCCACCAAACTGACGGCCACACTCAGCCCAGCGGACATGAGGGACGACGCTTGGATTTCCTGGACGCCTTTTTCCAAGAAAGAGACGATCCTCTCCAGTCGTCAAGGGGCCTGCATTTATGCCGTGAACTGCGGTGCGGGCGTCATCGCGGCTTGCTTGCTGACCGCGTTCGTATTTGGAGCGGGAGGTGAAAATCGCGCGAAACGAATGGCCGCGTTCGTCGGCGCGGCGGTCGCTTCCGGCATTCTGCTGACCGTTATTATTTATTTCCAATTGCCAAAAACCGAGGTGCGGATGGTGCGGGGGAGACCTCCCGGCCAAACTTTTTCGAGCCTCATCGTGATTGAGATAATCTCCACGGAGAAAACCAATCTGACGGACCTCCGCGCCGACATAGCCGACGGATGGTGGACAAATCAAATGCAGAACGATTTGTCCGGCGGGCTTATTCGCGAGGAGGATTCTCCCGGCAACTATCAACTCCGCCAAGTCAGCAACCGGGTCGAATGCGTCATTTACGATGCCCGCGGCGCGCCGAGTTCGGAGTGGTCGAATTAAACTTTAGATTTTGACCTTTGAATGTAACTTGTCGGCATGAGCGAAACGGTTTCAGCCCGGGGCAATGACGAAAGTGATTTTGTCACGCGCGTCCCCCTGCCCCCGCCGCAGTTGGACGCCCTTTCCCGCGATATTGTTGACCTGAAACGGAAGTTGAACGCCATCGTGCTGGCCCATAATTATCAGGTGCCCGAAATCCAGGACGTGGCCGATTTTGTCGGCGATTCGCTCGGCCTTTCCCAGCAGGCGGCCAAAACCAAGGCCGAAGTCATCGTTTTCTGCGGCGTTCATTTCATGGCCGAAACCGCCAAAATCCTCAACCCCGGCAAAATCGTCCTGCTGCCCGACAAGGACGCCGGCTGCTCCCTGGAAGAAAGCTGTCCGGCGGAAAAGCTCAGAGCCTTGCAGGCCACCAATCCCAATTTCTACACCGTCACCTATATTAACTGTAGCGCCGAGGTCAAGGCCCTGAGCGATGTCATCTGCACCAGCGGCAACGCGGTGAAAATCGTCAACGCTTCTCCTCCCGGGCGCGACCTACTTTTTGTGCCGGACGAAAATCTCGGCGCCTGGGTCATGGAGCAAACGGGCCGGAAAATGACGCTGTGGCAGGGCAACTGTTATGCCCACGTGGAATTCACCCATGCCGGCGTCATGCGCGCCCGGCGCGAGTTTCCGGACGCCCCGCTCGTCGCCCATCCCGAATGCACCCGCGCCGTCCGGCTGCTGGCGGGGGAGGTTTGCTCGACGGAAAAAATGGTGGACTACTGCAAAAGAAGTCCCGCCCCCGCCTTTCTCATCGCCACCGAAGCGGGCATGATTCACCGCCTGCGCAAGGAATGCCCCGGCAAGCGGTTCATTCCCGTTCCCGTCGCCCAATGCCGGTGCAACGAGTGCAAGTTCATGAAGATGAACACGTTGGAAAAGATTTACGACTGCATGGCCCGCTTGAGTCCGCGCGTGGAACTGAGCCGGGAGATCATGGAGGGCGCGCGCCGGCCGATCGAGCGGATGCTGGCGATCTCCTCCCAACCGCTGGCCAACGCCGGGTAGCTTGTCACCGATGCAAGGGATTGCCTATAAGCAACTTGCAACATTAAACCCCTTCGTCTCCACGCCGCCGCTGATGGAGTTGAAGCAGAAACAGTGCCTCTCCGTGACATAATTGTCAAAAAAAAGCTGGCCAGACGGCGGCAATTTCTGTAATTCTAAATGGGTGAGCAGGAAAGGGCGACACAGAAACAACCTATACTATTTGATGCCGGGCATGGGACGGGGCGCCCGCCAACGGTTTTGGCGCAACATGGCCATTGCGGTGTTCGTCGGCTTGCTGGCTTCGGGGACTTTGGGATTCCTGATCTGGCTCCTGAACCGCTAAGAAACCAAACCATGTTCATCCTCGCGGTTTCCGGCCTCACCGTACAGCGAGGCGGCGCCCGGATTCTTGACGGCGTTTCCTGGAAAGTGGCGCCAGGAGAGCACTGGGTCATCCTCGGCGCCAATGGCTCCGGCAAGACCTCGCTCCTGAGCGCCCTGACAGGCTATCTGACCCCCACCTCCGGTCGCGTTGAACTGCTCTCCAAAACCTACGGCGCCGCCGACTGGCGCGATTTGCGAAAACGCGTCGGCTTGGTCAGCTCCTCCATTCGCCAGATGATCCCAGACGGCGAACCGGCCTTGGAAACCATTGTCAGCGGCAAATTCGCCATGATTGATTTTTGGGGCAAAATTTCCGCCCCCGACCGCCGCCGCGCATTGCGCGTCCTCCGAAAAATCGAGTGCATGCCGCTGGCCGGGCGGCCCTGGCTTTTCCTTTCCCAGGGGGAAAGGCAGCGGGTGTTGATCGGCCGCGCCTTGATGGCCGGCCCGCCGTTGTTGATTTTGGACGAGCCTTGCGCCGGGCTGGACCCGCTGGCGCGGGAGCATTTCCTGCAATTCCTGCAACGTCTCGGCGGCAGCCCGAAGCCTCCCACCCTGGTGCTGGTAACCCATCATCTGGAGGAAATCATGCCCGTGTTCTCCCACGTCTTGATTCTCCAGGGCGGCCGCGCCCTTGCCTGCGGCCCGAAAAACACCGTCCTCACCTCCGCGGCCCTTTCCCAAGCCTTCCATGCGCCCCTGCGACTGGAGAAGCGAAACGGCCGTTACACCCTCAAACTGCTGCAAAAAACGCGCGCCCTCATGTAACCCAGCACGCGCCCGTCAATCGTCGTGCTTGGACCAAAAATAAATCCCGGCCAGGATGCCGGCCCCAGCCAGGCTCATCCAAACCGCCGAATCGGCCAGGAAGTAAGTAATTCCAATCAGGGCGATCCCGCCAAAGATCGCGGGGGCCGACCGTTGTTTCTTGCCATAGACAAAAAAGCCCAGGCCGATCCCGCCCCAAACCACCGAGGCGAACAGCACGCTTGCATCCAGGTGAAAAGACGACGGCAGCTCCATGAACCAGCCTTAAAATAGCAGACGGCCCCCAACAAACTCCAACAATTTTGGAAGCCCGCCGGGTTCGGGTAGATGCCTTTCACTTTTTTGGGTAACTCCTTTCGGCGAAGCAAGACTTTAAGATTTCGGGCTTCTTCGATTGAGAATCGGTCATTGTAAATGACCCGTTTTCAATGGTTGAGTGACTGGAATTCCACCCAAGGCAGAGAATCCCCAAAAAATGAAATGCGCCCCTGGGTTGGCCGCTTCTGGTTGTAAGACATTCCGGACGAAAATGGGCCGGGCAGTGCATTTTTTTCACTCTTGCATGCACATCATTGGGCTTGTCTTTGGGGCCGATGGCATTATATTAGACAGGTACAGCCCAAAACTCTGAGAGAGACCCATGCGCCGAACTATGCACTTATCCGCAAACTTTGCGGGCCTTGGATGGCCTGGTCGTGACAGCCAGCGCGCGCGCCGCAGTTTGACCGTCGCCTTCACATTGATTGAACTGCTGGTGGTCATCGCCATCATCGCCATCCTGGCGGCGATGTTGCTGCCGGCGCTGGCCAAGGCCAAAGCGGCGGCCTCACAAACTTTCTGCAAGAACAGCCTCAAACAACTGGGTTTGGGCATGTTGATGTATTGTGACAGCAACGGTGGCGTTTACGCCGGGTGCGCGTCCCGCGGCGACTATGGAGCGCAGCTTCCGGATTGGATTTACTGGCGGAATCCGACAGTCATCGGCGGCGTGACCTATACGCTGGCCCAAAGCCCGCTGATCCAGGAATTGAGCACCAAGGCCACCACGAATATTTTCCGCTGTCCGCTGGACAAGGATGACAGCACCCGGATCGCCAATGGAGACCCTATCTATTATTATAGTTACGCATTCACCAGTTTCAATCTCACCGGTGATAACCAGAACTTGGGTTTGACCACCATCATGGAAGGCATCACCTATAAATTCAAGCAAAGCAGCGTGCGCGGTCCCTCCAAAAAAATCATGACCGCCGAAGGCGAGGTGTCCTTTAAGGCCAACGAAGCGCCCCCGCCCGGCAGCAATAATTTCGGCGCCATTCTTGAGTCCGGGCGGTGGCAGGCGTTCTCCGGCGGTGCCCCCCACAATTATCTGACCATCCGGCACGGCGGCAACGGCGACGTCACTTTTGCCGACGGCCACGTGACGGCGGTCAGTTGGAAATTCTGCACCAACATCCTCAACGTGCAGCCGGGTCTCTAACGCCTCCCGGCCCTTCCGCCCGACATGATATGACATCACGTTTCCAGAGTGCAGGCATCCGGCGCAAAGCGCATAAAATTCAAATAATTTTCCCTCAATTCCAGCTTGATGTCCAGACGGGCGGGTGCTAGTCTTCGCCCCAATCCCTGTAACGCCATCATGAACATGTTCGAAGTCAATGTCCTTGGTCCAAGCAACCGTCAATCAACAATCAATGATCCATTAGAAAATATGAAAACTTCCAGCGAACAGAAACAAAGCGGGCGGCTTCAAAACGGAGCATCCATGAATCGGCGGTTTGGCCGCCGTATTGGGGTTTTGCTGGCGGCCGGCGCCGTTGGATTATTGGCCGCTGGCAGCGGCCAGGCCCAGTATGCTCTGCCCTTTTACGAGCCTTTTCCCAGTGCCCTTGCCGCCGCGCCTTACAACGGCTTCGCATACATGAATAACGAGGAGTTGGGCCAGAGCGTGACCGAAGCCAACGGCGGCCTCTCCTCGTCGAGTGTCTGGAATTTTGGCAACAGCATCAGCAGTTCTTGCGCCCGAATCTGGGTCACCAATGCCCAATCGGGGTTGGAATACCCCGGCCTGACCAACGTGGACGCCGCCTTCCAAACCGGGCTGCTGACCACGTACGCCAGAGACACTGGTTCCACCAAAAGTCGTGCCGCCGCGCTGTCCATCCCGGCCAGCAATACGAACGCGCCGATGTCCCTGTATGCCTCGTTTCTGCTCAACATCCAGACGAATGTGATTGGGGGGAATACGGTGCCATTTCCATTTTTTGGTTTGACCACAAACACCACGGGCACCTCTGTGAACCAAAGCGGCGCGGCCGTTTATTTGAACGCGGCTTTCCAATTGCAGGTTTCTAAAAACTCGACCACGGCGGCCACCAATACCACCCCCGCGCTCGTCGCCAGCAACACTTACCTGATTGTGCTGCGTTACAAATATAACCCCGGCACCAACGACCAGGTGGACCTGTGGTTGGATCCGACTGGCTTGGGCGCCGACGCTGTTCCGCCGCCGACGATCAGCACCACCAACAATAATAATTTGAGCACAAATTTCTTTGGCGCCGTCGCCATCTTCCAAACCGCCAATCCACCGCAGATCTTTATTGACGAGATTCGAGTGGCGACCAACTGGGCTGGTGTTACGCCCACCTTTCCCGCGCCCGGCAACACCTACGCCGTCACCGGCGGCGGCGCCGGATGCGCCGGGGGCAGTTTCCCGGTGGGTCTGAGCGGCTCGGATACGGGCGTAAGCTACCTGCTTTACACCAATGGCTTGCCGGCTGGACAATCGGTGGACGGGACCGGCTCGGCCATCAGTTTCGGGGGCCAGTCAACCTCAGCCATTTATACCGTGCTGGCGACCAATAATGCCAACTCCAATGTGGGCTGGATGAGCGGGAATGCCACAGTGTCCGTTCTCTTGACCCCGGCCATTGACGCCCAGCCCACGCCCGTCTTTGTGACGACAAATGGTTTGGCTGCCTTCACTTTTTCTCCCAATGGCTCCGGATACGGATCGGCTTATCAGTGGTATAAAAACGGAGTGGCTTTAACCAACGGCGGCCACATTTCCGGCGCCACCACCACCAACCTTGTCATTTTCCCGGCGGGAACCGCCGACGCCGCCACCACGGCAGCCGGTTATTATGCCGGCGTCCTTGCCAACCAGTGCGGAGCCGCCGTCTTCACCACGACCAATGCGTTGACCTTGGACACGCCGGCCAATCTCATCTGGGTAGGCGACGGAAACTCCAACTTCTGGGACGTGGCGACCTCAGTCAATTGGGTCAATCCGAGCAGTCAGCCCGTGGGCTTTAATTTTGGGGACAACGTCACGTTTGACGACTCGTCCGCGTACCCGACGGTGACCTTGAACAGCAGCTTCCTCAGTCCCTCGAAGATCACGGTTGATGGCAGCCAGAACGCCTACGTCTTCAGCGGCCCCGGCGCCTTGGCGGGCAGCGGCAGCATCGTGATGAACAGCACCGCCAGCCTTAGCCTGACCACGCCCAACACGGAAACGGGCGGCATCGTCATCAGCAACGGCGTTGTCAACTTCAACAAGGCGTCCTACCTCGGCACTGGCATCATCACCCTGGCGGGGGGCCAATTGGCTGCGGGCAATTTCGGCGCAGTTTACATTAACAACGAAATTGATGTGACCGGCGCCAACAGCGCCATCGGGGTCAACAGCAGCGGGGGGCAGAATTTGTACCTGACCAACCTCCTCAATGGAATATCGGGCGACCTGACCTTCATAAACAATACCAGCCCCAAGGTGTCAACGCCGTTGGTCGTACTACAGTACCCCAACTTTACCTTTAATCTGCCCGTGGACTTGAATGTCGGGAACAATGGCGGAGGCCTGATCGTGGCGGGGGAGAACACCAGCGGCGTCCAGATCTGGAACGGCGTCATCTCCGACGCGGGCGCAATCGAAAGAAACGGCGGCGGCACCACGTTGTTAAACAATACGAACACCTTTAGCGGAGGCGTGCTGCTGACTAATGGCAGTGTGGGCGTGGGTGCCAGCACCATTTGGGTTTCGCCGGCAACGACGCCGCCCACGATTCTCTCAAGTCCTTTGGGCACGGGCACACTCACCGTTGGCACGGCGGCGGGGAATACTCCCGCCTTGTTCGCCTCGGGCGGCCCGCAGATGGTGGGCAATAACATTGCTTTCGCGACCACCACTGTAGGACCTGCCTTCGTCATCAATGGCTCCAACAGCCTGACGCTGGATGGCGACATTGACCTCTACGGCACCAACCGCACCTTTGAAATTGACAACACTGGGGCCACCGTTCTGTCGGGTGTCATTATAGACAGCTTCGATGACGCGATCTCCGCTGCGGCCGGAGGTTTGACCAAGACCGGTGCTGGCACCCTGTATCTGGATTGCGACGAGACCAACGGATTGACGGATCCCGTCGGATATCCGGTTGTTTTCGGAGCGATAACCAACAGCGCCGGCACACTCAGCGGCTCAGGCACGCTCGCCAATCCCGTCGTGGTGCTCAGCGGCGCATCTATCGGAGGCGGGGATCCCGGGCAACTCGGCACGCTCACGATCAGCAACAACCTCGCCTTGGGCGGCAATGTCTATATCCGGGTCAACACCTCCCTCTCGCCGCAAAACGACTCCATCTTCGTGGCCAGCAACTTGACCGCCACCGGCTCCGGCTCGGTCATCGTGACCAACCTCGGTCCCGCGCTGACGGTTGGAAAGAAGCTCACCTTGTTCAACAAAGCCGTGCCAAACGGCGGCGCCCTCACGGTCAGTGGCGCCAAGGTGAATTGGAACAATAACCTGGCCAGCGACGGCAGCATCTCGGTCGCTTCGATCATCGTACCGACCATCAGTACCGCGAAGCTGAGCGGCACCAACATCGTCATCAGCGGCTCCAACAACTCGGCCGTGGGAACGGGCGGGTCTTACTATGTGCTGACCTCGACCAACATTACCCTGCCCATCGCGCAGTGGAAGTCGGTGGCCACCAACCCCTTCGCAACGGGAGGCGTGTTCTCGATCACCAACCCCATCAGCCAACCCCCGACCAACCAATTCTTCCTCCTGGAAATGCCGTGATGGCTCCCATGCAAAAAGCAGGGCCATGACGTTTCCATAGTTCGATTCGCATTGCTCCCCCGGTCCGGGGGAGCAATTTTTTTGGGTGCAGGACAATTCTTCAGACAGTCAATTTCAGGGGCTTTTTGAAGAAGAAGAATTCCGGGAGAATTTGTCTTATCCCCACACTCCCGCAATCTTCGTCCCGCAGAAACGGCATTTGCCGTCCGTGATGTCCATGCGCGTGACGGCGAAGATGTCGCGCTGGACGACGGTTTTCCTACAGTTGGGGCACCAAGTGGTCTCCGCGCCTTCGAGGCCGGGCACGTTGCCGATATAGACGTAGTGGAGTCCCTCGGCGCGGGCGGCGTCACGGGCTTTGACGAGCGTTTCGACGGGCGTGGGCGTCAGGTGCGCGAGTTTGTGCTGCGGCTGGAACCGCGAAAAGTGCAATGGCCGGTCCGGCCCCAACTCTTTTACAATCCAGCCGCACATCCGCCGGATGGTGTCTTGGTTGTCCGTGTAAGTCGGCACGATGAGGTTGATGATCTCAAACCATACGCCAAGGCCGTGGAGCGTTTTGAGGGTGGCCAGGATGGCGGCGAGTTTGCCGGAGTTGAGTTTTTTGTAGGTGTCTTCGTCGAAGCCTTTCAGGTCCACGTGCGCGGCGTCGGCGAATTGATACAGGTCGCGCGCCGGCCGTTCCTCGATGGAGCCGCAAGTGACGACGATGTTTTTGAGCTTGCGCGCGCGCGCCGCCTTGCAGGTGTCCTGCGCATATTCGTAAAACGCCGTCGGTTCGGAGTAGGTGTAGGAAATGGACGGGCAACCCAGCGCCTCGGTCACGGCCACGACGTCTTCGGGGAACAAGCTCAGGCGCGACATTTGT
>Ga0182027_10016570_pt1 | contig 10057 bp, 5 predicted proteins | sample 712E1DmetaG_FD_121300 | JGI IMG/M metagenome (GOLD analysis project Ga0182027, IMG submission 121300) | Permafrost microbial communities from Stordalen Mire, Sweden - 712E1D metaG (Illumina Assembly) | ecosystem: Environmental > Terrestrial > Soil > Wetlands > Permafrost | place: Sweden... | reverse complement strand
TTCGCGGCCTCTATAAAGATGATCATACATTGGTTGAAAATTCGGAGATCATCGATCAGTATGTTATGGATGTCATCGCGCTTGTTATGCCATCTACCCGGCTTGAATCTGCGTTAGATTCCTTACTGGTCTTTGAGGCTATCAAGGAAGATCCAGACTTGAAGGTGAAGATCTTTTCTTACCTGAATGAAAATAATATCAAAAAACCCTGGTTCTTCACCAATACTTCCTCAATACCTATTGGTGAACTGGATGAAAAGGCAAAACTAAATGGCAGGATAATCGGTTTTCATTTTTATAATCCTCCGGCGGTTCAGAAGTTAGTTGAAATAATTTCGGCTAAGAACACATTAAAGGAAGTTCAGGATTTTGCCATGATGTATGCAAAGAACCTTCGGAAGGTTGTTGTTCCTGCCAATGATGTTGCAGGGTTTATCGGTAACGGGCATTTTATGCGCGATATACTGCACGCAACAAGCGAAGTAGAGAAACTGCAAAAAGAATTCGGCTTTGTAGAAGCTATTTATGCAATGAACAGGATCAGCCAGGATTACCTTATTCGCCCGATGGGAATTTTTCAGCTTATTGATTATGTTGGCGTTGATGTTTGCAGTTACATCATGAGTGTCATGCAAACCTATCTGAAATCCGAAGACCTCCATTCACCGTTTCTTGATCAGATGCTATCAATGAACATCAGAGGAGGTCAATATTCTGATGGCTCCCAGAAAGACGGAATTCTGAAATATGAAAAGGGAAAGGTTATTGGTGTTTTTGACCCTGAAAATAAAACTTATAGGTTAATCTCTGAGTTTAAAGATAAAGTTGATGCAAAACTGGGACCCATGCCTGAGGTCCAACCCTGGAAGAACATTGTCAACAATCCCGGCAAAGAGGATATTTTGAAGCAGTATTTCAATGAAATAAAAAATACAAATAGCGTCGGTTCAGCGTTAACTAAGTTGTATGCAATGAAATCAAGGGAAATAGGAATTCATCTGGTAACCAGCAAAGTGGCATTCAGTGAAAAAGATGTCAACACTGTGCTTCTCACTGGTTTTTTTCATGCCTATGGTCCGGTTAATGATTATCTAATGTAAACTTAATAAGATGAAAAAGCTTAGAAGAAAAGTATATATGGTTGCCGGCTACAACACCATTTCTATGGGTACCGGCCGTAAAGAGTTTAATCCAAAGAAAGAACGCCCTGGTTTAGAAGAGTATATAAAAGAAGCCGGTCAGGGAACCCTGAAACAGATAGGAGGGGCAAAGAATGTTGATGAATGTGCCATCGGGAATTTTATGGCTTCAAGGTTTAACAAACAGGCCAATCTTGCTGGTTTTTTTCCTTTTATTGATGAAGGGTTAAGGGGAAAGCCTGCTATTCGCGTAGAAGGCGCTTGCGCAACCGGGGCTCTTGCTTTGATGACCGGAATTAAAAGCATCCTTGCTGAGACTGCTGAGGTTGTATTGGTGATCGGGGTTGAAGTTCAAAATACTGTGAAAGCCATGTACGGTGCAGATATCCTGGCGGGAGCCGGTTGGTTTAAAGAAAGGAAAGATGGCCATGCTTATTTTTTCCCGGGGCAATTCAGTGACAGGGCAGGGGTGTATTTCGAAAAACACGGAAGAGAGAAGACAAGGAAAGCCTTTGCGCGCTGGTACCGGAATGCTATTGAAAATGCCCGTCTTTGTTCGACTGCACAGGAATACCACAATACTACGAAAGACCTGGAATCTGTGGCATTGATGGAACCAAATGGTAAAGGCTTTGTGGATTTTCTGAATGTTTATGATTGTTCGAAAGTTTCAGATGGTGCTTCCGCCATTGCAGTGGTTTCGGAAGAAGGATTAAAGCGTATAGGAATCCCTAAAGAGCAGGCTATTGAAGTAATGGGTTTTGGTCAGGTGGAAGAAGATATAACACAAAAACCAGTTGATCCTGCTGAATTGTCTACTTCCCGTCTTGCAGTTAAAACAGCGCTTTATACTGCCGGTATTACAATCGACCAGGTTGGCACTGCTGAGATCCATGATTGCTTTACAATTGCCGGGGTAATGGCTGTTGAGGCCCTGGGACTGGCTGAGCAAGGCAAAGGGCCTGATTATATTCTGGAAGGCCATACTGCACGTGATGGCAAATTTCCCATTAATACTACCGGTGGACTAATTGGTTGGGGACATCCGACTGGCGCAACCGGGGTACATCAGGCAATCACGATTTTGGAACAATTGACTGGAAACGCAGGTGATTCCCAGATAAAAATATCTCCCGACAGACCATATGGATTGACACTCAACATGGGGGGGAATGACAAAACCCTGGTTTCAATTGTTTACCGTCGGGGATAACTTATTCCAATTATGAATTTTGAATTATGAATTATGGAAAACCGGATTACTCAACTTTTTAACATCCGTTATCCAATAATTCAGGCCGGAATGGTTTGGTGCAGTGGTTGGAAGTTGGCTTCAGCAGTAAGTAATGCAGGGGGATTGGGAATTATTGGTTCCGGCTCAATGTACCCGGATATTCTGGAATATCATATCAGGAAATGTAAGGAAGCAACCAACAATCCATTCGGAGTCAACGTTCCATTGTTGTATCCCCATCGTGAAGAGATTTTCAACATACTGATTCGTGAAAAGATAAAGATAATATTCACCTCGGCCGGAAATCCTGCATTATGGACTTCATTTCTGAAAGAAAATGGCATGACGGTGGTTCATGTTATAGCCAATACCAAGTCGGCCATGAAATGTGAAGAAACAGGTGTGGATGCCATCGTTGCAGAAGGATTTGAAGCAGGAGGGCATGATGGAAAAGAAGAAACCACCGTTTTTACACTTATTCCCCTTATCCGGAAAACAGTTTCATTACCGTTAATCGCAGCCGGGGGCATTGCAACCGGAAGGGGAATGCTGGCCGCATTCGCCCTTGGTGCCGAAGGCGTGCAGATTGGGACAAGATTTGTTGTTGCAGAAGAATCATCAGCTCATCCGGCATTCAAGAAAAGAATACTGGAATCAAAAGATGGTGATACAAAACTTTTAATGAAAAAAGTGGTACCGGTAAGGTTGCTTAAAAATAAGTTTTCTGAGAAGATAAGTGAGATGGAAGCCAGTGGCTCTAATGCAGAGGAACTTGTGAATTTACTTGGAAAAGGGCGTGCCATGCGTGGAATGTTTGAAGGCGATATCGAAGAAGGCGAGCTTGAAATAGGTCAGGCATCAGCGCTCATTAATAAAATAATGCCGGCTAGCGCTATTATTGAGGAAATCATCAGGGAATACAACGAAGCCAAAAACGAATTAAGAGATTTGTAAATGACCAACAACGATATTTTAAAGAAACTGCGTGTAGCGCTCCACTTAAGGGACGAAGATATAATTCATATTCTTAGCCTTAAGGATTTTAAGATCACAAAAAGTGAATTGGGTGCAATATTTCGCAAAGAAGGGCATCCCAAATACATGGAGGCAGGCGATCAGATTCTTAGAAATTTCCTGAACGGATTAATCATTCACCTCAGAGGCCCCGGTAACGGCGAAGAGAAGCCTTGATCTTAGCTACAAAAGTCTATTTCTGACCTCCGTCCTCCGTCCTCCGACTTCCGAATTCTGACCTCCGACTTCCGACCTCCGACCTCGGCCTACTTCCGTTCCTCCATTGGCACATACCTTGTATCCGGTGTCAGCGCTTTATATGCCGGACGGATAATCCTTCTGCCACTGATGAGTTCTTCTAACCGGTGAGCGCACCAGCCGGAAATTCTTGAAATGGCAAATAATGGAGTGTATAATTCCTTTGGTATTTTCAAACAATCATAAACAAATCCGGAATAAAAGTCGACATTGGGAGAGATGAGCTTATCCTGTGTCGCTTTGAATTCATAATAAATCTCCGGCCCTATCCGCTCAATGGCTTCATACAATCCCATTTCGCTTTCTCTGCCTTTTTCCCTGGATAACAACCTGGCTTTTTCTTTAAGCAAAATAGCGCGTGGGTCTGAAACAGTATAAACAGCGTGACCAAAGCCATAGATCTTACCTGAATGGTCATGTGCCTCTTTTCTCAATATCTTCCTTAAGTACTCTGCAAGTTCTTCCTCGTTTGACCAGTTTTTAAGATGATTCTTAATATCTGCCACCATATCAACAACTGCAATGTTAGCTCCTCCGTGCAACGGGCCTTTGAGAGAACCAATGGCAGCAACAATTGCTGAATACGTGTCCGTACCACTTGAACTGACCACCCTTGTGGTGAAGGTTGAATTATTACCTCCGCCATGCTCCGCATGAAGAACCAGGCAAAGGTCGAGAAGTTCTGCTTCAAGCGGTGTGTAATCATTTCCTTTCAGCATATAAAGGAAATTTTCTGCAGTGCTCAGCATTTTATCCGGATATCTAACCGTCAAGGTATCATAATAGATGAGATGCTGCATCGCATGGTAAGAATAGGCAGCAATGGTAGGGAACTTAGCGATCAGGCTGATTGATTGTAACAATGTATTCTCAATAGAAGTGTCATCCGCATGTTCATCAAGCGTGTAAAGCGCAAGGATGGAACGCGCAAGCATATTCATGATGTCCTTTCCCTTCATGGTCAGGATCATATCCCGGTTAAAATTCTCCGGAAGAAAACGTAACTCGGCCATCCCTTCGGTAAACCTTTCCAGTTCTTCTTTTCCCGGAAGCCTGCCGAACAGCAAAAGAAATACAGTTTCATCATATCCGAACCGGCCTTCTTTCTGGCAACCGTGTACAAGGTCATTGATGTCGATACCCCTGTATATCAGCCTGCCGTCAATTGCTACCAGTTTACCATCTATCTTTTCATAACCTACCACATTGCCAACCTTTGTCAGCCCAACAAGAACACCTGTATGATCTGCATTCCGTAATCCCCGCTTTACATCATATTCCTTGAAAAGTTTGTCTTCAATCTTGCAGGATTCTTCAGCAAGTGGGGCAAGTTGCTTTATTATTGTATCGATCTTCATGGTAATTAATTTACAGAGTAATAAAGGTGTAAAATTATCAAATTATAAAAGAATAATTATGTGACGATTAAACTTTTTTCATGTAATTGAGTGCACTACCTTCTTTGAACCAATGTATCTGGTGTTCACTGTAACTGTGAGAAAGTGTGATATCTTCCTGTGATCCTGCTTTATGATGAATTCTTAATACCAATGGCTTTCCGGGCGAAAACGTAGTCAGGCCAATGATTTCGAAGGTGTCGTCTTCGAGAATTTTATTATAATCATCAGGATTACCGAAAGTCAAAGCCAGCATTCCCTGTTTCTTCAGGTTTGTTTCATGGATCCTTGCAAACGATTTCGTAAGAACAACTTTAACGCCAAGATGTCGGGGTTCCATAGCTGCATGCTCTCTGGATGAACCTTCACCATAATTTTCGTCACCAACAATCATCGATGGAATTCCCTTGATCTTGTAATATCGGGCAGTCTTAGAGACTTCAGCGTATTCTCCGGTCTCAGCATTTTTAACTGAATTAGTCTTATCATTGAAGAAATTGATGGCGCCCATTAACAGGTTATCAGAGATGTTATCCAGATGACCCCGGAATCTCAGCCATGGGCCTGCCATAGAGATATGGTCGGTGGTACATTTCCCTTTAGCTTTTATAAGAAGCCTCATCCCTGATATGTCCTTCCCATCCCAGGGAGGAAAGGATTCAAGCAACTGCAATCTTTGGGAATCACTTTTGATCTTGATGAGTATATCTTCGGAATTTTTGGGAGGTGGAATAAATCCCGGATCTACAACATCAAATCCCCTGGAAGGCAACTCGACACCTTTAGGCTCCTCAAGAAATACTTCCTGACCGGAGTCATTAACCAGTTTATCTTTCAACGGATTGAAATGAAGATTGCCAGCCAAGGTTAATGCCATCACAATTTCCGGGGATGCAATAAAACTATGTGTGCTTTCATTTCCGTCATTTCGTTTTGCAAAGTTCCTGTTATAAGAATTCAGGATTGAGTTTTTCCGGGCTGGGTTGTCAATCTCTCTTGCCCATTGCCCGATACAAGGTCCACATGCATTGGCCATGATAATCCCACCGATATCTGTAAACATCTGTAATAGTCCATCCCGTTCACAGGTATAGCGAATCTGTTCAGAACCTGGTGTGATAATGAATTCAGATTTGGCTTTGAGGTGCTTGTCTTTTGCCTGTTTTGCTATAGATGCAGCACGGGAGATATCTTCATAAGATGAATTCGTGCAGGAACCGATCAGTCCAACTTCAAGTTTTTCAGGGTATGATTTTTCTTTTACAAATGCTGAAAATTCAGAAATCGGATGTGCAACATCAGGGGAATATGGCCCATTGATATATGGCTCTATCTCAGAGAGGTTGATTTTAATATACTGATCGTAATATTTTGTTGGATCTTTAAGGACTTCAGGGTCGGGATTTAAGATATCCGGATTTTTTTGTGCAAGTGCAGCTACTTCTGCCCTGCCCGTCATGTCCATATATTCCTTCATTTTTTCGTCATAGGCAAAGAAAGAACAGGTAGCGCCGACTTCCGCTCCCATGTTGCAGATGGTTCCTTTACCCGTACAGGAAATCGTCTTAGCGCCTTCACCAAAATATTCAATGATGAGGCCTGTACCTCCTTTAACAGTTAGTATTCCTGATATTTTCAGGATAATATCCTTTGCCGAAGCCCATCCGCTTAATTTACCAGTGAGTTCAATCCCAAGTATCTTAGGCATTTTTAACTCGAAAGGCATTCCCGACATCACATCCACGGCATCTGCACCTCCAACACCAATAGCAACCATCCCAAGACCTCCGGCATTTGGTGTATGAGAGTCTGTTCCTACCATCATGCCTCCGGGAAATGCATAATTTTCAATGATCACCTGGTGAATAATTCCGGCTCCTGGCTTCCAGAAACCGATCCCGAATTTTGCGCTGGCAGTTTGCAGAAACGAAAAGACTTCCTCGTTTTGTAACAGCGAATCAGCAAGATCCTTCCTGACGCCCGTTTTCGCAAGAATAAGGTGATCGCAATGAACCGTGGCCGGAACTGCTGTCGATTTTCGTCCAGCGGTAATAAATTGAAGCAATGCCATCTGTGCAGTGGCATCTTGCATGGCTACCCTGTCAGGTAAAAAATTCACATAATCTGCTCCTCTTTTAAAAGGTTTTTCCGGAACAGGATCATATAAATGGCCATAAAGTATCTTCTCTGTGAGCGTAAGTGGTCGGTTCAACACCCTCCTTGCAGCCGCTACACCGGAAGTCATCTTTCTGTAAATTTCTTCTATCGCCTTAACATTTAGTAACATAAACCTCTCTTTTACAATTATTTTCTTCTTTAAACGCTTAACAGATTTAAGTAGTTAAATATAATACTTTTTGGATTAACAATAATATTATCCGTAATATTGTTTTCATAATTGGATTTTTTAACAAAACAATTCGAAAATCAGGTGCCCGGTATTGACAATCTCATGTGGAAAAAATTGGATTCTTCACAACTGAATAATCCTGGTTATGCTCTTAAGATACTTGAAGAAGCGGAGTCTTTAATTAGGAATACAGCTATTATAGAACGCGATACCTGGATTGAGTTTCTTGACATCACAAAAAACTCAGTATTTCTAAAAGCATTGGGTAACGATGAAACCCGTTTGCGTTGGGCAGAACTTGTCTTCCAAATACTTCAGAAAACCGGTTATACCTTGAAGGATATGATGGACAGCCGGGTAAAAGAGCATCCTGAAAGAATTCTTTTCAGAGAAATGGCCTCTCCAAACCCGTTAGAATGGTCTTATGAACAAATTCAAAGGCATTTAATGGAGATTGCCGGGGTATTTTATCATACCGTGAAAACCCCGCCAAGAGTTGCAATCTTTTCCGATAACTGCCTTGAAAGTGCCTGTACCGACATGGCCTGTCTCTGTTACGATATATTTGATACACCGCTTAGCATTCATTTTTCTACCGATATTTTGATTCATGTTTTCGACCTTTTAAAGATCAACATCGCAGTGACCGATTCGAAAGAACGGTATGCAGTCTTATCGAAAGTCAGGTTGAAAACCAAAACTAAATTCAAGATATATACATTATCAGGGGGCTTGGCAAAAGAAGGAGAGTCTGCGTTTCTTCAAAAAGAATGCAAGAAACTTTCCGGACCGGAAATCATGACCCTGATTTCAAATAAGCCTGCACGGAAAAACACATCAGTGGCAACAACGATGTTTACTTCTGGAAGTACTGGTTTGCCCAAAGGGGTCTCATTCTCCATCTATAACATTGTAAGCAAACGTTTTGCAAGGGCTGCAGCCTTGCCCGAAACTGGCAATGAATCGTTCTTATGTTACCTGCCTTTGTTTCATACCTTCGGAAGATATCTTGAGATGATTGGAACGATCTTCTGGAGCGGAACATACACATTTGCAGGAAACAGTTCTGCAGAAACGTTATTTTCTTTATTTCCTAAGATCAATCCAACCGGTTTTATCAGTATTCCTTTGAGATGGCAGGAACTTTATGAGTTATGCCTGGAGAAAATCGACCATATCGAAAATAATGACCTTCGGGAACAAGCCGTAAGGGAAATAGTCGGACACAAGCTAAGTTGGGGACTTTCTGCCGCAGGCTACCTTGATCCCAGGGTGTTTCATTTCTTTAATCTATATGGCATAGCTCTTTGCAGTGGATTTGGCATGACCGAAGCAACTGGTGGTATCACTATGACACCTCCCGGCCACTATCGTGAAATGTCAGTGGGCATTCCACTTCCGGGAGTTAAAACAAGGTTATCAACAGATTCTGAATTAGAAATCTCAGGACATTATATCGGGAGATATCTTGAAGATGCCGGCCCGGGTGATACCATTCCATATCCCGACCCGGAGAGTAAAACAGGATGGTTGTCAACAGGTGATGTGTTTACAGTTACAGATGAAGGCTATTACGAAATCATTGACCGGATAAAGGATATCTATAAAAATAACCGGGGACAAACGGTCGCTCCACAGGTTATTGAGAAAAAGTTTATTAAAGTTCCTGGGATTAAAAATACATTTCTCGTTGGCGATAACCGTCCTTACAATGTATTACTGATAGCTCCTGACAAGAACGATCCAATTTTTCAGGACCTTTTAGGGGATAACCTGAATGAGTATTTTCACCAGATCGTTATGGCGGCCAATGCCGATGTGGCTCCATACGAGCGTGTAGTGAACTTTACGTTGCTTGACCGGGATTTTAATACTGAGTCAGGAGAACTGACCCCAAAAGGATCTTTTAACCGTAAGACAATTGAGAAGAATTTCCTTCCTGTAATTGAAACCTTGTATATCAGCAATGTTGTGACCATTTCAACCAAGGATTATAACATCAGGATCCCGAGATGGTTTTTCAGGGACCTTGGGATTCTTGAAAATGACATCCTTCTGGAGGAAGGAAAATTATTTGACAGAAGGAATAAACGCTACCTTCATTTGCGGAAAACTGAGGAAGGGATTTTTGAGGTTGGGGATCTACGGTATAAAGTTGTTTCTTCAGACCTTGACCTCGGCGTTTTTGCGCGTCAGCCTAAGATATGGTTGGGAAACCCGGAACTGCTTGCTTTTTGTCCGGTTAAAGAGGGCTGGGACGTTTCCCTGGGCCCTATTTCTGAATCTGCTTATTTTATTGAAGACAGGAATTATCGTGATGAGGATTTTTATCCTAAAAAAGCATTGCGAAATCAGGAGTTACAAAAGGTTCATCAACTTATATGCCGTTCTTTGTTTCTGACAGTTGAAGAATCTTCTGCAGCAGTAATTGAATTAGGAAGACTTTTTACTGAGGTGGAACAAAGACTTGCCTGGCTCATCAGGCTAAGAATTGAAGCCCTTGCGTATCATCCTGAAGAGAAAATCCGAACCCTTGCTTACCGGACAATTCTTTTGAAAGCTCCGGATCCAGAGCAAATCCAAAACCTTACTGTTTTTATTGAATCCGGACTTTCATTTCTGAATGAGGATTCGATAAGGGAAATTGCATCGGGTAATTTTGGGA
>Ga0182027_10016569_pt1 | contig 10057 bp, 5 predicted proteins | sample 712E1DmetaG_FD_121300 | JGI IMG/M metagenome (GOLD analysis project Ga0182027, IMG submission 121300) | Permafrost microbial communities from Stordalen Mire, Sweden - 712E1D metaG (Illumina Assembly) | ecosystem: Environmental > Terrestrial > Soil > Wetlands > Permafrost | place: Sweden... | reverse complement strand
GGGAAGAGGGGGAGTGGGCTTCCATATCGGCCATATTCGAATCGACTATGGAATTACTCCAAGCGTAGCCGAAGAACAGTTCCATCAAATATCGATAGCGTATGATTTATAAAGATTAAACAATCCCATGCATGTTATTCAATGATTACAAGTTCGTAATATATATGTATTCGGAACAACACAAATAACATAGCTTGAGTATCAGGTGTTTCCAATGGAGAACATATTCAATAAAACCCGCAGCGCTGCCTTACAGGATGTTATGAGAGCAGCTCATAAAATCGCTCAAAGCGATTTGAGCGTTCTTATTGTTGGAGAACATGGCACGGGTAAAGAGTGGTTAGCGCGAATGATCCATCAACTCAACCATACAAGAACAGGGCCATTCTGGCCGTTTGACTGTGCTGCAATACCTTCTAAAGATATCGAAAAGGAACTGTACGGATCCGAAGAACTCACTCAGAATGGAGTTATCATCCTGCGGGGGGCTTTCGAAGAAGCTGAACAAGGAACGCTTTTATTAAATGAAATAGACTTTCTTCCTGCAGCCATCCAGATGAAAGTATCTCGAACTGTTGAATTACGCACGATTCACAGGGTAGGCAACGATAAAACTCTGCCTATCGATGTACGAATCATTGCAACATTGAGCCAGCCGGCAGATTCTCTCATCGCCGGCGGTACACTCAGCAAAGATATGTTTTATAGAATCAGCCCCGTGGTTCTTGAACTTCCACCGCTCCGTCAACATAAGGAAGATATACCGCTGTTCATCGAAAAATTTCTGGCAGATTTACTCATCCACAATAAGAGTACTATCAAGGGGGTCAGCCAAAAAGCAATGCAGATTTGTCTTGAATACGATTGGCCGGGAAATGTAAGGCACCTTAAAAATGCCCTCGAATATGCTTTCATTATGTGTACCGAATCTTTGATTCAGCCAGAACATTTTCCTGCATACTTGAGAGCATCTTCACCTGAGAAGGGCTCTCATCTCGCACACACAACAATAAACCAGACCGAGGGAAAAAGAGTTGGACCACAGGATCCTTTCACTATCCCTTAAAATATCCACAGATATTATTGAGAATTTTTCCTTAAGAATAATTTCTTAGCAGTCTGAAGAAGAAGATCTTTTTTCCCCTCCGGAGCTTTTCCGTCATACCCTCCCAAAAGGTCATAAATCATAATGCCACCAAGCTGCAATGACTGTGCATATTCAATTTTTAATCTAACACTCATAGTATCCTCGTAGGTGATAAGTTCTGATTCTGATGCCTGCCAAGGTACGAGAGAAGAGGCATCCCAATGTCGTCCTTCTTGAGGAATATCCTGAACATAAAAAAAGTCCGTCCATCGATATCGTTGTCCCGGTTGTACCGGAGGTTCAACTTTATGGAATATTGCGCCGAGAAAAGAAATACTTAATCCTAATTTATGCGCTGGATATCCTTCTTTAATCCATTGATTGGGTCCATGCCCCGGCTGATTGACAGCATAACCATTATATCCCTTAAATATTGTCGATACTTCTAATGGAGAATTGTATCCAGTTTTAGGATCCTGACTATTGCCTCCATACATACCGTATGTCATAGGATTGATTTGATCACAGGCAGCAAGAAGTGAGTCTTTATTATAGCGTTCACCAGGATATTCCAAGGTTGTGGCAATGAATTCTCCTCTGGGTTTCCACAGATCAAGTTCCCGACGAAATTTCATGATGAAACGGCTAAAATCATCTCGCTGTTTTTTTGTGGGAAATTCCCAGTCCAATTCTATTCCATCATATCCTCGCCGTTTTGCATACATACACGCAGCGAGAACAAACGTTTCCGTCCTCTCCTGATCTTCCGCAATCCAGCCCATATTTTCCGCTCCCTGACCATATATTCCACCGACCGAAAGGATTACTTTTGCATTTACTTTATGTGCGCGCGTGATTAAATCTTTTTGAATGTCTGAAGTATACCATGGATTCTTCATGTCATTTCCATTGTAGGTACCGCCATATTGAATATTAAAAGAATCCTGCTTACTGACCAAGACATCAAGATATGGAGACGTCTTAACGGGATTTGCACTGAAGTGAATGATATGAGTCACTTTACTAAAATCTACTTTCTCCGGATACATTCTCGGAACTGACCAAAGACCATAGTATGCAGAGATCCATTTTTTCTGTGTTTGCGGCCAAACCGGGCTTAATGTGAATAACCATAGAACAATAACAAGGAAACAATATCTATTTTTCATAGAGCAATCATTCTCCAGATATTCAATAATTTTCTTCGTGTCTTCCTAGAGTATACCATATTACTCGTTCATTCATGTTTGTTATATTAAATATACATATAAACAGTTTCTTCTTCCTCAAAAAAAAAGATAACCAATCAAATTAGCTGTCATGTCCATGTTTTATGCGAACATCCATTGAACAGAGCAAGCTGTGGCGGATTAGGCTCAAAAAGAAATAAAAATCCCGTTTTTATCTCCTCTCATAAGGAAGATAAAAAACGGGACCAACAACAGAAGGAACGTTTCTCTGTATATTGAATAATTTATCTTGTTAAAAATTGGGTTTTGCCATCACACCTTTTGCAACAAACCCAGCAAAAGCCCCCTCACCTTCTGATGGAATATGAACGCGCACTTCTTCCTCATGGCGCATCGAGTGAACTCCTACTGAACTTACACGGCCTTGCGACTCCAGAATCGGAACAGCGAGCTTTAATTCTTTCTCTTCATGATAATCTTCATACAATATTCGCAGCTTTTTCAAGTCGACTTTGTTTTCTTTAGCCAGCTTCCTTACCCGTTTCATAGCCTCAGGTTGAATTGTCTCGCTACAGATAACAATTTCATTGATTTGTTTTTCCCGAATCAACTTGCTCAGCTTCCAATGTCCGCCTAAAACAGGATATCCATTGACATACTTTCCTTCCATCGCGGGATTATCATCAATGAACCCTACTGGAATCCAGCTGTCGATGTTCGATTCCAGCATACGCTCCAGCATCAGGCTTCCATTAACATCCGCGCCATAAATAATAACACGCTTCCCTTTCACCGGATATCTTCTTGAAATATACTGAAGAGCACGAAATGATACGCGCATACCGAGAACCATTGAGGCAAGTAAAAAATTATCGAGTACTAAGACCACAAAATTTGCCTGTGTGAATGGACGAAGGAAGATTACTTCAGCCAGTCCGGTGGCAACAACAGCCAGCACCAGAGTTCTGATAAGAGTCAGTGCATCGCCGATACCAAAGAACTGATAGGTTCTCTTATATTGACCGGAGAAAATAAACACGGCAAGCTGCACTGTTGCAATGATAGAAATTCGCTTAAAAAACTCTCGCCCCAAGGGATCGGCCATATTCACTTTGTCAACCATTATAGAAGCAAGAATATATGAGATTAAAATAAATCCAAGATCGAAAAAGATTTGGAAAGACTCTCGATTCATAATTGGGCGGTCATACAATGGCAGCAGCGTTCCATTTTGAAGAACAGCCATTTCTTTGTATTGAAGACGCCGAATACCCATCACCAGAGCAACTCCGACTGCCAGGAGAATAAGTGATGCTACAAAATTAGTAACGATGGTAATTGCAAATGCTGCCAATCCGAGACCGCACGAGACAAGATACAGAACAAGCACGGCATTCCGGTGACTTAAACCCTCTGAGATAAGTTTATGATGAATATGACTGCGATCAGGTTGAAACATCGAGCCGAATTTACTGATATTATTCTTGCCATCAGATGAAATTGCAGGAGCCGTTCGTAATACTCTCCGAATCATGGAAAGCAATGTATCCATGATTGGCAATCCGAGTGCCAAAATAGGCAATAAAAGAGCAAATCCAGTGGTAATTTTTGTAGAACTCTTTACGGATAAGACAGCCAACATAAATCCTAAAAAGAGACTTCCTGAATCACCCAAAAAGATTTTTGCGGGATTGAAATTATATCGGAGAAATCCCAACAACGACCCCGCCAATAAAAAAATGAGAATTGCCGATCCAACATCTCCCTGCATCAATGCAATGGGAAGCATCGTCATCGATGCAATAAGTGCCACACCTGCAGCAAGCCCATCCAATCCATCGATGAGATTGATTGCATTCGTTACTCCAACAATCCAGAGGATTGTAATTGGAAAATCTAACAGCCCGACGTTCAAGAAACCAACTCCAAAAACACTTGAAACTTTTGTAACACTAAATCCTGCAAAATACATGAGAACGCCAAGTAAAAGTTGGCCTAAAAATTTTTGTGCAGGCCGGAGAGAACGAATATCATCCCAGATGCCCAGCGCAAGAACAAGCGCCAAGGAACCAAAGAGGAACATTCCTTCTTTGCTTGCAATCCAAGTGTTGATTATGAGTCCGCGATCTAAAAAAAAGAAAGCTATGAGTGACATGAAGACACTCATAAAGATCGCTACACCGCCAAGTCTTGGTGTTGGAGTACTATGGACTTTTCGTTCATTTGGTTTATCCATTGCCCCAACACGTTTGGCGAGTTCTATCACCCACGGTGTAAGTACGAGAGATAACGAAATCGATGAAACAAATGCAACTATCAGAGGGATGATCATAATCCTCTAACCCCTTCCTTTCAATTTACTGTGAAGTGTCCGCCGGCTGATTCCAAGGATACGTGCGGCCGCAGATTTATTATTCTGAACAGATTCAAGTGTGTGATAAATTAGTAACTTTTCTGATTCCGCAAGCGAAACTCCTACGGGAACAACAACAGAATGAGACACTGTTTTTGTTCCGCCAATTTTTTCTGGAAAATAACGATGCGTAATGGTCTCATCAGGACATACAAGCATCATACGTTCAATCAGATTGCGAAGTTCCCGAATATTTCCCGGCCAATCATAAGCAGCCAATAGCTCCATCGAATCTTCAGAAAATTGTTTGGGGTTTTGTTTATACTGCCGTGCCAATACACCCATAAAATGTTGAGCAAGGAGAGGAATATCTTCCTTCCTTTCACGAAGCGGCGGAAGAACAAATTCAACAACGCTTAAGCGATAAAACAAATCCTCTCGAAGCACGCCGTCCTTAAGTGCCGCAGGAATATCTCTATTGGTTGCAGCAACGACCCGTGTTTCCACACTTACTTCTTCTCTGCCGCCGAGCCTTCGGAATGATTTGTTTTCAATGGCACGAAGAAGCTTTGCCTGCGTTTGTGGATGCATCTCCACAATCTCATCTAAGAACAATGTGCCGCCATGCGCCAATTCGAAACATCCCGCCTTCTTGGAAACCGCTCCTGTGAATGCTTCTTTTTCATGGCCGAACAGTTCATTGTCCACTACATCTTTGGGAAGAGCAGCACAATTAATCGCTATAAAAGGACTCTGACGCTTTTCACCCATGTGATGGATCAACCTGGCAATAATGTCTTTTCCTGTTCCGCTTTCACCCGTAATAAGTACCGAAGCTGCTGAGTTTGCAACGAGTCTTACTTTGGCAAGAATATCAAGAATCGAAGGATTATTGCCGATAAAAGCAGGAGCTTCGTCCAGAAAACCTTTCAGCGTCGAAAGTGTTTCATCGCACTCTATCGTATTCCACTTTTCAGAAACCATTTAAATCTTACCCCTTTTACCTATCGTTTATTTTTACGTAAGAGTGTATCCAGCTAATTCGACGAATACTACCCGTTTAGAATTATTGATTCACCCTACTATTGTCAAATTGTCAACAAATACAGGATTTTGTACGAGTCAAAAAAAGCCTCTGCTCTTACATCATTCGACGAGTCATCTCGTCCGGTGTTCCCTTGTAATTGTAACCTCATAGCCAACATTTTAGTTCCTGCTCTTCTGAGCACCTTTGGAATTGTGCCGGATGAAAAACTGAATTTTTACACGGGTTCATCGACGGCATTCTTTTGTGCGACTTCCAACTCATTCATCTCTTCCTGCAAGAGATTTTGGAAATTGAGCATGTCTTCCGATGTTTCGATCTGCTTGCACATTGCTTCAGAGAGATTCAACATGGCACGGACACTCACCGAGACAACATTCATATCCTGCGCAATTGCATTGAAGGCCTGCATAAAGTCCGCCCGCGCCTTTTCTTTCACATTGGGTAATAACGATTGCATGTCTTCTTGAATGTTGAGCACCAGCAACGACAGGCTGTTATTCACAATAGAGGAAAGCGACGACAATGTTGCATGAAACAGTTCAGCGGATTTTAAATTTTTTTCATGCGTTTGTTCATTCAATTGATTCCGCATTTTTTCTTTTTTGAAAAGAAAACGCTCATAGGCACTGTTGATCGCGATCGGGAGGTGAAAGATATCTATCGTGTCTTTCGCAAAGTAATCATACGCCCCTAACTTCATCGCTTCCACTGCAAGGGTCTCAGATCCTACCGCAGTGAGCATGATAGCCGGAGTTTCCATTTTTTGTTCATGCATCCACTGCAGTACATTCAAACCGGAGATGCCCGGCATCCGATAGTCTAATATGACAACATCAAAATGAGACGCTCGAAGAAGATTTATTGCGGCTTCTCCACAATCGCATGATTCAACAACATATCCCGAATCATTCATTGCCGACTCGAGAGCCAGCCTAAAGGCATCTTCATCATCGACAATTAACAACCTTAATGGGTTCGACATAGATTTTTGCTTCTTCCAATGGTGGATATTATTTTGATTTCTAAAACTGAAATAAACTATCAGAAATCCAGAGTTAAAACAACTTAGAAATCTCTAACATAAATTAGAACATTCTAATCTGTTTTAGGGGATGGTAGGCTTTTTAGGGACCTTTTTTCGAACATTCCAATAGAGGATGTATAACAGCCAGCATCAAATATCTTTTTGAGCTTTTGCCGGCGGATAATTGACGAAGATGGCCAGTAAGTTTTTTCCTCAACAATAACCCTTGAAACTATTTTAACAAAATAAACTTTTTTGTTATTGATACCCCAGCGATATCCAGTCTATAGAAATATGTACCTGATGGTAACTCAATATTATTGTTAATTCGGCCTAAGTCGAATGCCGGTTGATAGAACCCTATATCTTGCTCTTCGTTGATCAATATACCAATTCGTTGACCGAGTATATTGAAGATTGTTAATTTCACCCACGACTTCTTATAAAGAGAATATGGGATTCTCGTGGATGAATTAAAAGGATTGGGAAAATTCTGACCAAGCTGGACTACTACGTTCGAAGGAAGCCCACTACCGCTTACTGCGACATCGAGTGCAGGTGCCCCACCACCCACATTTATAATATTGCCGCTGTAATTCTCTACAACAGTTGGAGAAAACCGTACATAAATAGATCTTGAAGATAGAGTATCACTGCTATAGGAGATAGAAATAGATGAATCAAATCCAGCACCACTTGTCGCTGACACTTGAAACACTCTTGATGAGGTTATTGTGATAGACCCGGGAGCAATCAAATTTGTTCCAGAAAGTGCATAGGACTTTTCGCCTGATACTCCACCGGTTGTCACAGAACCGAAAGAGAGAGATGTCGAACTAATACTTAAAGAAGCAGCACTTACACCTGTTCCACTTAATGTCACGTCTTGTGATGTCGCACCACCTCCAACGTTTATGATATTACCGCTATAATTCTGTACCGCCGTTGGAAAAAACCGAACATAGATTGTCGTGGAAGGTAAATTACCGGTTGTATAAGAAATATTGATAGAAGAGGTAAATCCGGAACCACTTGCAGTCGATATGGCAAATCCGTTTGTTGCTGTTATTCTTATGGTGTCATTTGCAGGCTGCAAGTTCGAGCCAGAAAGCGTGTATGCATGTTCACTGGATGTATTAAGTAGGACACTACCAAAGGATAACGATGTTGGACTCACTGTTATCGTTGGTGGTACACTATTCCCACTCACATATACACTCTGAGCTGTTGCACCACCTCCTGCATTTGTGATGTTGTTAGAATAATCCTGTACTGCTGTTGGTGAAAACCTTACATAGATTGTTTGCGTTGAAAGTGTTCTACTGGTATATGCTATTCTTTTTGACGAAGTAAAACCTGAACCGCTTACAGTTGATATTGAAAATCCTGCTGGCGCTGTAATTGTAAGAGAATCATTTGAAGGTGTAAGGTGTAAGCCGGAAAGAGTGTAGGTCTTTTCTGGAGAGATCGTGTTTATCGTAACATTGTCGAACAATAGTGACGTAGGATTCGTTGTTATTAACGGATCCGACAGAGATTTTCCAATTCCTGTTACAGATACATTTTGAGTTGCAGCACCACCTCCAATGTTTGTGATATTTCCAGAATCACTTTGTGCTACCGTTGGCAGGAACCTCACAAAAATTGTTACGGGTGAAGAAGACGATATTGTTCCTCCAGAATAAGGCACACTTACCGATGGACCAAATCCCGAACCCGTCGTCAAGGAAACTTGATAAGCAGATGATGGAGCCGTGACTATAATATTCCCGCTTGCAGGCGTAAAATATAAACCAGAAAGCGTGTAGGTCTTTTCATCGGATGTATCATGAGTTACAATACCGCCAAACGGTAATGATGATGGGATTACTGTTATCGTCGGAACTACGCCGTTCCCGCTCACAGATACATTTTGAGCTATAGCACCACCTCCAGTGTTTGTGATGTTTCCGCTATAGGTCCGCTGTACTGTTGGCAAGAATCGTCCTCGAATCGTCTTCGCAGAAAGCGCGCCGCCGGTATAGGAAATTGTAATGGATGAGTCAAAGCCCGAACCAGTAGTTGACGACACCTGGAATCCTGCTGGTGCAGTGATGGTGATGTTTCCATTTGCAGGCAGTAAATTCGATCCAGACAACACGTACGTCTGTTCATTCGAAATATTGTTGATGACGACATTTCCGAATGATACAGTTGTCGGGGTTACCGTCAGCACAGGCGCGGCGACGGAGATACCTGCACCAGTCACTACAACATTCTGCGATGTTGCCCCACCGCCCGCATTGGTGATGGATCCACTGTAAGACTGCACAGCAACTGGAGAGAATCTGACATAGATTGATTTCGTAAACGTATTGCTGTTACTCTTGAGTGCAGCAGCTACTGCAGGATACCATGCAGCCGCCATCTTATGATACCCTTGAACACTCGGATGTATGCCATCGACAACATCCGTAGCAGAATTCAGTGCAGAGTAATTGTCGACCAACGTAATATATCGGCCTGCAGCTTGTTTTGCAGCGACCAGTGCCGGAAGTAATGCATTATAGCTTGTAAGGATCGTCTCGTTTACCGTGTTCCCGGTATAGGTGTGCGATAAATTGCTTAAGATCACTTTAATAGAAGGGTTAACGGACCATATTTGATCAAGGAAAGAACTCATGCTATCTCTCACTTGGGTAGCGGTTCGGACACCCGACCAAATATCATTTACACCAAGCATGATTAACATAATATCCGGTGGATTCGCAGTCAAGGCTGCGACGATATCTTTATTCCATACGTGAGTACTACCCGAGTTGTCGATAGTTGCAGATACATACCCTTCGTGATCCCAAAATGCTTGAGGAAAAGTAAACCCAAGATTTACGTCTACATGGTTTGAAGTATTTCTTCCAACGTAGTCAAATGTAAAACTTGAATCGATTAAAAGTTTGTAAAGGAACGACCTGTAGCCGCCTTCCCAATCGAGTTCTGTGATCGAGTCACCTAAGGGCATGATCTTCGGTCCGCCGCTTGACATGGTATACGCAGTGCTGATGGTAGTTGCGAACCCTGAACCACTGATTGAGGAGACCTGAAAACCATTCGGTGCTGTGATGCTGATGTTCCCGCTTGCTGGTGTTAGGTTCGAACCCATAAGGACATATGATTGTTCAGGAGAAATTGTATCAATCACAATGTTGCCGAAAGATAATGATGTCGGAAACATCGCGAGCGTTGGAGGAGAAGCAGTGCCGACACCGGTTCCCGTTACTGCGACATTCTGCGTTGTTGCCCCACCGCCTGAATTCGTGATATTGCCAGCATAGTTCCCCGATGCTGTTGGAGAAAACCTGACATAGATCGTGGTTGC
>Ga0182027_10016567_pt1 | contig 10058 bp, 13 predicted proteins | sample 712E1DmetaG_FD_121300 | JGI IMG/M metagenome (GOLD analysis project Ga0182027, IMG submission 121300) | Permafrost microbial communities from Stordalen Mire, Sweden - 712E1D metaG (Illumina Assembly) | ecosystem: Environmental > Terrestrial > Soil > Wetlands > Permafrost | place: Sweden... | reverse complement strand
ATTACTTACTGAGTTTGTTAGTTATTTTAAATTAATTATAAAAAAAATAGTTTCTGAATAAAACTTCTTTCCCCATAAAATATTTTAACATTGAACAACTATTTGATATTAATATTGTTTTCTTAATATTCTCTATATTCTCTAAATAGAGCTTATTTCAGCATGAAACACTTTAAAAGTCAACTGCAATGTAATATTCATTATATCTTTTAATGAAATACAAAAACAAAGAACTTATCATTTATTATATAACTTTAGCAATATTTTCTAAAAATATATTAATCAAATTGGAAAATAGGCATGTTTGGCATTCTAAATTGTACATATAACTCTTAGTCTATAAATAGGTTGATTTAATTGATATGAAATCTTTCCCAAAAAAAGTAAAATTTTAGCCTTTGAAATCTTACTAGAATAGTTATGGAAACTCGCGATATCAAATAGTTTGGACAGCGCCTAAATTCCATTATCGTTCTTCTGTTGAACTTATTTTTATTACTTGAGCATTTCCTTAATTTTTTGCATATTAGCTATAGCTTCTTTTTTTATCTCTATCATCTTTTCCATACCGCTTATTTTCATTTCTAAAATTTTCATTATTTTTTCAATTCTCATTACTGCAACTTTCTTTTTTTGTTCTTCAGTCAGAAGTTCCCACGTCTCTTCCATTATCGTTTCAATTATTGGTCCCTTTCCAGCCATGGAATGTTTTTCGCACATATTTAAACATCTCCTTATATATATTAAAATATATATAATCTAGTTCAAATCTTGTTTTAAATATATCATATCGATTGAAAGCTTGGAAGAGTTGTTTCTGCTGTCTGCCTAAATATAGTCACTTCGAATGTATGTTGTTCTTACTTTTTTCAGTGTTTCTTAAACATTTCATGTGAAAGTAATTTTTATTCTAAAATTATCATAAAATATAATTAATATTTAAATGATGTTTTATTTGAAAATGTTTTATGCGGAAGCGGGTATTATTCCCAGACTATTCTGGTATATAATGTGTAATATAATAATTATAATACTGCTTCCATATTTAATTGTTGTCCAATGTTAAAATGTTCTGCGGGGGATAATTTTTTAATTAAAAACTATTTTTTTTATAAATAATTTAATATACTATATCTGATACGTGTATTGGTAACCAACCATAAATTAGAGCTTATCGAAATTCTCATTAACTAACTGATTTTGGGTAGGTTGAATAATTACCAAAAACAAAACCCCTTAAAATTATTATTCAGTTATATTTTACATAAATTGTGTTATAACTTTATTTTATGGAGATATTTGATATGAACTGGCCTGCTAAGAGAACAATTTCAGGACCCACACGCTGGGATCCTTTTGAAGAGATTAGGAAAACGCAGGAACGCCTGAACCTGTTGTTTGAAGATTTCATGCCTATGAAAAAATGGGGAGGTGGGAATGTATTTACCCCTGCTATTGACATCAAGGAAGAAGAAAACAAGCTTGTAGTCACTACCGACTTGCCAGGGATAAATAAAGAGGATATTGAAATAAACCTTAAAGAAGACATGCTTGAGATAAGTGCAAAGAGCAGAAAGGAAAACGAAACAGAAGAGGAAGGATATATTCGTAAGGAAAGAGAATATACTCACTTTTACCGAGCTGTCCGCCTGCCCAGTAGTGTTAAAGAAGAGGGAAGCACTGCAAAAATTGAAAATGGTGTTCTGGCGATAACACTTCCGAAAATGAAGCTGGAAGAGCCAGCAAAAAAAATACAGATAGAATAATATTCAAGAGCTGATAGATAATTTTCGATGTAATAAGACGGTTTTCTCTTTAATATTTTTGGTGGTTTCGGTGAGCTAGTGCACATGGCGGTGGCGGTCACGGTGGCTGGGGTGGCTGGCCCTTACATGAGTTATCGCCATATGGGTTATGGCTATCCTGCAGCCCCGGTAGTCGAAGAAGCTCCAGTCCAACAAGTTTGCTGCCCGCCTAAAAAAACTTCGGCTACAGCAAAAGCTAAAGCTTCAGCCTATTAAAAATATGAAATCATCAGTGGTAAACGTATATTCAATTTTGAAAATAATCAATTAAAAGTTCATAAATACTGAAGAGGATTTTGAATAAATCTCAATTTTGGTTGGTATTTATAAAACCTACATAAGAAATTTATTGAAAATCAAAGATTTATCGAAATCTTCTATAATTATAAAAATCGGAGTGAAATGGGGAGTTTTAATGGATTGCAAGAATTCAATTTTATCTACGGAAACAGATCCAATTTGTAAAATGCAGGTCGATAAAAGGAAAGCAAAATTCACGAGTGAGTATAAGAGAAAGACGTACTATTTCTGCTCCCTTTTCTGTAAAAAGGAATTCGATGAAAAACTTATCGAATAACCGAGTTATGTAGATATCTATAGCATTATGTTACCGTAAGGATTATTAAATACTATTAATTTGCCAGGCCTATGAAAGCTCTTGAAGAAATAGTAGCTTACAAAGAATATACATAAAGACGAATATCTTCTTTAACTCTCTTAGAACTTATGCACTTGAAATCAAAAATCAAGGGCAATAGACATTTTTATTTTAAGTTATTGTTATCCAATTTAATGTTTTTATATTTTTTTAGAAATAAATATCACGATTCTTAGTTCAATCACATAATTCCTATTTAATATATAATTGCTAAATGCTAAATGCACAGTTTTTGTAATAAACCTATTTATCAGTAAAAACAATCAAAACATAAGCTTTGTCAGTAAAACTATTGACTCTACATCCTGCTTTTTGCAGTGAAAGAAAAGGATAAAAGAGCCAGTCAGACTTTACAAAACTTGAGCTACACTATCAAAGTAAACCTATCAAAATTAGATGTAAAATTTGAAAAATAGCAATATTTTCTGACAATGGTTGCTATCTTTAAAATATGGTATTTCCTGATAACTGTGTGATATCACTCAGAAATAATAATAAAATATAATTGATATTAAAGTACATATAATTTTTAAAATGTTTCATGCAGAAATAAGATTTATTCAAAAACTATTATAATACATAATTAATATTAAATTGTTGTTAAGTGTCAAAATATTCCATTGGGAAATAAGTTTTATTCAGAAATCATTTTTTTTATAAATAATTTAAAATAACTCGGTAATTTAGTGTGTATTGGTAGGTTAAATAGTTACCAAAAGACAAAATCCCTTAAAATTATTATTTTTAAAAATAAAGGAGTGAAATAAATGTTGAAACAATCATCTAGTAGGATGAAAAAGGTGCTAGTTCTTTTGCTGGCAGTCCTTTTTGTAGTATCATTGACAGCAGTGGCAGCAAGTGCACGTGGCGGCGGTGGCGGCCATGCCGGAGAAGGGGGCTATGGCGAAGAAGGCGGTTATGGACCCGGCGGTATTTATAATACACCATATTATGAAGGGAACCCAAACGAAGATTATGCAGCCGTAAACCAACCAGATTATGCAGGTGACGTCTATACATGATAGGTAGCTGTTTTTAGCTATTTAGGACTTACTTAGTTTAAATAAGTAGGACTCATTTATTGTACTGGGAGTTTAATATTGAAAATATCGACCAAGTAATAGAAGACAACCATGCATAGTTTTTGTATGAAAACTTCCGCATCAGGAAAAACAATAAATCCTGTTTTTGTGGTGAAGACCAAAAGTACAGAATCATTTAAATTTTACAAAATTTTTGGTACACTGTCACGCCAATGCATTAAATTTTTTTTCTAAATTCTTCATAAATTTCACGTGAAATCCGACTTTGTTTCAGGATTTCCTTTAGCAAGCCAATACCCCACTCTTCATTTCCGTGCACTGGCACAACTGTCTTCCTGCCATCAGGATGAGCGTATCTTACATGGCTTCCTACCTGATGGATTTTTTGAAAACCAATTATTTCAAGTATTTTACACATCTCTCTCCCACTTACTGGTAGGAGCCTACTCATACCTTTACCTCTACCTGCTGAATTCCTACAAACTTCAACGGCATAATATCTTCAAGTTCCTCTGCTTCAAGGCAAACTTGAATCGCCTCTTTTACACGCTCTATTGCTTGTTCAACATTTTTTCCCTGAGTGTAACAACCCGGTATGTCAGGAACTTTTGCAATATATATACCATCTTCATCCTGTTCGATCAGGACCGTATAATTCAAGCTCTGGCCTTTCATTGTTACCAAAATATCATTTAATCTATGAGTATTTAAAACAGTCTAGGCTAACCAACAATTTATGGCAAAAACGTTGCTGTTATGGTGTGGATCTCTTGGAATTCATAGAACCTATAGTACTCATGCAATGTCTGAAACTAATTACCCTAACAACAATAGTAAATAGAAAAATCCCAAGAAGTTGTTCTTATGGTTCAGGGGATCAGGAATAGATACATTATACGCTATTTAACTAAAACTATTACGGTATAGTATATGTATGGAAAATATTATACTATGTTATGTTCAGCAAATATATTAGGATCCATAAATGCACTATGACATAGATCCTAGAATAAACTATTTTAGTGTAGTTATGTGTCTGAAAGTAAACATTCATCAAAGCACTCTCAAACAGATATATTGGCCTGTACATACAGCCCATCTTGTAGCTTATAAATTTAGTCTTTTGATACAGAATTGATAACCATAAGACTTCAGTCATTCACTGCTGTTATCATGGACAAGAATTAAAATTCATGATCTCCAGGACAATACCTGCAAGATCGATAAGCTAGAAAATCTCTAGTATCCAAGCTAAATCATTAAGATTTTTGTTTCCCTAGATTAAGCTTTGAATATAGGCAGCTTTCTTATGCAGAGTTTTTGCTATAAAATCTATGCATAAATTATCAGATAATAAAGAAAAATGATAAAGCAAGCTCTTGTTTCAAATATTTTTTTGTAAAACCCCATCGACCTTATAGCTGCCGAACCAACCGTTCAAATCCAACTGTTAAAAATCAAAACCCATCATCAAGGTTTCCGTTATTAACCGGATTCATGTTGCTGGGGTTTCAGTAATTAGCCGAATTCATGTTGCTGGGATTTTCGTAATTAACCGGATTCGAGTTGACAGGGATATTGTTATCAACCGAGTTTAAGTTTGCAACCGAATTTGAGTCTTTGACCGACTGACTAGAACATGCGCTTGCTGAAGCAACTGTTAATGTTACTATGAAAAATACAGCTATCAAAATATTAATTGTCGTTTTTATTCCGGAAAGTTTTTGCTTACTCATTTGTTTCATCTCCAAAATTTTGCTTAATTTGATACATTTTTATGTTTTCTATCAATAGACACACTATGAAAATATTATTTCACCAAATAAACAATCATGCACTATATTTTAGCAAACCGGATTAAATGTAGTATAATTTAATTAATAATCTGCCAATTTGATTTTAAATTACACTACTTAATTATTAATAACCATCTGATTTATATTTATACTGAAGTCTTGTTTCTAAATACAGGTTATTAACTAAAATAAGCAGGCGGTTATATCACCTGGAAAATCTTAGTGATAAATTAGTTTTTCTCATAAAAATTCTTAACAATAGCACATACTTTTTCGGAAAAACTTAATGTTAAATTCTGAAGAGTTCAGAAAATAATAAAAATCATTATTAATATTTAGTTGTTTTTTGATCGTGAAAAATCACATATGGATTATTTTTCAATTAAGTATTGAATTTAGTTACTTTGTTTAGATAAAGCTCCTTTTTTGTACCAAGCATATGAATCCTACGAGTTAATTTCAATTGCTTTGTTATGCGCTTTTAATGCTTCATTACATTTAGTTAAAGCAGCTACTTTCTTGCTCCAAGCCTTTACTTCTGCACTTCATGATAAGGATATTTCAGCAGCTCGCTGCGGCAATGGACATACTTAAAACTTTCAAATATTTGTGACTTTATTTTTAAATCTAGTATTTAGACTCTACAAAGAAACTATAAAAATACATTAGTACTTATAGGTTGCAACATATATATATTGTAAAAACAATTACTATAAATAAATTTGCATAATATATACGGAAATACCAGGAGATGTATAGTATGATAAAATCAGATCCAAAAGTATTACCTAAAGCTGATGACGTTAACGCAGAAAAGACAGCTGAACCGGTCGTAAAAACAAACTCTTCTGCTAAGGCTATTTAAATACAAAATTCATTTTTTTTCTCTTGATAATCCTTGCTTTTTAAAAAATAGTATCTGTGAAAGGAGATATTAAAACATGTGCGAAGAACATTCAATGATAGGAAAAGGTCCAATAATGCAGACTGCAATGGTTGAGATGTGGGAACTTCTGACAGTAGAACAGAAAAAGAAAGTTGCAGTAATGAGAATGGATATGATAATTAAATTGATGGAAATGAAAATCAGTGATCTGGAAAAGATGATCTCGTTAAAGAAAACTGCTATAGCTGATGTTCAAAAGGTCAAGGAAATGATACAACAAGGCAAATAAGTTAGATAAAAAATAACCATTGCATCAAAACAGATATCAATAAACTTATTTTTGGTAGGTTGAATAGTTACCAACAAACAAAACCCCTTAATAAAAATCATTATCTAAAAATTATTAATTTCAATAATAAAGGAGTGAAATAAATGTTCAAACAATCATCTAATGGAATGAAAAAGGTACTGGCTATTTTTATGGCAGTCCTTTTTGGAGTATCTTTGACAGCTGCAGCAGTAAGCGCAGAACCTGTTATGGTTAAAGAGAAGAAAATGGTCGTGAACAGCGAAACTAACAAAAACATGAACACTAAGAACATGGACATGAAGAAGGACATGAAGAAGGACATGAAAGAACATGGACATGAAGAACATGGACATGAAAAAGATGCACATGAAGAACATGGATATGAAGGACATGGACATGAAGAACATGGAGATGGATATTAAAACTGACGATAACAAGTACCGATCTGGCGATACATCGCTAAATTGATTATCTCACTAACTACACAAATAATTTTTTTCTCATGTTTCTATTTATGATGGCTGGTTAGGCTAATTAGTTTAAAGTGTCTCCAGGAGCTTGTGGGACTCCTAGAACACCTGGAGCTCCTGAAAATACTTGGAAATAATTAACCTAAACAACCATCATACTTATAATGCACCAAATGCACCAAACGGTATGAAAAAATATATAATGTAGTAAAACTAACACTACTTGGGGGACAGACAAATAATTTTCCCAGAATGTGGTAAATACTGTTGATGTATGCATCGTCAGCAGTATCATCCATCTATAATTAGTTATGAAGAGTTAGATTCCTGTAATGGTCCATTTGTTTAAAACTCGAACCCATAACCCCTGTTCAATCGTATTGCAAACAAGCAGTAGTTTAGTGATTCATGGAAAAATGAAAGGTCGACCTGAAAATTTAAGCACAATAAATGAATTTTTTAATACTGTACTGTTTATTATGTGCATTTATTCACAGTACTTCTGGGAAATACAATAAATTATCTTTTTTAACATCGGTTTATATAATAATAAGTCGTAATATCTTATATGGCATCTTTGATAAATTCTTTTGTTTTTCCAATTAATACTACCCCCACTCACAAATATCAAAAACAGATGCCAGTTTATTCTTTTGAACTAAAAATTAGAACTTTTTCGTATACATATTAATCTCCGTTTCTTTTTCTAGATATTCTAATAACAAAGGAAATATCTCTCTAAAATGATTGGATTTTAAGTGTTTATCTAGGTTATTTTTATCTCTCCATTCTTCTAGCATCGTCAAGATTCCTGGATTATCTAATTCCTGGTAAAGTCCATAGTCCATGCAGCCTTCTTCTTTTACAGATTCTTCAACAAGTTAAAATACTAAAATCGCATTTACTATAGAAAATATAATTATTAGAGTATTTGGAAAAAGTGAGGAGTATATCTTGGAAGAGTTGTGTTTACTGTAAACCCAAATACAGTTACTTCGAATAAATATCGTCACCAGTATATTTAGTTCGAAATAATATCAACATCTTCCAAACAAACCTACTATTCTATTTTGCAGTGCTGTGATACTCTACAATTTATAATTATTGCTTTAGTTATTTCAAATTATTTGTATGAAAAATAGTTTCTAAACAAAACTTACTTCTGCATAAAATATTTTAACATTGAATAATACTTTTATATTAATAAAGTTTAGCTTCTTTCTGCGTGAAATAACTTGAAAAATAACAAATTTTTAATATTTATGATATATTATAATTGTTTCCATATAATCTTCAAAAATAATTAGCAAATCCTATACTTTAAAGATAAAAACCATTGTCGCAAAAGATTTTTATTTTTCAGATTTTGCATTTAATTTTGGTAGTTTGATTTGATAGTGTAGCTAAAGTTCTGTGAAATCTAACTGGCTCATTACCCATATCTTTCACTGCACAAAGTAGGATGCAGAGCCAATCTTTTTTACTGGCAAAGCTTCTAGTTCTGTTATTGTCACTAATGCACAGTTTTTGTGATAAAATCTCTGAATTTTCTAGTTCCACACGAAATAAGAAAAGGCTACAGATCTATGACTCATGGAGCTTATGGGACTCATAGAACATATGGAGCTCAGGGAACACTTAAAACGAATTAACCAAAACTACAATCATAAATAGAAATATTAGGAAAAGAAATAATAGTAATGGACTCTTGAACAAAACGAAAAACATTAATAAATTGAATCAGGAACTCAATTTTTCAATACAATCGTAATCTTTCATCCTAAAAGGTTGCTGTCATAATTTGTAGGATTGGGGCTATATATATTATAGTCTATTTAGTTAATGTGATTACTATGTAATAAATATACAAAAAATATATATTCATTCATGTTCAATCAATATATCAGGATCCATAAATGCACTATGGCGTAGATCCCAAAATAAAATGTCTTAGCGTGATTATGTGTCTGAAAGTGAAAAAATGTCAAGGAATTCTTCGATGTATATTGTATCTTACCCACAACTTATAAGATATATTTTTTGATACGTTATTGATACTCATCAGGCTTCAGTTATTCACTACTATTGTTCTGGTCATGGATTGAGATTTCATTTATCTATGATACCCTGCAAGATCAGAATCTTAAATTTAATAATGATAGCAATCTTTTAAATGTTAACATGTCTCAAAATTAAATCAACTTTTACAATTGTGTAATGTGTAAACTTGATTTTAAATGCAGATCGGAAATTGTTCCAATTTACACACAGGGATTGCTATCAATTTGCATTCTAGTAAAGTTACTCCATATACTTTATTATAGTTTTTATCTTTTGCAGTTTTTGTTTTCATTGAAAGGCTATTACCATGTGGACCATGTGGCAGGTTTTTATATTTAGATCAGGTAGCCACCGTAGCCATATGTGGGGCAAACTAGTACACCGCCCATATCATAAGCATCCAGCTCCATAGCCCCAGCCGCCATAGCTACCATAATGCCCATGACCACCATGACCATGACCATGACCACGATGATCAGCACTAGCTGCCACAGCTGTCAACGATACTACAAAAAGGCCTACCAGCAAAACAGCCAGTACCTTTCGCATTCCATTAGATGATTGTTTCAACATTTATTTCACTCCATTTCTATTGTTCAAATTAATAACATGTTAAAGGATAGGGAATTTCGATAAACTTATGATCTCAACAAATTGCTTATTGTGGATTTTATAAACACTCAACCAAAGAGTTAGATTTGTTGAAATATTCTCAAAATCATTTTTTCCGTTGCTCTTTGTGATATCCATGATGTCGTAGGGAAATATGTTTGTAAGTCATCTATGTGGATATCACCAAATACAACTGAAAACATTTTAGAGATTTCTTTTTAATTTTTTTAATCGTTTTTGTGCTTCAGCTATCCATGATATATGTTGGATCTTTGCCGATTCAGCTATTCATAGGCGTATTGCTACCTTTAATAGGTATATTCTTTTCAGTTCCAGTTTTCATTGGTATATTCTTTTCAGTTCCGGTTTTCATGGCCATTTTTTTACCTTTTCTGCCATTCATATTTGTGTGTTTGT
>Ga0182027_10016566_pt1 | contig 10058 bp, 19 predicted proteins | sample 712E1DmetaG_FD_121300 | JGI IMG/M metagenome (GOLD analysis project Ga0182027, IMG submission 121300) | Permafrost microbial communities from Stordalen Mire, Sweden - 712E1D metaG (Illumina Assembly) | ecosystem: Environmental > Terrestrial > Soil > Wetlands > Permafrost | place: Sweden... | reverse complement strand
CTGGCGGGGAAAGTATTTAGAGATTTTAACTGTAGAACAGATGAAACGCGGGAAAGTTCCGGCCAGTTGGTATACACCACTCGGAGAGTATCGGTTTAGAGAAATGGGGAAACAAGCGGAAAAAGTTAGAAAGATACTGCATAAAAAATGAAACGATGTAACCATTGTGGACGATTTATGCCCAAAGATGCACCATTCTGTCCCCATTGTGGGAAATAAATATGCTTAGAAAATATCAGGAAACGGCTGTTGAAAAGATGTTGTGGTCTATGGGAATTGCGGGTGGAAGCATCGTCAGCCTCCCAACAGGTTCTGGTAAGTCGCACATAATTGCAGAGTTTACAAAACGCATTGGTAAACCAGTTCTCATCTTTGTACCCAACCGCGAACTATTGCGTCAGGATTATGAAAAGCTCTCCGCCGTTGTATCATCAAGTGAAATAGGGATTTACTCCGCGTCCCTCAACCAAAAAGAAGTAAAAACATATACGCTTGCCACCATTGGATCAGCGTGTAAACACCCAGAACTGTTTAATCATTACACGGTTGTTTTAATAGATGAATGCCACAACGTCAATCCCAAGAACTTAACAGGAATGTATAACAAGTTCTTTAGAGCGATAGGAAGCCCCAAAGTGATTGGTCTATCGGCTACACCATTTCGATTAGCAAGTTTCTATCGGGCAACAGGAAAGCATTGGCAACCATGGGAAACCGTAACCACCACCAAAATCCTCACCCGATTTAAAGAACGGTTTTGGACAAGTTTTATCGCCGTCATTAATACCCAAGAACTCATGGACAAGAAGTATCTTTGCCCGATTGTTTACGAAGATAAAAGTTTTTACTACCATGAACAACTCGCAACCAACAAATCCGCGAGCGACTTTGATTTAGAAGCCTTTGAAGAACTCATTGGAGATAAAGAACCGTTTATTGCACAACATATTGTGGAAGCCTCTAAAAAGCATAAAAGCATCTTAGCCTTCACTTCGTCTGTTTCCCAGGCTGAACGCCTTTCTAGGGCCATTACAGGGGCGTGTGTGGTGTCTGCTGAAACTCCGTCGAAAGAGCGAGACACCATTATCACAGGGTTTAAAAACGGCAACATAAAAGTAGTATTTAACGTCAACTGTTTGACCAACGGGTTTGACCACCCCAGTTTAGATGCGATCTACATGATCCGCCCAACGAAGTCTGTCAACCTGTACTGCCAAATGGTCGGACGTCTCACTCGGAATGCGCCGGGGAAAGATCATGGGACACTCTATGATTTTTCAGGCAATCTGCGCTCGATTGGAACGCTGGAAAGTGTTAAAATGGTACGAGTGAATAACCTCTGGAACGTCATCACAGATAATCACCCCAATGGACTTCATAATGTGGAACTCTACACCTATACACCGCGACCAAAGTCGCAGAAAGAAGAATATGTCAACCACTAACCCGCTTGCTTCCATTATCAAAGAAATTAATGAGTCGGTAGACGAGGAGGGATCCGTTATGATGCTTAATGATGTTACCCATAAACGAGTTGACGTTATTCCTACGGGCATTGGAGCCATTGATTTAGCCATGGGTATTGGTGGAGTCCCCCGCGGAAAGATCACCGAGATATGGGGCGATGAAGGAACAGGGAAGACACAGCTCTGCCTCCACCTCCTCCACCAATCAAACATCATGGGACTGAGAGCCGCATTTGTGGACAGCGAACACGCCCTCTCGTTTGAACGGTTAGAACAGATTGGTATAGATCCCTCCCGGATCATCATCTCTCAACCCAGTTTCGGGGAACAAGCCCTGGAGATTATTGAAATGATTGTACGCTCCAAGAAAGTAGAACTGGTCATTTGCGATTCAGTTGCCGCGCTCACCCCGAAGTCTGAGATTGACAAAGACATGGGCGATGCCCCCATGGGGAGCCAAGCCAGAATGATGAGTCAAGCCATGCGGAAGCTCGTTGCCATCATTGCCAAGGGCAACGTAGCCATGGTGTTTACCAACCAGACGAGAGCGAAACTCGGAACATTTTACCCCGAAAAGACAACCACTGGGGGTAATGCCCTCAAGTTCTATGCTTCGATGAGAATCAAGCTCCATAGAATCGGATCTGTCCAGGATAAGAATGGTTCCCGGTTAGCCGGTAAATACAAATTGACTGTCGTAAAAAACAAACTTGCTGTCCCATACCGAGAGGCAGAATATTACATCGGTACGCAAGGAATATATGTCAAAGAACAAAAAGACAAAAAAGAAGAGTAACAACAAATTGCTCAATTTTATCGTATTATTAGTAGTAATGAGCTTTCTCGATGGATTAGTAAATCAGGCACAAGCCGCGTGGAAAAACTTCACCAACCCCGATCCGATTACAATACGGTGGGGGCCTACGCCTACACCCTCCCCAACCCCCACGCCAACTCCAACGCCGACAAATTTCCAACAACTCATAGAAACTGGATTAAAAAGTTTTCCTGGTAACCCTCCAATGGCAACACTTTCGGGGGAATTAAGTCAGGCAGGACAAGGACTAGGAGGAAAAGCAGACCCGCTCCTTCCGACCATCATTGGTCTTATGGAAAGCAGAGGATTATTGAATCCACAACCCGCCGCCGCCGCTAACCCATTTAACATTATGCAGAATGGAGTTCCTGTTGATTACGGAGGGAAACCAGCAGATGCAATTATCGGAGGAAATGGCCACCAGGGTCTTGCTGGAATAATGAAACCAGGAGGAATTTATAATGATTATCTCCAAAGTGGAAACTTAGGAGATTTCTTCAGTCATTTCACTCCACCAAGCGACCCAAGAAATCCATCTCAAGAAGAACTAATACAGCGATATAACGATCTAAAACAACAATATTTTACACCACAATTGACATACAGTAAGTAAATGTGGTAAGATACTAATGCTCCCGCCAACAGCGGGCATCCCTAGCCAAGAGGGATAAAATCAAAGCTTTAAACAGCGTAAGCCGTTTTATTGCTGCCAAGTGAAAACTTGGCAAAAGCTTTGAGCTTGGTAGCAATAAGACGGTTTTTTAGTGGCTTGTAAGATGATTACACGCCTAGAAAGGAAAAAATGACAAGATCATTTAAAGGAGTATGGATTCCTAAATCTATTTGGGAAAATACCGATCTTAATTGCACCGAACGATGTTTCCTCGCAGAAATTGATTCACTCACGGGAGAAAATGGTTGTTATGCTTCAAGAGATTTTTTTGCTGAAAGAATGGGAGTAAGCAAACAGCATATTACGGATATGCTCACAAAACTACGAAAACTTAATCTTATTGTAGACGTTTCTTTTGACGGAAGAACAAAAGTAATTGCTCCTGCATGGTCTAGTGATGGCAGTTGGCAAGGAGTTATGCCTACGGCGATTCCCGTAGTCTCACTACGGGAAAAACCGTGGTACAATACTATATATAAAGAAAACAATTTAGATAACAGTAAAAATTTTAAAACGGTAAACACAGAAGAAGACGTAGAGGACGTAATTGAAAGTGATTCTTTACAGGAGCATTTAAAAAATAAAGAGATAATGCACGCGAAAAAGAAATATGGCTGGAAATCTATATCTGGCGATCCCAAAAAGTACCAACCCTACCAGAAAAAACCATTTACCGTCGCAGACGGAAGGGGGATACGATAATGGAAAGAAAACAAGCGTATGAATGGGTATTGGTGTTCTTTAATGAAAATATCCCCGATATTGTTCTCACGGAAAAACAACATGATTTCTATCAAGAGCATCGTGGAGATAAGATTGTAGATTTTGATGATTGCTCGGTTGCTCCCTCAGGTATCGTTACAACATTTAGGCGTCCCGCGCAGGTCATTAAACAGAAATATCCCTGTCTTGCCTGCAATACCAATGGGTATATCGCAAAAAGCCCCACGGAGCTTGAAACGTGTCCCAAGTGTGGGGGAACAGGAGTGAACTTATGAAAAAAGTAACAGAGGTGTTTGAATCGATTGAAGAACGAAAGAAGAACATTGATTTTCTTCCCACAGGTTTTCCTGGATTAGATATTGTATTGGATGGTGGGTTCCTTAAGCGGGAAATGGTTGTGCTCGGAGGACGCACGGGATCAGGGAAGAGTTTTGTTGCGGGAACTCTGTTCGCAAACGTCGCGAAATCAGGATTCAAGTGTGCCTACTTTTCTCTTGAAATATCTAACGAAATGGTGGTTTCTCGGCTTATTGGCGCAGTCGCGAATGTCCAACCTACCCACGTTATGATGAAAGAGTTGGATAAAGAAACCCAGGAAGATATTCTCAAAGCCAAAGCAGAGGTTGCTATTTACGAACCCTTCATGTTTTTTTATGATGTTATTACGACATTTGAGGGGATTAAAAAAGAAGTGCTAGCGCATGAGTATGATTTTATCGTGGTAGATTTTATCCAGAATATCTCAGTTGCTGGTAAAGAAGAGTATGAACGGCTTTCTTATCTGGCTCACGCATTCCAACAATTAGCCCGCGAACAAAATTGTGCTGTTCTCGTTGTTTCACAACTTTCCAATAGCATTGCTAAAGAAAAACGGGATGATGTTATCGAATATAAAGGATCAGGTGAAATTGGTATTGTCTGTGATTTGGGATTCTATATCGAAAAGGGATGCCAGGGGGAAGGATCATTTACTCTCCGCATACGCAAAAATCGCAGGGGAGTGACAGGAACTGCGTTTGGCTTCGCGTTGGTATCTCCTGGGGGAAGGGTGGTAGCATTATGACACCCCAACAGAATATACTGTTTCTAGGGCTATTAGAGAGGCTCACAGACCTTATTGACAGAGAGTATGGATTCTACTTTAAGGAACGTCCCTTTTTAGAGAACGGGGGGAAAGTAGTTTTCGTTCAACTAACCGAAGATGAGGAGCGGGATAAAAAACAAATTGTCCGTGAGCGTGTAATCGTTGCACACACCATCCGCGTTTTATTAGAGAAGTGGTATCCCCCTGTTCCTATTAGACAAGAGGTATTATGTTTGACCCCACCGACGAACAATTAATCAATTCCCTACTCCCGGATCATGAATCCGACTTGACATGGAACACTCCGCATGATATAATAGATTCAGTACAAGTTAGCCCTAAGGGGCAGAAAGAAGGTACTATGCCATATTCACAATGGGGAGAACCAGCAAACGATTTTACTTCACAATTTTTCTCTTTGAAACACAAGGGAGATAAAATCCAATTTAGACTTTTAGGCGTTCCATATAAAGATGGACGGCATTTTGTTCAAAATCCAGATGAAAGTTGGACAGTTACTCCATGTTCCAGAATCAATGATAAAGGGGAGTGCAATTCCTGTAATCAATATATGGAGATGGTGGGAAAAGCCAATCGCACAGGAGATAAAAAATTGATTGACCAAGCGAAAAAGGATGCGCGAAAATATAAGGTAACTATATCTTTCTATTTTCCCGTTATCAGTCGGGAAGAAGCAAAGTTCGTTATCTTTAAGTCTGTCCCTAGTATAAAGGATAAATTTGAGGATGAAATAAAAATGGGATCTGATGTCATGAAGTCTGACTGGATTGTTATGAGAACAGAAAAACCAGGAAGCGATTATTATACGCTCAAGCACGTAGACAGTTCAGATACCCCGCCTCTCACGGATGATGAATTGAAAGAAGTTGAGCGATACAAAAAGACAGACCTCTCTCAAATAGTGAGTGGATCAAAAGATGATGAGGGAGATTTGGCCGCAGAAGCAAACGTGGAGGTCGAGTAAATCTAGGAGGGCAAAGTTGGCGGTCAGCCGAAGCTAACTCCACCATAAAAACTGCTGGAAATATAAAAGTGGATACATTATACCTTTTATGCCTGACAACTATTTATCTCAGTATAAGCCGACGCTCCCCGACCTGTTTAAGGATTTTACCCTAGATGATGACCTGCCAGAAGCAGAAAAAGCATTTAAGGCCAATGAGTTACTCCTCATAGCGAAGAGAAATAACGAGGCATTATTTTTAGTAATTGGTCGCATTTTAAAAACCATCCGCGATGAGGAACTCTACCTAAAATTAGATTACGAAAGCTTCTCCCAGTATCTCGCCAGCGAAGAGGTTAGTTACTCCCGCGAGTCAGCATACCTCTTCATCCGGTCCTACGAGTACCTCATCCAGCACCTGAAGTTGAATCCCGATGAAGTAGGCAAGATGAACATCGGGCGCATCAATAATATGATCCCTGTTCTGAAAAAAGTGGAGGAGGAGCAGGGGATTGAACAAGCTATTGAAATGATTAAAGACTTCCAATCTTTGAGACATGGAGATTTCGTGAAGAAAATCAATGAGAGCCGTAAAAGCTCCAAACCTGATATCTATTGGAGCGAAGAGCAGAAAAAATGGATTTGCAATTATTGGGAAGACACCACGGTGTTACACAGTAAAGGATTACTCAATGAAGAAAGCGAAACCACGTAAGTTAGTTGGAAGAAAATTAACCGAGGCATTAGATGAAATTGTCAGACGCATTTTACATAGTCAGAATCCTTATCCAGTGTGCTTTGTCTGTGGGAGACATGATGTATGGTTCCATCCGAAGACGGCTCCGCACGGTATTCAGGTCGGCCACTACATCTCACGAAGAGTATACCCTCTAAGGTGGGATCTCAAAAACATCTGGCCGCAGTGTGCAGGAGATAATAAAACTCATCAGTGGAATACACTCCCTTTTACTTCCCGAATTATAGAGGTGTGTGGGAAGGAGCGGATTGAATACCTTCAAAAGAAATATCATGGGTACAAGGATGTGAAGATGTCTACCTGTGAGAAGCGCGCACTCCTCGTTACTCTTGAAAAACTCTTTCTTGACTTACAACACTCGGTGTGATATACTACCTCTATATGGTTACTAATGAAATCTCCAAGTATATGTCCCAACTTGGTAAAAAAGGTGGGGCGGTGAATAAGAAAAAAGGTTCCAAGTATTTTAAATGGGTGCGTTCCCATGCAAAAAATGTGAAGTCAGTCCCGGAGGATATTTCCGTCGCGAATGAAAATACTGAACTATGAAATCCGAATGCTGTGGTGCAGAGGTAAAACTCAATAACGATCCAACCCCGGAGGATGTCAAAGAAGCAGGGGGGATATTCTGGTTCCGGTGTCGTAAATGTGGTAAACCATGCCATCTAAAAAAAGAGAATAGAACCTGACTGTATCTCTACCAAGAGGAGGAATATGAAAAAACTAACGGTTAAAATATCTAAGCAAACGGGTTATAAGTATCTTGAAGCGGATAAGGTTAAAAAGTTGACCGATGACCTTATTGACGCTCTTGCCGCCGAACAGAAGAAAAGAGATATACAACACGAACAAAACAACCTTGACCTAAAACACTTATTTAATGACGTCTTTGAACATGAAAAAGATATTTTAACTGAACAGAAGGAACGGGAGAAGCTGGAGAAAGCATACAAGGGGCATATTACATGGCACAAATTACAAACGACACTGGATAACGCTTTTACCCCTCCAGAGAACGAATTTTGTACGTGTAAAGAACCCTCACTTGGTTGTATGGCAAACTTTTGCATTGAATGTCAGAAGCCTATTAGGCCCCTCCACACCCAAGGGGAGATACTACCGAAAGGAAAACATATACTTATGGATGAGTATTCTTTTGTAGAAGACGCCAAGAAGATAACTGACTGGAACACCCAAGAGGAGTTACGGGAGCAGATAATTGATTTAATTTGGGAACATGATAGAAATCCGATAGATTTGGGTAGAAAATTATTAGCCGATAAAATTATTGCTCTATGTGGAGGTACACATGAATAAACCTATCCTAACGTGTTTAGGTGCAAACTGTCCTGAAAGATTCAGTCTTTGTTGTCATGCGCCATCCAAAGCAGTCACTGGTGATGAGGGGACGGGATACTTTGAATGTAGTAAATGCGGAAATGAATATCAAGGCGGGAAATGTACGGCGTGGAAAGATGCAGAAGGCAATACTAAAGCAGACTATAACCGTTGGAATAGAATAATTAAACAAGGATTCAAAGGTGCAGACCGCTACGCTAAACGAGAGATAATAAAAGACATTCTTATTAAAGAAAAAGAAATCTATACGAATATGCCATGGCCAAAGATTTGGAAATTAGTAGATAAGATTATGAAAGGACTGAAAATATGAACACTAAGGGTAAAACGAAAACGTGGGAAACAATGAAAACAAGCAAAGACATTGTAGACCGTACAGCGTATTTTATCGCTACTCTTTCTCCACATAACTTATGGAAAGGACGGGATGCAATCAACGGGTTACTCGCTTCTCAAAAAGAAGCCGTCTACCAACAAGGAAGGGCTGAAGCGATAGAGGAAGTAAAACGATTACGCACATGGAGTGAAACAGAACAAGGTATGGAGCGCTCATTAGACCATACGGGGGAGTTTATACTTATAAAAGATATAGATTTGCTTCACCAGTCTACCAGGGAGGTACTATGAAAACAATAAAATTTAGAGCGTGGGATAAAACAAATAAAACTTTTATAAATTGGAACGGCGTTAGGTTTTCAGAGTTGAATAGTTTTATAAATGATTTATATGAACTCCAGCAATTTACTGGTCTTACCGATAAAAACGGTAAAGAGATATACGAGGGGGACATTGTTGAATGTGGGGATTGGGTACCAGATGCACACTGTTTGAATACATGGGAAACTATTGTTAAATGGGATATTGATACAGCTTCATTCGTTGGAGTTGATGGAGAAGAAAATCGTGTCATCGGTAATATATACGAAAATCCTAACCTACTTGAGTCTACCAGGGAGGTACTATGAAGAAACAATTTAACGAATGTATATGCACAGAATGGGACGGCAAGGGTTGGTCTGTCTGCGGTATTCCTTGTCCTGTCCATAACAAAATGACTAAAAAAGAATTGAAGCGAGTTTTTAAGGAAAGAGCAGTACGAATGAAACGATTTATACAGGATATAAAAAGCGGGAGAATTACGGAAGAAATACCATTTTGAGTCTACCAGGGAGAAATAATATGAGTATAAAAACATTTAGAAAGGAGCAATTATGAGCGCAAAGCAAGTAGTTGTTGATGGAGTCACATATTACGCTTCCCGACCAGAAGCCATTGATAGCGATATAAAAATCGTTATCTTACAACGGGGATGGATACTCGTGGGACGGTTCTCACGGAAAGGAAGCGATTGTAAACTAGAGGACGCTTCTGTTATCCGAAATTGGGGAACGACAAAAGGTTTGGGAGAAATTGCTCAGTCAGGACCAACAGGTTCTACGAAACTGGATAAGTGTTTTGGATTAGTAGAGTTTGATTATTTAACGATGGTTGCATCTATCGCCTGTAAGGAGGATGTATGGGAGTCAAAACTGTAAAACGAACGATAAACTTTGAAGATAATAAATTAAGTGTCGGCTATGGCAATGGCGATGGCTATGGCGATGGCTATGGCGATGGCTATAGCAATGGCAATGGCTATGGCAATGGCGATGGCTATGGCGATGGCTATGGCTATAGCAATGGCGATGGCGATGGCTATGGCGATGGCTATGGCAATGGCTATGGCTATGGCGATGGCTATAGCGATGGCTATGGCAATGGCTATGGCAATGGCTATGGCTATGGCTTAGGTTTTTAGAGCATTAAAATAGTCCAAACACAGAGAAGGAGGTGACGTATGAAGAAAAAAGTTACACTTGAAGATTTACAGAAGGAAATTAAGGAACTACGAAAAGAAGTGGAAAAGAAGCAACAGGTAGTTATTATCAATCCTGTTACTATTCCGCAGATACCGTATTATCCGAGTTACCCACCATATCCTGTTTATCCGCAACCGTATACTTGGATAACTTGTGGGCAAACAATCTGTAGTAGTGGAGGGCAACAATCGTATTAGTAATAACTTTGACCTTTGAAATAGAATATGAAAGGGTAGCCTAACGGCATCTGTAGAGGAGGTGAAATATGAAAAATGTTAATTTTGGTTTTGATGGAAAAGGTCGTTATGAATACGATAATAACGGGAAAAAAGTCTATACCCCTCCGCACACACAAT
>Ga0182027_10016562_pt1 | contig 10060 bp, 9 predicted proteins | sample 712E1DmetaG_FD_121300 | JGI IMG/M metagenome (GOLD analysis project Ga0182027, IMG submission 121300) | Permafrost microbial communities from Stordalen Mire, Sweden - 712E1D metaG (Illumina Assembly) | ecosystem: Environmental > Terrestrial > Soil > Wetlands > Permafrost | place: Sweden... | reverse complement strand
TTGGGGACGGAATCGTTTCCGGCGAACTGGTTGCCGCGGTAGAGCGTGCCGTCAGGACCGACGACCTCGAGGTCCAAGTCATTTACCAGCGCCGGGATCGCACCTGGGAACCCGGGCACGTCCGTGTAGGCCAGAGTGATCTTTAGCGGCTGGCCCGTGGTCCGGACCAGGGTGTGATGGACATAAACCTGGCCGTTGGTCAGCAACACAGTCTGGTCCACGTACTCGTAATAGCGCGGGGCGGTGGTGAGGTTGGTGACAACAATATTCGTCAGGGTGATGCGACCCCAGCCTTCATCGTTGTTGGGGATCGGGCCAGGGCCGCCGTTCAACTCGTCCAGTTCATTGGCCGAATTAATGAGCGCCGCCTTGACGAGAGCCGGCGATGGCATCGCATTCTTATGCAGGCTTTTGTAATACTGAACGAAAATGGCAGCCGCGCCAGCGGCATGCGGGCCGGACATGCTGGTGCCGCCCATATATACATAGTAGTTGTCAATGGCGGTCCAGGCGATGGCCGCTTCATCCGGAGCGGCTGAGGAGGCGGCGGAGGCAATCCAGGTGCCCGGCGTCACCACGTCCGGCTTGATCCGGCCATCTTCGCACGGGCCGCGACTTGAGAAATCCGCCATCGTATCCTGCCCATCAGCGTAAAGCCCATAGGTCATGGCCAGGGTGTTCGGCACGTTCTCGCAGGCACCGGTGGCAATCACGTTCTTGCCCGTGGCCGGGCTGTCCATGGTCTCCGAATCAGGGCCGGCATTGCCGGCGGAGAACTCGAGGATGTAGGGCTGATCGCCGGGCGTGGAGGCATCGGCGTCGCGGACCAGTTCGTCGTATTGCGCGGCGTCGGTGTCATACTCCCCCTGGACATCATTGCCCCAGCTATTCGAGCCAATGGCGGCTCCGTGGCGAACGGCATCGTGCGTAAGCGTTTCGTCGCTGGGAAACGGGCTGGCCTCATTGGCATTGTCGTCAAAGATTCGCTCGATGAAAAGGCTGGCCGTGGAGGCGACACCCAGGCCATAGAACGCCCCCGAGTCCGGGTCCTTCTCCCCCGTAGCGGCGTTGCCCGCGACAATACCGGCGCAGTGCGTGCCGTGCCCGTAACCGTCGGAGCCATCGGTTATGTTGGCACCGTACCACTGGAAGCCCGTGACCCGCCCCTTCAGGTCCGGGTGCATGGTGTTCGTGTTCCCGCTGTCGAGGCCGGTATCTGCCACGCAAACAGTGACACCCGCCCCGCCAAATCCTTGCTGCTGGGTCACCGTGGGTGTTCCGGTTAAGCCGTCATCGCCACCCACAAGCTTGGAGGCTATCTCATCCACCAATTCGCGCCGGGACGCGCGTTCAACCCAAAGGACTACACTGGATTGCGCGAGCGCATCCAAGCCGGCAGAGAGCAAATTACCCCGCAATATGGTCCCCTGCCGCAAATTGCTCTCATAAGCAACGGTGGAAAGCAGAGCGCGCACCTCGGCGATCTCCGCAGCAGTGGCCTGCGGTGAAAGCAAAACGTTCACTGCTAGAACCTGGTTGGTTTGAGGCGCGGCCCGCGCAGCCGCGGCCAGCCTGGGATGAATCTTGTGATCCGGCCGATAAGGCCCCACCCAGCGGACGAAACTCAGAGCTCTTACATCGTCCGGCGCCACTTTGTTGAATCGCGTGATAAACGCGTCGTCCGGCACATACTTCAGCAACTCGACCCCCAGAGAACGCAACTCGGCCTTCCAGCCGGGAGTCATCGCGCCAGCGACCTGGACGAGAACCAGCCCCGACACCGGAGGCTGCCGTAGCGTGGATTTGGGTTGAGCGACGCCCGGTGCGGATGCCTCGGTCGGGAGGATGATTTCATTGCGCAGACGAATCGGTTTGGCTTGCGCTGCGGGGAGGTCCAACGCCAGGAACCAGCAAATGGCAATCAGACCGCAAGCGCTACTCGGAAACAGCCGGGGCTTCACGTGCTAACTATAATCGCATTCCAACGCCAAGACAAGCGCAGGGTCGTGGTAATGCCGCAGTGATGGCGGGAGGAGGTAGGGCGGGCAGTCCTCTGCACGCCGGGCCGGGATTATGGGCCTGCCGCGGCGTGCAGAGGACTGCCCGCCCTACCCGCCATGACTGAGGCCTTACGGGTCGCGCAAGTCCGGCAAATCGTCCTTGAAAACGGACTGGAGTCGGTTATCCTGTGGGGAAGCCAATCGCCCGGGTGGTGTTAGCGCGCGTTATTGGATTGCGTATGAAGAAGATTGCCGTTTTGTTGGTTGACGATCACGCGGTGGTGCGCCAGGGGCTGCGTGCCCTGATTGAGGCTAAGGGCGACATGGTTGTGGTTGGGGAAGCCGAGAACGGTCGTCAGGCAGTGGCGCAGACCAAGAAGCGCCTGCCTGATGTGGTAGTCATGGACGTAGCCATGCCGGGGATGAACGGCTTGGAGGCGACGCGCCAGATTGTCAGGAATGTTCCCTCGGCCAGGGTGCTTGTCTTGACATCGTACGGGGATGATGACTACGTGGCGCAATTGCTGGAAGCGGGAGCCACGGGGTATCTGGTCAAACAGACGGCCGCCGCCGACCTGTTGCGGGCCATTCGGGAGGTGCACGAAGGCAATTCGTTCTTCAGTCCGGCCATTGCCAAACGGCTCCGGCAGCGTGACCGTGAAGTGTTTCTTGGCAGGCAGCCGGTCAACCGGATAGCCAAGTTGACTTCACGCGAAGCCGAGGTGCTGCAATTAGTGGCCGAAGGCTTCGCCAACAAACAGATCGCTGTCGAACTCTCCATCAGCATCAAAACGGTCGAGAAGCATCGTCAGCAGGCCATGAACAAGCTGAACATCCACGACATCGCCGGGCTCACTCGCTACGCCATTGCCAAGGGCTGGGTCGAGCGCAGCGTGCGGGTCACGGCTTGATCCGGAACGCGCTCTCGCAGTCTCGGGCAAGAAAAGCTGGTAATCCCGCCAACACGGGGTAGAATTCAGGCATTTATTGGGCCAATGACAATGCCAGCTTTTCCACAAAGACGCATCCTGGTCGTGGATGACGAGCCGCTGGTCTGCGACGCGGTCAGGATGATGCTGGAATTCGATGGCCATGTCGTGGAGACGGCCCGCAGCCCGAAAGACGCATTGGCCATGCTGGACAAGGGCAAGTTCGATCTGGTTATTACTGATTTCGAGATGCCCGTCATGAAAGGGGACGAGCTGGCCGCGGCCATCAAGGCACGCGATCCAAAGCAGCCGGTCATCCTGATCACCGCGTATGCCGAGATGCTGCAGGCGTCGGGCAATCCGCTGAAGGGCATTGATCTTATGATCAGCAAGCCCTTTCTCCTGAAAAACTTGCGCGAGGCCATCGCCAAGGTGACGCCCGTGGCGGCGGAGAGCCGCGCGGAAGCCAAGTAGGTCGTTCACGCGGGCTTCTGGTTTCCGTGCGGTACCCGTACTCGACCGGTAAGAGGTTGCGTAGTTCCCACAACTTGTCGAATCAGCCGGGCTCGTTAACCTAGGGCAGCTTTCATGAGCACGGCCATGCCACCAACTCACCCTGAGTCAATCTCAGCCGGCCCGGACCTTCTCCCTCCCGCCCGCAAAGCCCGGACACCTGCTTCCTCGATCCTGCGACAGACGTTCCAATGCCTGGTCGTGGTGGTCCTGGCGGCAGCCAGCTACTTCGTTATCAGCCACTTTCTTCTCCAATCAGTGCGAGTGGCCGGCCGGAGCATGCTGCCCACCCTTTTCGATTCCCATCGCTACCTTCTCAATCGCTGGATCTATCGTGTCCACCCACCACGGCATTCTGACATCGTCGTCCTTCGCGACCCCGGCGACAACGGCCTTTCCGTCAAGCGAGTCATTGCTGCGCCCGGGGATTCCATTTACCTGAAGGACGGCGGTGTTTACGTGAATGGCTGCAAGCTGAATGAACCGTATCTCACTCCTGGCACCCCGACATTTACCTATTCAAAGTATCGCGACCAGTTGATCCTGTGCGGCAAAGACCAGTTCTTCGTCCTGGGTGACAATCGGCTCAACTCGATTGACAGCCGCGCTTACGGCCCGGTCCCGCGCAGGAATATCCTCGGACCAATCATCTGGTAATAGGCTTGTTTTTCGTGCTTGCACGCAGCGGGCGTTGGTGCAAACTGAGAATAGCGAGCTCGAGCTGGCGTGGCCGGAACAGGCGCACCCGTTCCGGCCCTTCAGGCGGGCGGCCCGAAGTGCGCAAGTGATGTCCTATGCAACGTATGCGAATACTTCTCCAGCAGAGGGAAACGGGCCTGTACTTTGGAGACATCAATTCCTGGTGTGCCGATGCCTCGGAAGCCATGGATTTTGTCAGCTCCACCAAGGCCCTCGAGTTCTGTTCGGTAAACAAGCTCGATGCGGTTCAACTCGTGCTGAAGTTCGAAGACGAAAAGTATGAAATCGTCTTGCCGGACGTGGCCGCACAAATCTGCCGACGCGACCGCCCGGCCCCAAAGGCCTGACGGGTCCGTGGGCCGTGCCGGAATCGCTTCCTTTCGGTTCATGCGTGCGTCTAAATCATTCAGGTCGGACGCTGATTGAGGCGTTGGTCACGGCAAAGAGATCCACAGGCGCCTGCATGCAACGGCTCGGCAAGAACATCAGGGGCTACTCCGGCGAGACGATAGATATCCACTCCGTCCAGAGTGACTGCGTCGCCGCCGCTCAAGCCCACGGTTGGACAGTTGAGGCGATTCACCCCGCCCCAATACCAATGCTGGGGCTCACTCGCCGCGCGTCACGGTCCCCGCAACACCCGTCCTCCGCAGCGGCACCCGTCCTCCATAGCAGCGTTGCGGAGGGTGGACGGCGAAGGGGGGACGCCCCACGCCTCTATATCTCCACCGGCATCCACGGCGATGAGCCGGCCGGGCCGCTGGCTGCACGCCGCCTTCTCCAGGAAGATGCCTGGCCGCCGGGCTTGGATATCTGGCTCTGCCCCTGCTTGAACCCAACGGGCTTTGTTCTGAACCACCGTGAAAACAGCGAGGGCCTCGATCTGAATCGTCAGTACCGCACGCCCGAAGCCGCGGAAATCAGGGCGCACGTTGCCTGGCTAAAGCGCCAGCCGCGCTTCGATCTTTGCCTTTGCCTCCATGAAGATTGGGAGGCGCACGGATTCTACCTCTATGAGCTGAATCCTGACGGCCGCTCTTCGCTCGCCGAAGCTATCATCGGTCGCGTGGCCCAGGTATGCCCGATCGACCGTTCGCAAACCATCGAAGGACGGCCCGCGCAGAACGGCATCATCCGACCCGACCTTGATCCGCGAACCCGCCCGCAATGGCCCGAAGCGTTCTTCCTCATTACTCATAAGACGCGCCTCTCCTACACCCTGGAAGCCCCGTCGGATTTCCCGCTCCCGGTGCGCACGACTGCGCTCGTCGCGGCCGTCACCACTGTCTTGGAGTCGCGGGGCGCGTAACAGCCGACGGCGGACTTTAGTGTGTGCCACCAGGCCCACGGACCGCCGGGCCCGGCGGGACGTAGGGGGGCACGGTAATGCGCTGACCAAAGATAAAACAGTTAAACAGCGCGCGGCTGACCTGGTAGCGAGTGAGGAAACGATTGCTGCCCGGTGCTTCTTCGTGCGAGACCACCACCTGTTCGTCCAGATCAAAAATGCGAACCATCAGGGCCTCGTGCCGCCAGACCTCGGGGTTCGCCAGGTCAATGTCGGACGCAAAATGGAACAACTTGCGGCCGGCTTCCCAAAACACCCAGATTTCATTTGCCACAGGCGAAAGTGGCGCCAGGTGAACAACTTGTTCTGTGGTGGGTTGCATTTTGGCGAGCAGGCCTTCTTTGGCCGCCTCCTTGCGCAGTGCCTCTCGCAGGCGCTGCACGAGTTCACGGTCGGGAAAATCGTGCTGGTTGCGGGTGCGGAACAGGTAGTCCCTCATCTCCTTCATGTCCACCGCCACCACTTCGCAAGACCGGGGCGCCCGGCTGGGGGTTGAGCCGCGCGCCACCTTGATGATCTTGAAGTTCTGGCTCTTGACCGCTGTGTTCAGCTCCTCTATGCGGTAGTCAGCCTTCTTGACTTTCACGCTCAGATCCAACTGTGGCAGGAGAATCTCGCCCAGCACACTTTGGTCGCCCGGATCGAGTTTGGGCTCGAGACGGCGGACCCAAAAGACGAACCGCTTGGCGCCGACGATACGTTCCACCTCGGATTCATCCAGTTCCCAGCGGTAGAGGTGCCGGACAACTTCAAAGAGGTAGGGCGGTTGCAGCAGTTCAGAAGGAACGCCCAACGCAACGGGTGCGGCCGGTGGGGGCGGCGAAGTCCGGCAGCCGAGTAACAAGGCCACCAAAGCCAGAGGAAGAACGAACCGGGGCAATTGGCACATACTCATTTAGGCTCCTTTCTCAAAGTAAAAAACCGGTTCCCGCCCAGCGATCCCTCTTCGGCGGACGGAATGTTGACGAAATTGCCGCCGGGATGGTAGGAGTCCACATCTGTCATCCAGGAGTAGGCACGGCCCGTGACTGCGACGGAACCCACGTGTTTCAACCCGGCGAAGCGGTCGGCCCCCTCTATGCCCTCTTTGACATAGGCGCGGGCCAGGCCCTGCGCGTAGTTCAGCAGGGCGGCAAAACGGCCGGGCTTGCCGCCGCTGTTGGCAATCTGGAGCAAGTTGTTGAGGCGCTCCTCCACCCGGGGCTCGGTGACAAACTGCCCGGCCGCATTCCGGTAGAAGCCCTCGCACTGCCGCCGGCCGCCCGTGCCCGTGATGACATCGATGATGTCCCCGGAGCGGACGCCGGCGACCTGCTGCTGCGTGTAGCCTTTTGGAATGAAACGAAGCCGAGAGTGCAGCACCCAGAGTACTTGCAGCATCGCCCCTTTGGTATCGGCTTCGCTTTCGTAAGCTCGCTCACCAGGAAAGGGCGTCTCGTTCACCAGGAGCCGGGCCAGATAGCCGGCAGTGGTGTCCGGCCGGCCAAACTGCACGAACTGGGCCGACGCGGCGGATGAACCGATGATTGTGCTCAGCACCAGCGCGAGGAACGGGCGGTCATTTAAGGTTGGCAGGAGCTTCATTCTGTCTTTCTGGAGCAGTTATTGCGGGCTCATGGGACGATGCGAGAGCTGGCCGGATCCGCAAAGCATCGGCTGCTCGAGCCTGAAATGTGGGGCTAGCTGCTGCTGCTGAAGGAGGCAACGCGGACTCTCTGCTCCATCCAGGCTTGCCCCAGGGCCTTGAGCGTCTTTCCGTTCAGGACGCGTTCGGCCATAGGGAAAACAATGCGTTCTTCCTTGTCGAAATGCCCGCGGGAATAGGCCACTGCCGCGAGCAACAACTGCCGCGCTTGCTTCAATTGCTTGGCCTGCCGCAGGTTCCTCAGGCTGTCGTCAATTTCCTGGTGCTCTTCCAGAAACGCGTCCCGCTGGCCGATCTGCTCGAAGCAATGCTCCAGCGGCCCGATGAACAGTTCGTCTTCGGTGTCAGAATGGGCCTTCAGCACCGACTCCATCAACGCCGCCAGCGACTTAACCTCGGCCAGCGTTTTCAATTTGGGCACCGTGGCCTCGATGTGATCGAACATATTGTGGAACACCAGATGTTCGGCGAGTAGAGCTTCCGTAATCTTCATTGCAATAGCGGTTCAGTTGTTACCGCCAGGGCTTAGCAGAAAACGCGAAGTTGCACCATCTATTTATTGGAGCTGAATCTTACGATATACGAATCTCGAGGAGCCGGTGTCCATCGTAGTGACAAGACAATACGCCGACGAATTATGGAAAAGCGGAACCCGGAACCTTCGACTGCGTACCAGGAATCGAGACGTCGCTCATGCTGGCCCTGGGTCCTCGCTGTTGGCTCGCTATTTGTTGTCCTCCTGGCGCTCTTCCTACCTCGCCAAAAGGCCTCGCTCACCCCCCATAACTCGGCAGACGCCGCCGGACAAAACCCTCTTGCCCACGGGGGCGTGGAGCGGGCCCATTTGTCACGCGGCCTTTCGGGGGCTGCTCTGACGCCCGAGGAGATCGTCGCCGGCAAAGTCACCCGGTTCGCCCAGGACCGGCTCAGGATTACACATGCCATGGCCAAACGCTTCAAGGTCAGTGTGGCCCCGGACGTGGAGCGGTTTTTCCAGGCGGTTGCGGCGGGCCGCTGGGAAGAGCTTAACGCAGCGTTCGAAGCGCTCAAGCAGCGTCGCGAGAGCGGCAACGCCGAAGATCTGGGCGCGATTTGGGGACCTATTCTCGAGACCCTGCTCATTGCCGAGTGCGCCCACAACTGGCCAGCCCAAAAACTTCTGGATTACGGCGAGGCCACCCTCGGCGCGCTGCGGATGGGCATGGTCTATGTCGGCGGCACCGATCCCGGTCGCGGCATCCCCACGCTGCTTAACGAAACCAGCGACGGCGAGCGGCACATTGTGATCACGCAGAACGGCCTGGCCGACGCAAGTTATCTTCAGTATCTCGACTTCCTCTATGGCGACCGCGTGGCCACGCTCACCGCGGAGGACTCCCAGAGCGCCTTCCAGAATTATATGGCGGATGCCCAGCAACGCCTGGCCCACGACCAGCAGTTCCCCGACGAGCCGAAACAGATCCGGCCTGGTGAAGATATTCGGATGGTGGACAACCGGGTCCAGATCTCCGGCCAGGTTGCGGTCATGGCGATCAACGAAAACCTCCTGCGCACCTTCATGGCCAAGAACCCCGACCTCTCCTTCGGCCTCGAAGAATCGTTCCCGCTCAAATCTACATATCCCAATGCCATGCCCCTGGGTGCGCTGATGGAACTGGGCGTCCCGGACGCGCAAAACTCCTTCACTCGCGAGACGGCGGCGCAGGCGGTCAATTATTGGCGCGATACGGCCCAGCAGGTCCTTTCGGATGCTGAGGCTGGCGCCTATTCCCCCGATCGGTTGATCTATGCCAAAATGGCCGCCGCCCAGGCCGCGTTGCTCGCTGACCACCAGTATTGCGCCGAAGCCGAGCAGGCGTATCATCTGGCCATGCAGATCTCTCCCGCCAGTCCTGAAGCCGTCTATGGCCTGGGCCAACTCCTGGCCAACACCGACCGCGCTGATGAGGCCCGCCAGCTCGTGGCCGATTTTGAGCGTGCCCACCCGAGCAGAGGCCCCGCACCGGTCTGGGCGCTCATCTACAGCGCAGCGGCTGGGGGAAAGGCGCCGCATCCGTAACTGTTCAGCACCTCCCTGCGAGGTTCCGCCTGCCTCTGCTAAGCTTTGATCTGTGTCGCTGTCAGGGAACCGGATCTTTTCCCTTGGAGAAAAGCGGCCTTGAGTAATTCTCATCTGGGGTTATCTCTGTCCGTCAGTGGTTGTATTGAATTGTTACGACTGAACCGATGAAACCTTTCTTGAAGAAAATCTGCGGCTTCGTCTGGCTGGCTTTGGCTGTCAACCTGGCACCGCTCTGCGATTGCAGCGCAAATGAGTTGATAATAGGGCACTTCGGAAACACCAACTATGGGGATTGGAAGCAGACGGGGACGGCATTCAAATCGGGCCCTGCGTCTGATGGCCTTCTCGCCAAGTTGGAAATCGAAAACGCTGCGGATAATCGAGTGGTCAGCAGCGAGATAGAAGGCGACGGGCCAACGGGAACACTCACCTCGCCGGTGTTCAAGATCGCGCGGCCATACATCTCGTTCCGCATCGGCGGCGGCGACTACGAGCATGACACTTGTGTGAATCTGCTCATTCACGGCCAGGTCGTACGCAGCGCGACGGGCTGGAGAAGCGACCGTTTGGTGCCGGCCAGTTGGGATGTGCGCCGGTTTCTTGGCCAAAAGGCGCAAGTGCAAATTGTGGACGCGGCGAGCGGTGATTGGGGACACATCAACGTGGATCACATCATTCAGACCGATAAACCGGAGCGGCTACCCGTGGCAACCGGGCCGCTTTACCGGGAGTCTTTGCGCCCGCAGTTTCATTTCACCGCCCGCCAATGGACCATGAACCGGCTCAATCGCGGTCCGAAACAAGAGGGGTGGATGAACGACCTGAATGGCCTGATTTATTACGACGGCGAGTATCACCTCTTCG
>Ga0182027_10016560_pt1 | contig 10061 bp, 9 predicted proteins | sample 712E1DmetaG_FD_121300 | JGI IMG/M metagenome (GOLD analysis project Ga0182027, IMG submission 121300) | Permafrost microbial communities from Stordalen Mire, Sweden - 712E1D metaG (Illumina Assembly) | ecosystem: Environmental > Terrestrial > Soil > Wetlands > Permafrost | place: Sweden... | reverse complement strand
GAGACATACCGGAATTAGTGTAGATATAGAAAATGGCCGCCCCAGGGAACACGTCCGGGATGATGCAAGACATAGTTCAGGTTCGATCACTGATAATTACATTGATATTTCAAAGGATGATCGACACGATTCAGCAAAAGATAAGAAAATATAAAATATTTTATCGGCAAGAATAACCTATAAATGTTATTACAGGAAAAGATGTAAACTATCCGGAAGATAATCCAGCATGCTTTCTCATTAAACGCATTCTATACGCTCTTTGTTGCGTAAGTATTCCGTATTCGGTTTTAATATAACGACGCATTCTTTCTAAATTACACTCTCTACAATAATGATCCACGCCGTCTTTCGCTGATCTGTTTTTATAAAACTCTGCAACATTCTTAACTTTTTTACATTTTGAGCATTCTTTACTTATAAGTTGTTTGTTATCACGTGCCCAAACTCTCTTTACCCGCCGGCGAGGGTTTGCCCATGCTTTTTCGAGATTTTTTAAAGCGGCTTTGACTTGTTTTGACTTCTTGCCCATATTACTCCCTTCTTTACTAATCACTACGTATCGACAACACCAACCTCTTGTAAAAATCTACTCGGCGTATTTCTTGCGTTCCCACTATCAGTAATATACATAAGAACCCGTTTTGCTCTTGTAACAGCAACATAAAATAGCCTCTTGGACTCCTCAATTTGTTCATCTGTTTTTGCGTAGTAATGTGGGAGCTTGCCTTCATGTACATCTATAAGGGCTACGGCATCAAATTCTGTGCCTTTTGCTCGATGCATTGTTAACAGCTTCATATTCTTCTCATGGCTAGCAAAAACCCCTAAAGCAGCAACATTTAATTTACTTATATCCACCCTATTTTTTAACATATCTGCCTTCATCCCTGAAACAGATTCTTTTAATGAATTTGCATTTATATTAGTTAAAAATTCTGCTTGAATAAGTATGTCCGTGAAATTTTTAGCGCACGATTCTAGCCAATAAATTCCCTTATCTGTTCCTTCTTTAATTTTTTGGGCACTATTAAGCAATCTGTAAATAACCACCTTCCCTTTATGGGTGTACACATTCAATGGAACTGTGTTTGTAATATTATTAAGTAAATTAAATAATTCTCTTTCGATTCTATAAAAAGATAACGCGGACGGATGATCTAAATAAGCAGCAATTTGTTCAGCTAAAAGTGCAAATACATGAATTCTCCTATAGGGACGAGCCCCTGGGCCTACTATCGGTATACCATATTCTCTTAATTGTCTACCTAAACCATACAAAGGAATCCATTGAGGAGCCAATATGGCGCTACTACCATAATCAATTTTAAATTTCTTTAAGGCCGGAATGAAATAACTCGTTATTGCTTCAAATACGCTCGGTGAATGAACATACTGGGGTTCTTCTGGAAAATCTTTAAACTCGCCAACTGAACACATCGGGGGTTCCCTGGGGAAAAGTTTTTCCGCATGATTAACTATCAATTTACTGGAACGAAAATTGTCAAGTAGCTTAAAGTCATCCGCTGCTTTAATATGATTAGCGAAACTTGGCATTAGGTCAGGATGGGCGCCGGCAAAACCATAAATTGATTGGTATGGATCTCCTACCAAGAAAAATTTCGTTTTTTGATTTTCTGCTATGCATTTTAAAATTTCCACCTGTAAAGAAGTCGTGTCTTGAAATTCATCAATTAAGAACCAGGCAAATTTGCAAGCTAAAGTTTGAGCAATACTTGGATATTGCTGTAAAAGGGTGTATGAATAATAAATTATGTTTGGAAAATCAATTAACTTTTCTTTAAGTAATCTGCCCCAAAAATTTAAAGCCATATCACCAGTTAGCCCACTTGGCACAATTGGTGTACCATCCGGATCTCTGTTTATTTGCTCAAAACTTTCTTGAAAGGACTCAGCAATTCCATATTCAGCACATACGTTACGGGCTATCTCTTTAAAGCGGTCATCATCAGGCGGAACAACTTTAAATCCATCTTTATATGGTGGAACTCTCCAATAATGATACCTGAGAATATTATTTAAACAAAACGCATGAATTGTTGAAACTTCACAATAATCTTCATCCCCCGTTGCCCCATACAATCTAAGCCTACTTTCAATTTCATACACCGCACCATTTGTGTACGTGATACAACAAATTCGACGGGATGTATCCCGAACTTGGTCTAAACAGCAAATTAGCTTTGCTATCAACGTACGTGTCTTCCCGCTCCCTGGACAGGCGGTTATAAGAGCATTGCCGTCATGTAAAACAGCTCGACTTTGTTCACGTGTAAGTTTCATGCTAAAATCCAAGTAACAGCCTCTTGAATATAGGTAGGAATTTCTTGTGCATGATCAATATGTTTCGAAGCTATTTGTGCAAATCTTGCTTTTCCGAATCGTTTAGAAGTTTTCAATACTAGTTCTGCTAAAGCAGGCAATATCTCTGATTCTTTTTTTTGCTTGCTTTTAATTAATCCATATCCATCTTTGATCTTTTTAGCTATGCTCGTTGCTCCACATTCCTCCGCTGCTCTCCCCAAAACAGGTAGCATTCCAGTAATAGTTAATGCTTTCTCAAAAGTTGTCGAACAATAAAAAACATTAACATGAGCTCCTTTTAAACCCACTAATTTCTTTACCTCTGGCACTTTAATATCTTTAAAGTCTGGATCTATTGCGCCTTGAATAATATTCGAATCGCTTGGGGTTAAGTCTCCATCTGCAATAATGGCACATTTCTTAGGTATAGCAGCACTATTAAAAAGCTTTGCATATACTTCAAAATGTGTCCCATGTATTGGGACGACTGAAATACCAAAATTATCAAAATCTACTCCCATTACCTTCTTCACTAATGGAGGCAACAAGAATAGTTCGGCAGGACCTTCTACCAAAATTACTTTACGCGCATATAATAAAACAGATCGTGTGGCATCTAAGTACCTTTCTAAATCTTGCGCCTCGTTTTCTAAAAGACCCGCCTTAACCGCTGGGTTAGCACAAGAAATATTAATCAAATCTTTTTTCGTCATGACCGCCATTGTTTTAATAGGAGCGTTGGAACTAATATGTGTACTATGCGTTGTCAATATTGTTTGAAACGGTTTACCAATCAAATTCTTATATAAAACTCGCTGCAATTGTGGGTGAAGATGAGCCTCTGGTTCTTCAATCATCAATAATTGACCAGACGTGTTAGGATCTTTTACTCTTATTTCAAAATAATGAATTAGCATGCTCACATATAGAACATTATTAAGTCCAAGTCCGTTTCTAGATGCATCGAAATTCTTTAATCCTTCTGAATCAAATAACAAATTTAACGACCGCGCAATAGAACTAAAAGAAGGATCCGCCATTCCCAACCTAACATCCATTTTAAAAGCATCTCCGGCGGTTTGAGCAAATACCTTTTTGATAGCTGTGCCGATTTTACTAATCGATTTCTCCTTCTCTATTAATTTATTTGCCTGATCCAATATTTCAACTAAATGTGCTTTTTCTGCTTCTGGGATTGTTGAGACGTCCAAAAGTTTCTTTATTGGAGATACTCTATCCCTTCTTAAATCACTTTCAACATCTCTAAGAGCCGGAAGAAAAACCACTTTAAATTGTTGAAGATCCGCAAACCTAATAGAGCTTCCCAATTCTTCATCCCATTTAACAGTTGTTGGGTCTTGTCCCCCGCCACCTGTCAGCTCCCAGCCATATTCTTCTAGTGTTAAATTATTTCCCGGATTTTCTTTTGCTTGTATAGCTTCTCGAATTGGCCTTCTGGGCCTAAAACGATACGTTAATCTAGCTTGATTGCTACCAACTTCCCAACATCCAACCATAGCTTGCTCGTTATCATTACCTTCATAATCTCTAAACTCAAGTGAAACTATTACCTGTTGAGGTTTTCGTGTATCTATTCCACTATAAATGTCCTGTTCTATCAATTGTCGATATTGAGAAGATAAATTAACATCTATGGCTAATCTCATTGCATTAAGTAGATTTGTTTTTCCTGTATTATTTTCGCCAATTACACACGTCACTCCAGAATTTGTTTCTAGATCCATGCTGGAAATATTTCTGAAATTTCTAATTACTATTCTAGATATGTACATTATTTCTCCTCGGTCTGCAGCTCTGCTCTTCTTTCGAATAAACACACTATTAAAACAGTCTGAAAATTTTAATATAACACAAATAAAACTTTCGTCACTAAAATATGTTCCTTACGACGCACCTAAACAAAAACTTATTTTTTGCTTGCTTTATTGTTTACAATAATTACAATTATTGTAAACAATATTTAAAAGGAGCGCCAATGCCCACCAAAAGAGGACCGAAGCCTAAAGAAAGTAGTTTGTATAAGAATAGCCAACGCTGCACGTTTTATATTAAAAACGATATCCGAGTAAAATTAAATAGATTGAAACAAAACGACAATCTTTCCATCTCTGATTTTGTTAATACAGCCCTTCAAAATCAATTAAAAGAAAAGTCATCAAACAACACCGCCAAAATTCGTGTCGTTTCGCTTTTTAGCGGTTGCGGCGGTATGGATTTAGGATTTACCGGAAACTTTAAGATTCTAAATACTCAGTACAAAGCCTTTGATTTTCAAGTGGTTTTCGCTAATGATATTTTTCAAGACGCATGCGATACTTACGAAAAGTATTTTAAACATCCTCCCGTTTGCTCTGACATAAAAGAATACCTTGATAAAGGCGGCCACATCCCTGATTGCGAAATTGTAGTAGGAGGGTTTCCTTGCCAAGATTTTAGTCTAGCCGGGAAAAGGGAAGGTTTCGCTTCTGAGAGAGGAAGATTGTACCAACAAATGAAACGAGTCATTTTTCTAAAAAAGCCTTATCTCTTTGTTGCGGAGAATGTGAAAGGTTTGATAAATCTAGAGGGCGCTTTGGAACAAATAAAAAATGATTTTTCTTCTATTGGGTATAGAGTTTCAGACCACCTTCTCATGGCGGCCAATTACGGTGTCCCTCAAACAAGAGAACGAGTCTTTATTGTAGGCGTGCGTAATGATTGCTTAACCGATTTCGCTCCCCCTCTCCCCACCCATGCTTTTGAGGAATCTAATGAAGACCATAGAAAACCTTGGGTCACCTCGAAAGACGCGATTGACGATTTATGGGGCACAGAAAGGAAATCCAATTGTTTGCCAAATCAAAATCAATTCTCACAAGCGCGAAACTATGGAGAACATTTACAAGGGAATAAGGCGATCCGAGCCGATTACCCAGGCCCAACCATTAGAGCGGAACATCATGGCAATATCGAATTTCATTATAAAAAAACAAGACGACTTACTATGAGAGAGTGCGCTAGAATTCAAACTTTTCCTGATAATTTTGTCTTTCAGGGTAGCGGGTCCTCAGCGTATGTTCAAGTTGGAAACGCCGTGCCGCCAGTCTTAGCTTGGCATATAGCGAAAAGCGTAAAGGATTTCTTCGAAAATGAAAAAAGGACGAGACCCAAAAGTAACAAGCAGGATAATGTCGTCTATTCGTTCTAAAAACACACGTCCAGAGATTATTTTTGGTAAGATTCTTTGGAAGAATAATTTAAGGTATAGAAAGCACTATGCGATTGCCGGCAAGCCAGATTTTGTGATTGTTTCCTCAAAATTAGCGGTATTCGTTGATGGAGATTTTTGGCATGGCAATAACTGGAAACTACGTGGAATAAAGGATCTCTCCACTGAATTAGCCACCTATAAAAAATTCTGGGCTAATAAAATAACAAATAATATTAAAAGAGATCAAAAGGCCAATCTTATTCTTAAGAAAGAAGGCTGGAAAGTTTTTAGATTTTGGGAAAGTGGCATTAAAAGAAAGCCGGAAACTCTATTAAAGAAGGTGTTGAAAGCTCATCACGCTCGTAAACCAGACGTGTAAATCTCAGAGGCATTGACCTCCTTAAATTCATTTTGCTTGTCAATAGCGCTCAGCCATTCTTTCTCATTGATTTTCAATCCAGGCAACATTTTACTTATTAATTTTGAGTTGTTGTATAAATGGGACAATACCCTAGGAGCCTTAACGATCTTCCCTGAAGTAAGAGTAATTTCCACTCTTCCTGCGGCGCTAAATAAATCCCTAAAAGAACTACAGATTGCTTGGTAATGTTGTAACAAATGAATAGCGGGTTTCAGATACTTTCGGTGTGATCCGGAGAATATTTCTGAATATAAAATCATAACCATGCATTTAAACTCCAACTGTACCGCATCATCCAAGTCACCAAAATTCTTTATGATGGGAATTGATTCGTTATCAATCCACCAGAGCTCCTCACCTGATTTTAAATGCTTACGGTAATATTCTTTGGCTTCCTTAATTGGATCAGCATTACAAAAACTCTCATAATCGATCCCAATTTTATCAAAAATACTCTCCCCTGACTTGAGCTCCATGTTGATTCTATAACGAGGATTGTGAGTAACAACGATTTCACTAAGACACTCCTCATAGGGTTTATATATCGCGTCAGCTTTTTTCTCTTTGCCCTGTTTACAGAAAAACATATATATCTTTTTTAGATCATCTACCCGGGTAGTCTCAGTTATGCTATTTCCAGTGGAAATCCATGTATCACCGCTTGTAAATTTAACCTCAATCCCAAAACTTCCAATTATAATGTCCGGAAAAGTCTGTTTGCCGGTTCTATAAAAATCTTCCTTATCCCCTTCTTTTAACCCTTTCTCTAAACAAATTGGCTTTATAACCTCGTAAAAAACAGCCTCAAAATCGTCCCCTGATTTAATTTTACTTAAATCACGTAACAATAGGCGTTTCTTAGCTTCGGCCAGAACGCTTAGGAAAAAATCTTCATTTATCTTTTGATTTATCATATCCCCTCTATTTCAGGGATATTATATCTTGCGGGGAGTTAAATTCTACATGAATTATGACAATAATGATTTGGACAGCGGTTGACTTAAAGCTTATTGTACTTTGTATGCCTGCCTTTAGCTTTTTCTATGGGGTATTTCTTTGCGTTTTTGGCCATTTTCTGATCAATGGCGCACGGAAGGTCTATTTTTAGATTATTCGCCAACTCAAAAAGGTATATTGCAACGTCCGCTAATTCGTCAGCAAGTTCATCTTTGCATTCCTTGGCATGCTTATCAACTTCCTGCGGTGTTTTCCACTGGAAGTGTTCTAAAACTTCCGCCGCCTCCAAGACTAAAGAAAGAGCTACGTCCTTATGATTGTGGAATTGTTTCCAATCTCTCTCTGCCCTGAATTTTAGAATCTTTTCAGTTATAACTTTTATTTCATTCACTTTATATCTTTTCAGCTTTCTTAAATTTATACGCCTCGACTTTTAAATTTTCCCCACTATGAAGAATCTCCAACATTTCTGTATCCCCATCAATATAGGTATCCTTTACCTTAAAATCCGTCCCTTGTGAAATAGTGATCCTGGGGCTGCGGCCGCCATCAGAAAAACCAATATCAATATCGTTAATGGCAACGGCAATATCTCCGATTTTAAAGGTGTCCTCCGAAGGATATTCCTTCTTTTTGTAGTTTGGATCCTTTGCTGCAAGCTCAGCATCGGCACTTGTTTTGAAGTATCCTATGATCTGGTCTCCGTAATCACCTTTGATATTGGGGTCAAACAAAACAAACGCTCCATCGAAGCCTACCTTAACATCATAGGACCTCTTGATGAATCTTGGTTTAGCAGAGATAGTTTTAGAATCTTTACTCATAGAATTTTCTCCCTTCATTCCTTCTTTTCAATAATATTTCCGTATCAACAAAATATAATATACACGAAATACGCTCCTAATTCAAGGAAATTATTTTTTTATTTTAGGTCCCGGCCTCCGTAAAGATCCGATATACTTCTGGAGAGATTTATCATTCACCAGCCAAACCATAGACTTTGTTGTAATTCTGGCAAGTCTTCCTTTTATGATATTCTTTGCGAGCAACCGTCGGAGATGGCTTGTCGAAAGGCCGGATTTTTCAGACGCTTCATATGTAGTAAATTCCATAACTATATATTACCTTTCCTGAATAATTAATAGACTTCCCAACTTGCTGTAAATTATATAAAATGTCTTGTAACTTCTAATACTGGAAATGTCTTCAGCCTTAAACCTCCACTTTTATCGCCCCATTAGTGCCCCACCCCATTAACGCCCCTTTCGCCCCTTAAGCTCTCTTTGATTACTTTAAACACTCCCTATTTGGCGAGTTTATGACGTGATTGTGGCGGGTTTGGCGTGATTATGACTTCCCACCGCTCAACTCCGCTTCGATCTTCTCCAGTTGCGCCTTTAGAATTTCCTTCGAGGGTAGATATAACTGGTATTTCGAGGCAAAAATGTTGGCTTCCTTGGGCAGGGTCAGCTCAACTAAAGTATCGTTCTTGCGATGGCAAAGCACTATGCCGATGGTGGGCAACTCGTCTTTAGTTTTTACATGACGGTCGAAATAATTGACATACATCTGCATTTGACCAAGATTCTGGTGGGTTAGCTTATCGCGCTTGAGATCGACGAGAACGTAACAACGCAAAAGACGGTTATAAAAGACAAGGTCAACATAAAAATGATCGTTATCGAAGGTGAACCGCTTCTGCCGGGATTCAAAAAGGAATCCCTTCCCCATTTCAAGAAGGAAGCTCTCGATCCTATCGATGATTGCCGTTTCTAACTCCTCTTCGCTATAACCTGACTTCTCTTCAATACCTAGAAACTCAAGCACCAAAGGATCCTTGATTATATCCAAAGCCTTTTCTACAGTCTGGCCCTTCAGCGACAAGCGACGGATTTCCTTCTTGTCGCGACTCAGGGCAAGACGTTCATAGAGAGAACTGGCGATCTGACGCTCAAGGTCACGACCTCCCCAGTTGCCTTCCCTCGCTTCAATTTCGTAAAATTGCCGTTCCTCTGGATTATCAATGGATAGAAGCGCGACATAATGAGACCAGCTCAGACTGAACTTCCGCAATAATTCAACAGACACCGCCTGCCAATTTAACGGAGCGGATGGCACCTTGCCAGATTCAACAGACAGTGCCTGTTGAATCGGATACTCGCGGTAAAACTGGCGGAATTTTCGCAAGTTCGTGGCTGATGACCCCTTCAGGCATAGCCTATCCGCCAAGCGCTCAATCAAGCGGCTGCCATACTTTGCCCGGTCGGCGCCGATCTGCTCATACTCCACGATATACCAACCGATCAGCCAATTCCGTGCAACCATGGCAATATCCACCGAACGGATTGCCTGACCCCGTAACTCCTGATGGGTTCGCTGACATAATTCAACTAATGCGTCAAAATTGAAGTCTGTTGAAATTACTTTCTTCTTGCTCATGCCTTTCCCCCTGCCTTATTGAAGTTGGGTGGTATTATAACACAAAAATAAATTTATCAAACCCGGCCGGATGAGCTCGATCCCATAAAAAAAGTTTTTATTTTATTTACCATTGCAGATATTTTAGCTGTTTCTTATTAGAAATCCAGAAGGTTTTGATAAGCAAGAACTAAAGGATGGCTGTTTATCCTAATACGACGACACCATTAGGATGTTTCTATTTTTTGCTGATCTATGTCGATCTGCCTTCGATATGTCTACATACCTATCAGTAATAACACTTGAACTATGCCTGGCATCATCCCGGACATGCTCCCTGGGCCGGCCACTTTTAATGTCTTCTGATATCCCTGTATGCCTTAACCAGTGGACAGTCGCGTGCCTCATTTCATTGGCCTCTTCTATTTTTTCATCTTTTAATAATGATTCAATGGTCCGGTCATAACATTTTTGAACTATAACTCGAATTTGTCTGGTGCTTGTAATACCGGTGGTACGGTTTTTATGTTTGGGGATTAGAGGCATTTCATCGTCAATAGAAGGAAGCGGTGGCAATTTTAAATGAATCCGGTAACGCTCCAGAGCTTTTAACATCTCATCACTAACACTGATCTCACCTTCTTTGTTCCCCTTACCTATTGTATAATACCACCACCGGCCTTCAGAATCTTTATAAAAATCCTTCATTTTAGGGATCCATCGTTCATT
>Ga0182027_10016559_pt1 | contig 10061 bp, 5 predicted proteins | sample 712E1DmetaG_FD_121300 | JGI IMG/M metagenome (GOLD analysis project Ga0182027, IMG submission 121300) | Permafrost microbial communities from Stordalen Mire, Sweden - 712E1D metaG (Illumina Assembly) | ecosystem: Environmental > Terrestrial > Soil > Wetlands > Permafrost | place: Sweden... | reverse complement strand
CTGTGGCATGATTTGTCCAGATTCTGATGAGCGCTGAACCGACACAACCGACGCCGTGCCACCCCCTGCCGGAATCGCCGGGCGAGGATTTTCGCACGACGCGCTGGACGCAGGTCAGCCGGGCGAAAGCCGATTCGCCGGAGGGCCGCCGCGCCCTGGCCGAACTATGCAGCGCCTACTATGAACCGGTGGCCGCATTCCTCCGCTGCGAGTTGCGGGATGCGGATGCCGCGCGCGAACTCGCGCATGACTTCTTCGCACACATGCTGGCGGGCGGGGCCATCGCCCGCGCCGAACAGGAACGCGGACGGTTCCGTTCCTATCTGCTCGGCGCGGTGAAGCACTTTCTCTCGCATCATCGTGAGGCGGTGCGAAGGCTCAAACGCGGCGGCGGACGGGAAAACATTTCGCTCAATGAAACCGAAGCTCGTTCGGTGCCGGATGCGAGCGTGTTGTCGCCCGATGCCGCTTTCGACCGGCAATGGGCGCTGACGGTGGTGGCGCACGCGCTGGAAGCCCTCCGGCGTGAATGCGTCGCTGAAGGGCGCACGGATTTTTTCGAGCAAGTCAAACCGTGGCTCACTGGCGATGCCGCGCGCGGCGACCAGGCGGCGCTGGCGGCCAGTTGCGGCATGAACGCGAACGCGCTGAAGGTTGCGGTGCACCGGTTGAAGCGGCGCTTCCGCCAGTTGCTGAAGGCGGAAGTTGCCGGCACGCTCGATGACCCCGGCCTGGTCGAGGCGGAGATGCGCGCTCTGTTCGCCGCCCTGGGAAGTTAAGAAAAATGTTGGTAACCAAACCACGCCGTCACGTCAGGACACCGGTATGAGCGAGTCAATTGCATCTGCGAACTCCTGCCCCAAGTGTGGTGCGGCGCTGCCTTCAGCGGCCACGGCCGGCCTGTGCCCGCGCTGTCTGATGGCCGAGGCGATGGCGCCAACGCAGGCTGGCGCGGAGCCGGCCGCGGTGCGGCAAACGCTCGCGCCGGCGGAGCTCGCGCCATTTTTTCCGCAGCTCGAAATCCTCGAATGTCTCGGCCGGGGCGGCATGGGCGTGGTTTACAAGGCGCGGCAAAAAACCTTGAACCGTTTCGTCGCGCTGAAACTGCTGGCGCCGGAGCGCGTGCGCGACACACAGTTTGCCGAACGCTTCACGCGCGAGGCGCAGGCCCTCGCCGCGCTGAGCCATCCGAACATCGTCACCATTTATGATTTTGGCCAGGCGGGCGGATTTTATTTCCTGCTCATGGAATTCGTGGACGGCCTCAATTTGCGTCAGCTCTTGCGCCTGCGAAAGTTCACGCCGGAAGAGGCGCTGGCGATCGTGCCGCCGCTGTGCGACGCGCTGCAACTGGCCCATGACCGGGGCATTGTCCACCGCGATATCAAGCCGGAGAACCTGCTGCTCGACAAAGATGGCCACGTGAAGGTCGCCGATTTTGGCATCGCCAAAATGCTGGGCGTCGTGGATGTCACCGGCAAAAGCGGCGGAACCTCCGCGCCGGAAAACTCCACGCAGGCCGCCGTTGGAACACCTGGTTACAGCGCACCCGAACAGAAGACCGATCCGCAGCGCGTGGACAGCCGGGCCGACATTTATTCGCTCGGCGTCGTTTTCTACGAAATGCTTACCGGCGAACTGCCCGGCAAACGCATCGAACCGCCATCGGCGAAAGTTCAAATTGACGTGCGCCTGGATGAAATCGTTCTGCGTGCCCTGGAGCGGGAACCGGAACGCCGTTACCAGACTGCGGGCGAACTCAAGACGGTAATCGAAACCGTTGTTGCTGAGACACTGAAGCTCGCCGGCGCCGGGAGTTATGCGCCGGGGACCGGGCCCCGGGGAACAACTGTGCTGTCGGCGCCACGCTGGACTCTCGCCGCCATCGCCGGTGCCGTGGGGATCGGATTTTTCCTGGTCGTGATTGTGTTGTGGCTCGTGGATTGGCCCGCATCCATTGACCCAAGCTTCGGTCACACACTCCCCCAAATCCTTTTTCACAGCGCCGTGCTGCCGGCCGGCCTGGTGGCCGTGCTTGCCGGCACGATTCTGGGGTGGATCGCCGTGGCCCGGATCCGCCGCTCGGCAGGCCGGCTCCGTGGCCTGAGATTGGCGGCTTTCGACGGCCTGTTCTTGCCACTACTAACGGTGGATTTTTTTATCCTGATCGTATGGGTTATCGCGGTGAAAGCTTTGGCGGCCAGCCGGGGTTTGGGCGGCTCGATGTTTCGCAACCTAGGGGACTTCGCGGCTGGCACACTGCTGCTTGGTCTGGCGACTGGATGGGTGGACTATCTGATTATCAGTCGGGTCTGGCGGGCGATAAGCGGGCGCGCCGGTGGCGCTCCCGTCCCAAACGCGCACACGGGACGTAGCCTGCGACGGCTGGCGGTCGCGCTGGGTTTGGCGGTTACTATCCTGTATCCAGGATACATTATCTTGACTGAAAACAGCCGCAAGGCCCGCTACGGCTGGGGCGTCGAAGCAGGAACAGAGCTAAATTACCAGGTATTCGAAGCGGACGCGGCGTTGGTGGACCAGTTGGTGCCATTTGATGTGCGCGAGCCGGGTAATGCACTTTCCAGCGCCGGGACTTATACATTAGCGCCATTATACACTGCGGCGGCTCAAATGGCAGAAATCGACGGCCCCATCCTGAGCGCCCTGCGACAACCTGCCGCCACCAACTCCGGCATCCTGGTCAATACCACCAAGAAGGGAGAAAGCATCTATCACTGGAGCCCGGACGCCTGGAACTACAAGACCGACCAGGCCAGCGGCAAAGGGCAGGGCTTCTGCGGCATGGGCCGCGATAGGCAGTCGGTCAGATTCCGGATACGCTACCAGGTCAGCCATATTGTTGGCGACAATGCGCGGCACCCCGTCACCGCAGAGATCTCCTACGATGGCCCAACGCCGCCGAGGGGAAAAGCGCGCGCCTTCTTCATCCCTTTCGGCCGCGACCAGCAGGCCAAATATCTGGTTATCGTGTTTGCAGCCAAGGCGGTTTCCAAGGGCACGGCCTCGGAACCGCCGTCGGCGGAGCAGACAACATTGGCCCAAACGCCAGCAGGTCCCGCCGACACCCGGTTGGGAAGCAAGGTAAAGTATACGAGCGAGCAAGCAAGCGTGCAGGACATCGTTCAGAGTCTGGCGGAGCAGGTGGGGCTGAGATATGACTGGCAGAAATCCCATGACCAAACCGACCCGCTTTGCCGCCAGTGGGTGCGGAACGTGGTCATCGAGGGCAAAACCTGCAATGAGGCTTTGGAGCAGGTTCTTAAACCGGTCAACCTCCGTTACCAGTTGGAGGAGGGCGTGCTCGTCTTGTCGCGCCAGGACGAAGGCACGTCGCCGGCCAGCCCGGTGGAGTTGAAATTGAAATGGCCGCTGGTGGGCGAGCGCGTTGTGTTAGACATGGAAATAAAAAGAAACGGCGAGTATCTCTACCCGGGCCAGCCCGATCGCCAGCAGGAGGACCTGACCTTGGAAAAGAAATTCGGGTTGACGGTGTTGAAGGCAACGCCCGGAGGCGGACATGAAGTGGAACTGGAGTTCCTCAGCATCCGGGATCGGATTGCCCTGGGAGGCAACACGATGCTGGATTTCGATTCGACCCAAGAATCATCGGCGTCCAGGACGAATTCGCTGACCGATTTATATGGAAAGGTTGTCGGCTCCAAAATCCGGTATTTCCTGAATGCCAGCAACGAGGTCGAGCGAATGGAAGGCGTTGATGAACTGGAGCAACGGTTATCGTCCGGTGCGTCGGCGGATGCTTCCGCATTTTCCAAGATTCAGTTTAGCGAAGGTTATCTCAAGCAGCTGATGAGCGGGCTGCACCTTTACCTGCCGCCCAAGGCGGTGCAACCGGGCGACACCTGGCCGATTCAGACGGAGATGGCCCTGGGCCCCCTCGGTACGGCGAGCATTGATCATACGGTTACTTTTCGAAATTGGGAACAGCACTGGAAACGCAACTGCGCCCGCCTGGAGTTTCAATCCACCATGAAAACCAAACCCGGTCCAAATTCAAATCCGGCGGGAACATCTGTTTCCAGTTTGGAGGGCACCAGTTCGGGTGTGGCCTGGTTCGATCCGGAACTAGGGATGGTCATTGAGACTGCCGCGAACACTGACATGAAAATGGTCATAAACAGGCCTATCAATCCGAGTGGAAACCCGGGCGCCTCCGGACCGCCGCCAGGCACGATTTACCAAACGCACGATGCCGACAATGCGACCATTCTCCAGCACTATGTCCTCGAAACGCCAGCCGCCGCAAACGCCGGCATCGGCGTCGCGCTGGGGGTGGACAAAGAAAACATCATCATCCAGGAGATCATTCCGGGTTTGCCCGCCGCGGCTCAAAAGGACATCCACGTCGGCGACCGGATCATCGCCGTTGCCCAGGACACCGGGCCGGCTGTCCCGGTTCAAGGTGGGAAGTTTGCACAAGCGGTTGATTTGATTCACGGCCCTGCGGGCACCACGGTCCGTCTGACGCTTGTCTCTTCCGGAGAAGACGACTCCCACGCCCGGGTTGTCAGTTTTGTGCGCGCTGAACTGAAAGCGCCGCCTCGCTGATTGGCATAAGATGGCTTGGACAGCCAACCACTACGAGCTTCAGGCGCTGATGGCATCGCCGTCGAGTCCACCCGCTCCGCCCCCAGCGCCGGGCAAATAAATCAAGTTCAGCCATCCCAACGGGATGAAATCAATCAGCCCAGGGTTGCGCTTGCCGCGTCGTAGCATGGCGAAGACGGGAGGAAGAGCGTATCCGTCTGGCTTTGCACATGGCGTAACAGTGAACCGCTTTGCCCTCGTCCTTTAGTGGGCATCACTAATGCATTAATCCTCCTTCCCAGCGCGTCCCCACAAATGTGGGGTGCGGGTGTGCCACCACCCAGCGCACAAATTCTCTCAAAATCCACCGAAACTGGTCCGGTTTGGAATCACCTAAATTGGGCTTCTGGCGGACAAAAAGGGTGGATTGATGAGATTTTGAAGTCGGGAGAAGATTTGGACATCTATGGAGATTATGGTTTCGATCCAAAACGATCGCCCAATCGAATCTGGAAGAATCCGTTCATGGCCTAGGTCCGGCCAAGCTGAGGCATTACTACTTGACTCACTGGTGGGTGGACGACTTCAAACAGAACACGACTGCATGACGCCATCGTCAAGAGTGGGCCGTTATCTGGTTTTGTCTATTCTCCTCTTGGTCTCCGCCACGGCGCACCCCGATGCGGCAGCACAGGTCATCTCCGACCCGAAGCCGGCAACAGCCAAAGAGCGCATCACGCTAATCGGTAAAACACCTTTGCCGGACCAGGTTCCATACTTAAACAAGAGTGAGTTCTTCTTTATGGGCAGTGGTGTGGCAGGCGCCGGTGGAACTGCAGATGGCAAGTGGGACTTCCTGGTCGGGCCGGACTACACTTGTCCGAATTATCTGAGCGACGAGGAGATCAGTCTGCTGATTGATGGCGCGCAACAACCGCTGACCATAAACATGCACCGCGCCAGGAATACGGGTATATTCTACGGGCTGGCCACCGTCGGGGATCTGGAGGTTTGCCTGCTTGACCACGCCAGTCGTGGCGAACCCTGGACGGCAAGGCTGGTGATAGTCAGAAACAAGTCCGTTACGGCCGCGCACAAGGCCAGCATCCAGGCCCGCGTAAACCCGCGGAAGGGTAACGGAAGAAGCGCTTCCATTGTCGGGGATTCAAACGGTCGCGCCGCCGGCGTCAGCCTGAAACTGGATACCTTGCTCAATTGCATGGCGGAGAGGGTATGCCAAAACTGGTCCAATCGGTTTGCGTTGATCGCCTTCAATGAACCGACCGCTTCCGCAAGCAACGACGGCGACGCCTTTATCCTCGATTCCGGGACCAGGAACCTCGCTCCCGGCGGTACTTACAGCGTCGCGCTTTACCACTACATGCACTATGAAGATGAAACCGACAGCGGCTGTCTCAACCTGGTCCGGGCAAGGAATCCGGTCAGCGACGCCGAACTTTGCATCAAGCAGTGGCAAAGCTGGTTTGCGGGCGTTGACGCCAAGTATTCTCTGGAGCGCATCAAAGATCAGCGGGCGCGGGACATCGTCGAGGGAGGTTTGGCGATCATCAAAATGAATCAAGCCCGTGACGGAGGGATCGTCTGCACTGAAAGAGCTTACGATATATCCTATGTGCGTGACGCCTACTGTGGTTTGCGGGGATTGAGCGAGAACGGTCATTTCGAGGAGTTGAAGAGTTTCATTCAATGGCTGGACCACAAGTATTCTGTGCATGGCTTCATTCCTAACGCGGCTCCCGTCGGAAGTGACAGTTACGTGCATCGAAGCGGTGCCGGCAGCGGGCCGTATCCTGAAGCCAACGCGGGAGTCGAGGTAACCGCGCTGTATCTGCTGGCGGCCAGGGACTACTACCACGCCACCCACGATCTCCAGACACTGACCAACAACGACGATTCGCTGCGGTATGCCATGGACATGCAATTGAAGCTAGCCCTCGCCAACGGCGGCAAATTGGAATTCAACGGCGACGAAACCGAGCTTGCCGCCGGAGACGTCGGGCCAACTGGGTTTGATGGCCATTTGTCGCACTACTGGTCCATGCCTTCTCTCGCCCTGTGCTCGGCTTCGCTGGATTTCTATATTCAATACCTGACTGCAAAAGGGGCCAATCCTGCGGCGTATCTGAACTCGCAGGACCAGCGGATTCTCAACCTCAATGAGGAACTCGGCAGGCTGAAGGAGGCCTTGGAGAGGGATTATTGGCGCACGGATATGCCGGAGTTTCCAGGCGGCTTTCACGACTGGGTTCGGGTCAAGAGCGACGGCAGTTCGCTGAGATATCCCGTCGTCAATTTTGCCCTTTTCCCGCTCTACTATGGCACACCGCTGCAATATCCCGAACGTGCCCGTAACGACGTTTTCTTCGTCCGGCAGTACTTCGATGAACCAGCCCATCTACTCCCGTTGCTCGGCATCCCGGGCGGGAGATCGCTAGGACACGATCTCGGGTACCTGCTCTGGTGTCAGGTTGCGGTCGGCGATCCTCAAAAAGCGGCTGTTTACGACGCGCTGATCAATGGCCCCACTGCCGGACGCTGGGGCACTTACAACGAATGCTACGACGGGGCGGGAGAGCCGAACGCCGGCAATGGTCTGCGCAGTTTTGAGACCGGCGTGAATATTGGCGCCATTGCCAAGTATTGGGGACTGGGCGGCGGTCCCATCCCGGGGGCCACGGCGACCGCAACATCCATCCCGGCGGGTACCTGGGTGCCGGTTGACGACACTTGCAAAGACATCAAGTATTCCGGGAAGTGGAGCTACAACGCCACAAGCCCGGGGTATTACCGGGCTACCTGCCACTATTCCAACGCAACAGGCAGCTACGCCGAGTATTCATTCACCGGCACCGCCATCAGATGGGTCGGAAGCAGGAACGACAACAAAGGCGATGCCGAGGTCTATATTGACGGCGTGCTGCGAAAAAGCGTGGACACCCGTGGTTCCTCCTGGATTCCGGGGCAGGTGCTTTATGAGGAGTCAGGGTTGCCGAACGCCAGACATACCATCAAAATCGTAGTTAAGGACGGAAGGTTTCAAGACATTGATGCCTTCGTGTATTGCACCGGCGAACCCCTGCCATGATGTGATCCAAAGACGATTCCTGTCACCGGAAGTCTGCCTGCCGCCACCAATCGACCCAAATTCCCATCAGGTTAGCGTGGAAGTACGCGGTGAAGGTTGCATAGAAGTCAAAAGCGGCAGGCCAAAATTAAGCGGCGGCTAATTTTCTCAAGCTGCCTCAGCAACCACCCTCTCCTTCGCTCTGGCTGTGGCCCATGCGGCAGGCGTGAACTCTTTGATCTGGGTAATCTTGGCGGCGGGCAAACGCATGAACAAATCTTTCAAATAATCGAATGGGTTGACCCCTGCCGGCGGCAACTGCCCAGCAGGACGTAGATCTTTGCCGTGCTACGGCGCGGCCAGCGGGCCCTGGACTGAATGATCACAATCCCTTTGGGATAACGTGCAGCGCGCAAGTTACGCACCGGTTTCACCTTTGCCCCGCTTCGTTTTCACGGCGAGCGCCAGCCAAAGCGCGCTGGCCACGATCAACGCCACCGGCAAAATCAAGACGGCCTTCTGCAAATTGCCGCCGAATGAATCGGAGAGCCGGCCGACGATTTCCGGCGACCACATATCGCCGAAGAGGTGGATCATGAAAATGGAAACGGCCATGGCGCTGGCGCGCAGATTCACGGGCGTGGTTTCCAGGATGAGCGTGTTGACCGGTCCGGCGGACAGGAACAGGAAGAACATCGCCGCTGCCAGAAACGACATGGACCAAAACGTTGACGTGGCGAGGAACGCGCCACCTGTGAGCGGCACAGCGACCAAAACCGAAAGCCCCAGCGTCCACGCGTAGCCGGCGCGATTGTGCTTCTGCCACTGGGTCGCGGCGAAACCGCCGATCATCGTGCCCAAGAATCCGGCAACCACGGTTACAGCGCCGAAGAAATAGGCTGCCTGTTCCACGGCCACGGCATGGACACGATGCAGAAACGTCGGCCCCCAAATTGCGAATGCGCCCAGCGCGAACGTGTAGGCCGTGTAGCCGAACACGACGAGCACATAGTCCGGGATGCGAAAGAGATTCACGATGTCGCGGACGGAAGATTTTTTTGCCGCTTCCACGGTCTTGCCCTCGGCCTGGCCGCGTTTGGGTTCGGCGAACGGCAACATCACAAGCGCGAGGAGCAAACCTGGTGCGCCGGCCCAGATGAAAGCATGCCGCCAGTCCCAGTGCTTGAGGATGAAGCCGCCCATGATCCAGCCCAGCGCCGCGCCGACGGGCAGTGCGGTGTAGAAAATGGTCAGCGCATTGTTCCGTTTCGCCGGAGCGTAACTGTCGGAAATCAGACTCGGACTGATGGTCGCATAGCTGGCTTCGCCCAGGCCCACCAGCATGCGGAACCCAATTATCATCGCAAAGGTCGCGGCGAACCCCGTCAGGATGGTGCCCACGCTCCAGACAAAAATGCCGGTAGCGATGAGCCATTTGCGCGAGCAACGGTCGCCCAGCCAGCCAAAGACGGGCGAGGTGACAAAATAGCCGATCATGAATGCCGTCACGAGCCGCCCGGCCTGACCGTCGTTGATGCCGAGATCTTTTTGCAACGGCGTCAACACGGCCGAGAGCACGTAGCGGTCGAGGTAATTGAACAGGTTGAGGCCGGTGAGGATGAATAGAACCCAAGCGGGCGAGAGTTGCTTGCGCGGGCCGGTGACTGTCATCGGCGGCAAAGCTAACCTTGCCGCCCCGAAGTGTAAATCGAAGAACTTCGGCCGCCATCGAAAATTGAGCCGGAGCGATGCAGTTGGCGTGCGGTAGTAGCGACGCCTCGTCGCTTGGGGGTGCCGGCGACGCCCTCGTCGCCGGACTTCCGGAGACAAACTGTTTTGTGTGGTCGGACGGATGCGCCGGGGGCGGCGCATTCACCCTGCGGCGACGAGGCGTCGCCGCCACCTTTGTCTGTGTCCGCCGAATCGGCACGCCCCACAAGCGGCTCAAGTCAGGTAGCGGAGACGACGGGCGCGGAAGCTTCAGATTTCACGGGCCCAATTTCTTCGGTGGCTCTTCCGGTTTTGGATCGGGTGGCCTCATGGGCGTCAGCGCTGCCAAAATGGACTTTTGCACCGTCAGATTGGATAGATTTCCCAGGTGACCGCCTTTCGGGAAGACCGTCAATTGCTCAGGGCCAAACGTGGCGTGGAGCCAAGCCAGGTCCTCGTCCGTCAGGAGAAAATCGTTTTGATTGACAATGACGCGGATGTTGGGGTTGGCGCGCAGCCCGGCGTCATACGTCTGCAAATCGCCGGATTTTTGCAGTGCCTCCTCCGCTCGCCTCGGCGCAGCCTCCGGCGCAGCCTGGGTCGGTAAGGCCAGACCCCGGGCCGAATAATACGGAATGGCAAACTTCTCAAAATAATCCTGGTAGGAATACTGAAGGATTTCCTGATACAACGGGTCGCG
>Ga0182027_10016558_pt1 | contig 10061 bp, 10 predicted proteins | sample 712E1DmetaG_FD_121300 | JGI IMG/M metagenome (GOLD analysis project Ga0182027, IMG submission 121300) | Permafrost microbial communities from Stordalen Mire, Sweden - 712E1D metaG (Illumina Assembly) | ecosystem: Environmental > Terrestrial > Soil > Wetlands > Permafrost | place: Sweden... | reverse complement strand
GGGGTAGGGGTAGGGCCACTTACAGGACAGAACTGATAGTATCTCTGCGCAGTGCTACCTACCGGAAAACAGCCTGTTACATTTCCCCCCAAGCTTTGGCATCGATATCCTTCATGAGGAGTACTAAGACTAGTAATGCAGGTACTTAGTGTATATGTGCAATCGTCCCAAAATTGAAAAAACAGACATTGTGAACAATCATTTCTAAATCCACTAATGTTGCAATTGTCGGAGCCCAAACTTGTGTCGGCGCAGTATTTATTGCCAACGCAACCGGGACTGAATGATGGAGCCGGAGGTATATACCCATCGGTGGTGCAGGCTCCCGCACAGGACGGATCACTTTCTGACATACTACACCAACACTGAGAGCCGGAACTACAGCTGGAAGATTGTTGACCGGTGTTTTGGAAACTCCAATGGCATTCATTATTGACACATTCATCGCCAGCAGCAACGCCAGTACCTAATGGCCCAACAGTCCCAGGGGGCCACCATCCATTGGGCTCGCAAAGATTTCTATTTTTACCGAGGTTGGAGCAAACAGTTGAGCAGGAAGCTCCTGCCGGTGTTGGAGTTAGTGTTGGGGTTGGTGTTGGTGTCCTTGTTGGAGTTGGTGTTGGTGTCCTTGTTGGAGTTGGTGTTGGTGTTGGTAGGGCTGTGCAGCACACTTGAGTACCGGAACAGGTATAGCTTGAATTATATTGAGAACCGCCGGGACAGTTCATCGGACTTGAGGCGCAAGATCCGCCATTGCTGTTGCAGGTGTAGGCTGGAGTGGTAGGGGTCGGGGTTGGTGTTGGATTTGCGCCTGGCAAGCAACAGATGTAAGAATAGTAACCGCCAGGGTAACAATCGGGATCATTGTATGATTTTAAAACAGTATAGGTTGAGGAATAATGAGAACAATTTCCGCTGAAATCGATGTTCAGAAAACAAGCTCCGCCACATTGTCCTGTAGGAGATGTAGTTGGGGTTGCCGTTGGCTCTCCACCGCCACCACCACCGCCCCCACCACCACCCCCACCACCACACGACGAATCAAGACTACAACTCATGCCACAGTATTGATCTCCGTACACACCACTACAAGCATACTCAGAATCGCTGCCACTACAAGAACTACTGCTGCCTCCACCATAACAGCTACAATCTTGGGTGCAATACCACTGAGCATTTGCCGGAAAAGCAACTTTAAAAGAAAAAATAAAAAGAGCAAAAATAAAAATTAGTAATTTTATCTTCATAGTGTAATCGGCGACCTGTATATCGCCCTGGTACCGTCAGCAGGAATTTGTATCTGTTGGAATTTTACTTCTTTTCCGTTTTTAAGAGTAAAAGGTTTGTCAAGCTTAATGTCAATAATCCAGGCTAGACTCTTGGGTATTGTTATTTTTTGGCGCTCCAGGGTTTTTATAAGAACCGGTTCAAGCTTCAAAGAGCCGAATATAATATTTACCACTTTGCCGGGCGTATCTGCGAGGGCTGTGTCTGCTGCTTTTTGACAATTTATTTTTGCAGGAAGGTTCATAAGAGAAAATGGCTTACATAAATCAGTAACTTTTGGTGTTGGGGTGGGGGCTGCAGTCTTTGTTGATAGCTTATCAGTAGTGGTAAATGCTATTTTGGTTAAGACAACAAGGAGAATAACTAGAATTAAAACCAAACCATAAAGAACTCCTTTATTAAGAGAGTAAATTAGTCTCACATAATTATATTAGTAGATTCCATAGGGGATTACAAGATGTTGCCTTGAATGAAAGTGGTTTATTATGGTTGGGGGAGATATTCCAATTTACCGTTAGCATCGGTTAAAAAGCTAGAGTAATCGAATTTCAATGTTTCTTGACTCGTTGTGAATTTACCGCCCGATATTATATACTCTACTATAGTATTTTTGGCGGTAGTTTCCAGCAATGGGGTTGTTGAGTTAACAAGTTTACCCGGCTGATCTGCGTTTTTAATCCTTGATACTGTGAAATCTCCTTCTTTCACTGTTTCCCACTCTAATACGGGAGCATCATCCAAGATTGGTAAAGCTTTTAAATCTCTTATGTCTTCAGGTGAGCTATAGCCAATTTCATATATTGTTCCATCACTTCTGGTAACCCTAATTGTAATACCATGAAAATAAGGAACACCAGCCTTAATTACATATGGATCCTTAAAAACTTCTATGGTTTTTGCGTCTTTATCTATGATTCCTGATGCTAATTGGGTTCCTGCTCTCTCAAAGGTAAGATTATATCTTGAATTTAAAGTAACAGGCTCCGGAAATTGAACACTATTAAAAACTTGCGGTTTTCTCTCTACTTTTACTTGGTCTCCTGGCTGTAATAAACCAGGAAAAGAAACAGTAGTTCTGAAATACCCTTGCTTATCTGATGGAGAAATAACATTACTGATTGAATTCATGTCAGCTTCTGTTGCCGGAACGGCATTAACTCCTGCTTTTATAGATTGAGTTTCCAACTCGTTATTAAAAGTTGAAGATATTTCAACGGATCTATGAATACCCGGAACATCAACGATACCGGTGCGGTCAAGCACATATGCTCCGCCGACTAATGTTCCTAAAGCTGCTACAGAAAGACCAACGCGCCCTATCTTGCTTTTTATCCAACTCTTTTTCTTGGGTTCAATTGTTTTGCTGTTAGATTTTGTTTCAGTACTCATAGATGCTTCATTTATTCTAGCACAAGTCTTTTAGAAATGCTATAGGTCTGTCAATAGTTATTTAAAAAGACAGCTTGTTAAGTTGTTGAAGCCTGAACTTTCTTTAGGAATCAAGCAGGTAAATACAGTCTCTGTTTCCGTTGCCGGAACAATAAACATACCGTAACCTTTTTTTACTTCGGCCGAGGCCTGAAAATTTTCGCAATAAGAACCTATTTCTACTATTTGACAATCTGATGCTGAATAAGAATTTTTAAAATAAGATGTAAGTAAAGAATTTGTCAAAGATGCTGTCGCTGTGGCCTTAACTGCATTTTGCAGTTGAACAAAAACTGCATAGCTATTTGGAATATTGGTGCTTTCTTTATAACCAAAATTAGCAGAGATACTTGAACTGCCAGAGGTAAATACGACACCGAAGTTGCGTTGGGAGCCATTGTTGGTTCCGTCAAGAGACAGTCCTTGTTTTATCTCAATTTTCTCCGGTAAAAATTCAGCCTTGATAGTGTCTTTAATATATTGAGTGAGCAGTGTCTTGGCTTTTTCCGCATTGTAATTAAAAACAGCAGGAGTAGGAGCCAGCGTAGGCTTTGCAGGAGTATAGAGTAGTTTCTTTTGTGCCACAGCCTGTCTTGGGAGCCAGCCGAGCTGTCTTGGGAAAGCGTCGGAGACGGAAAGGATATTAAAATAATTAAGCGCGCCGAACAAAAGCAGGAGAACAACTGCCACGAAAAAGATTTCAAATAACCCCACTTCCAAAAACGCCAGCTTACCCGGCTTGTTTTGTTGAGGCGCGGGAGAATTTTCTTCCATAATTTTATCCTAAGGCAAGTCAACGCTTATGTCAAGGAAAAGATGGCTATTGACAAAAATTAAGAAATATTGTTAAATATTAACAACTATGACAACTGTTACTATATCCCTTCCAACACAAATAGCCAAAAGAGTAGACGATGAGACAAGAACTCATGGATTTGCCACCCGTTCTGAATTTATGAGAAGCTTGTTAAGAAGATATTTTACTACTGAAATAAAGGAGGATTTAGTCTTTCAGGCTTTTCAGCCCAAACCATTAAAACAGGTCCGGGCTGCATTTGAAAAAACGGGTAAATATAATAAACAATTTATCGATAATTTAATTCAGGGGTTATCTGAGTCGTCTGTTTATGCTGATAAGATCTCTAAATGACAGGTTAAAAGTTTATTTGGTCAGGCATCAGCTTGAAAGGAAGTTTATAAAGCAGATAAAACTATTCCAGCAGAATCCTCAATATCCCTCTCTTCATACTGAATTATTGGAGCCCAAATCAGAAGGTGTTTATTCTTTCAGAATTGATAGAAGATATAGGGTATTATTTATAATAATAAATTCGGAAGCCGAAATTGTCGAAATAAACGACCATTATCAATAGCTTTTCTTCAATGTTATAATATACCAGTGAGGAAATTAATTTTGATTGATGGGAATGCGATTTTGCACCGCGCCTTTCACGCCCTGCCTCCACTAACCAATCCGGACGGAATTATTGTCAATGCTGTTTATGGCTTCTTCTCAATGTTTCTGAAAATTCTGGAAGACCAAAAGCCGGATTTTTTGGTAGTTTGTTTTGACAAAAAAGCTCCGACTTTCCGGAAAGAATTGTTCGTCGGTTACCAGGCCAAGCGGCCAAAGATGTCCGACGACCTGGTACCGCAAATTAAATTTGTCCACGAAATTTTGGCAAAGGCAAAAGTGGAAATTTTTGAAGTGGATGGGTACGAAGCGGATGACTTGATCGGGACGATTGCCGTGCAAGCAACTGGGGATCCCACCTTCGCTAAAGCTTCCACCTTCACTAAAGTTTCGGCGGACAAGTCGGCGGGCAAGCCTGTCAAAAGTGAAAAAAGTGACGTTGAAGTGTTCATTGTCTCGGGAGACAGGGATTTGCTGCAGCTGGTAAATTCCCGTGTCAAAATGATTGCGCCGGTTACCGGATTAACCAATATGATTATTTTTGATGAGGCCTCGGTTTTGCAGAAATATGGAATCAAACCTTCACAACTGGTTGATTACAAAGCTTTGGTGGGGGATGCTTCCGATAATTATCCGGGAGTAGCAGGCATTGGTCCTAAAACCGCGTCAACTTTAATTAAAGAATACGAAAGCTTGGAAAATATTTACCAAAATTTGGAGAAAATTAAAGCCAAAAATCCAAATTTGGCCTTAAAATTGGCGACCGACGCGGAAGCGGCGGGCTTGGCGCAGAAACTGGCGCAAGTTGTTTTGGACGCGCCCATCACTTTGGACATTGAGAAATCCAGCACAAAATTTTTGGACAGAGAAGGAATGATTAGAGAGTTTGAAAAATTCGGATTCAAAAGCCTGCTAAAACGATTATCTTTACCTGTTTCGGTAACTATTGAAAAAGTTCCTGGTGTTCAGTCATCGATGTTTGATTAATCAATTACTCAATTAACGAGTTAACGGATTAACGAATTAAAACTTTAAAAATATATGAAGATAAATAGGTTTGAAGAGTTGGGAATTTGGAAATTAAGCCTGAAGATAACAAAAGACATTTACGATTTTACTTCAAAAAGAGAATTCTCAAAAGATTTTGGCTTAAGAGATCAAATCAGGCGAGCAATTATATCCGTAAGTTCAAATATCGTAGAGGGATTTGAAAAAACAATAATAATGAATTTATAAGATTTTTAAAAATAGCCAAGGGGTCTATCGGCGAGGTTCGCAATCAGTTGCATATCGCACTAGCTGTCAGTTATATTACGCAAAGAGAGTTCGATTATACTTACGAGGAAACTGAAACATTAAGTAAGCAAATAGGCGGATTTATAAGTTATTTAGAAATGAAAAGAAAAGATAGACAGTTTACGAAAAAATAATCCGTTAATTTTCTAATTCGTTAACTGAATAGTTGATAAAATTAAGAAAGAAAAAATATGAAAGTTGCTTTGGTTCATGATTATATTAAGGAGTATGGGGGAGCGGAGAGAGTGCTGGAAGCGTTGACCGAGATATATCCTGACGCTCCGATTTACACCGCTTTTTATGATAAGGAAGGCACAGCTTACGGGCATTTTAAAAATAAGCAAATTATTTCCTCCTGGGCGCAGGACATTCCCTTTTTTGTCAGCAAACTGCACAGTCCCTTGCGGTTTTTAGCGCCATTTATCTGGGAAAGTTTTGATTTATCGGAGTATGACGTGGTTATTTCCTCGGCCAGCTGGTATATCACGAAAGGATTTAGAAAACGTTTTGAGCATAATGATCATTTTGTGGAAATTTGTTATTGCCATACGCCGCCGCGCTGGCTGTACGGCTACAATACTTCAGTTAATTTTCAAAAATATCCGTTAGTCAAAGCCTATGCTGCAATTGTCGGGCATTTTATGCGGCTGTATGATTTCAAAGCCGCGCAAAAAGTTGATTATTTTATCGCTAATTCCCAAGAGGTGGCCGGGAGAATTGCCAAGTTTTATAGGAGAAATTCGACGGTAATCTATCCCCCAGCAGGGTTGCCAAATTCGAAATTCGAAGCTCGAAATTCGAAGCTCGAAAAAGATTACTATTTAATCGTTTCCAGAATTGTCGGAGCCAAGGGTTTGGAAATAGCAATTGAGGCGGCTTTGAAAGGCGGATTTAAATTAAAAATCGCCGGTTCACCAAGCGGATATTATTCCTTAAATCATCCTGCCAAAGATAATGTAGAATTTTTGGGACAGGTCACGGATGAAGAATTGGTCAAATTGTACCAAGGCGCCAAAGCATTTCTGGCTTTATCTCGCGATGAAGATTTCGGTATCACTCCGGTCGAAGCGATGAGCGTTGGCACGCCGGTCATCGCCTTTAATGGGGGAGGATATAAGGAAACGGTGGTAGATAAAAAAACCGGCTTATTGTTTGACGACTATTCCGTTGACGGATTAATATCAGCAATTAAGCAATTTAACAATTTAACAATCAATCCTCAAGATTGCCTAAATCAAGCGCAGAAATTTTCCAAGGAAAGATTTAAGCAGGAAATCAAGGAATTTATCGAAAAAGCAGTAAAAGAAAGTGGAAAGAAATAAGCAATATGTAAATAAATTAAGCCTTACGATTGGGGCAATAATGGGACTATTGATTACAATTTATTTTCACTGGTCCTCCTCAAACTTGATTATGCCAGCGTGAAGCTCTAAAGATCTCATTTGACAGGTTGCCATCGGAATGGTATAAACAACCTTTATGCCATTAGCGGAATTTATTAGGCATCCTTTCGGTCCTCACGAAAAAAAGATAAAAGAAACCCTGAAGGAGATTCTATATCCACCGAAAATAAATTATAAAGATGGTCTTCCAAAGAATTTATCTTCCCGCAGCGAGCTTGACAAATTAGAACCGCTTAGGGAGTGGGCGGAGGAATCTCTGGCCAAAGGTTTGGACCGGGCTTCCTGGCGGATCCACGGCGATGGGCACATTGCCCGCACGGTTGTTTATGCAGGCCTGCTGTTGGAGAAGATGAAGGAAAACGGAAGCGTACAATTAAGTAGCGAGCAAAGAGCGGCGATAATGCTCGCCTGTGTCACGCATGATCTCCGATATAGATCAGATATGCTTGAGGTGGTAATCCCCGGAAAAATTGATGGTCATCAATCCAGAGCGAAAAAAGAACAATGGCTTAGGGGTATCTTTAACGATCTGGCAGAAAAAGGAGTACGTTATTTTTCGGGAGTTGAGGCAGATAAAGTAATCCAGCTAACTTCGCATATAAACCGTGTGCACGACCAAGTAGACGACTTGAAAGCTTTAGCGACTTTAAAGAAAGATTTTCCTGAAGATAATATAAAAGAGCTTCCGTTGGAATTAGAGATCTTTAAAGATATAGACGCAGGATTGGAAAGATTGAGAACGGAAGAGGCATTCATAAAAATACTTAACAGAGCGTTGATTACCAGGCCTTTTAAAAAAGAGATTCTTGAGATACCCTGGGTATATGCTAATTTACGCAGACTTCACGTTCCTCTTTTTAAGGAAACCCAACAGCTTTTGCCATTTGCAATCGAATTATTTGATCAAAGCATTAAAGATAAAGAATATAAAAAGAATCAATGGAAGGTGACTATGGATTGGGCGCAAAAACTTGGGGCGATTAAAGTATAGAAGGTTTTTTGATAGATTGCGAAATTGTGTCTTTCGGTCTAAAATAATTCCAAATGCCGGAACTTCCAGAAGTTGAAACTATACGCCTTGGGTTGCAAAAATATCTTCTTGGACGCGAGATTCAAGAGGTTGAGGTTAGAATTCCCAAAATGTTTTCGGGCAATAAAAATGATGTAATTGGAGCGAAAATTATTGGATTAAAAAGAATCGGCAAGAGTTTAATTATAGAACTGAATAATGATTTTGTGCTGGCGGTACACTTGAAGATGACCGGACAGCTCATTTATCAGGATCAAAAAACCAAAAATTTAGCTTTATCCCCTAAAGTTGGAGGAACGACATTGCCTTCTAAATATACCCACATCATTTTTAAGTTAAATGATGCCTTTCTGTATTACAACGATTTGCGTCAGTTTGGCTGGATCAAGGTAGTCAGGAAAGATCAGTTGATGCAAATTCCATTTTTCAAGGAAATGGGGCCGGAGCCCCTCGTCGCAAGCTCCTCGGGGCAAGCTCCTTTAAGTCTGGATAAGTTTAAGCAAATTATCAGCAAAGGCAATACTGTGATTAAGGTTTTGCTGATGGACCAGAAGAAAATTGGAGGGATCGGCAATATTTATGCCAACGATGCGCTGTTTAAAGCCAAAATTGATCCGCGAAGAAAAGCAAAAACCTTAACAGAGGAGGAAATTAAAAATCTTTACGACGCAATTTTTTTTATCCTGAAAAAGAGTCTTGAATACGGCGGATCTTCAGATGAAAATTATGTTAATGCATTAGGACAGGAGGGAAAATATCAGAATCATGCCTTGGTTTATGGGAAAGAAGGGGAGAGGTGCGGAATTTGCGGGGGGATTATTGAAAAAATAATGCTTGGCGGCCGCGGAACGTATTTTTGCCCCAAATGCCAACATTAATTCTTTAATTTGGGAATTGATTAAACTTAATCGTTGTGCTACCATTGGGAGGATTAATTTATGGAAAGTAACCATAAAGAAAAGATAGTTATTTCAGTCGGAGGATCCTTAATTTATCCCAATGGAGGAATTAATGCCGAATTTCTCATTGGACTTAATAAATTTGTCAGAACGAGACTGGCGGAAAAAAAGAACCGCCAGTTTTTTTTGATTGTAGGAGGAGGGGAGGTGTCCAGACAGTATAGAGACACCGGAAAAAAAGTAGTTGGCCACGACTTATCCAACGATGATTTGGATTGGCTGGGAATTCATGCGACCAGGCTTAATGCCCATTTGGTCAGAACGATCTTCAGAGATATTGCTCATCCGGCGATTATTGATGATTATAGCTTTATCAGAAAAGCGTGCGAGCCAGTAGTCGTTGGCGCTGGCTGGAGACCGGGCTGGTCCACAGATTATGATGCGGTGTTAGTCTGTGAAGATTATGGGCCAAGAACAATTATTAATTTAAGCAATATCAGTAAGGTTTATGACAAAGATCCGAATAAATATAAAGATGCCAAGCCGTTTGATAAACTTTCCTGGAAGGAATTGAGAAAATTGGTTGGCAACAAGTGGATTCCCGGAATGCATACTCCTTTTGATCTCGTGGCTGCCAAAAAAGCGCAAGATTTAAAGGTTAAAGTAGTTCTTATAAATGGAAATAATTTTGAAAATTTGGAAAATTATTTCAAGGGAAAAAAGTTTGTCGGGACAGTAATCGGATAATGTATCTTAAGCAAGTAATTCTCCAAAATTTCCGCAGCTACTCAAAGCAAGAGTTTAATTTTTCTAAAGACACGACCTTGATTGTCGGTCCGAATACGGCCGGCAAAAGTAACCTAATTGAAGCTATTTTCTTTTTAGTTACGGGCGGAAGTTTCCGGATAGACAAAGACGAGCAGTTGATAAAATTCGGCAAAGAAATCGCCAGAATTAAGGGTAAAGTTGATCAGGCGAATTTAGAGGTGGTGATTGCCAAAGGGGGAGTTTCAGGGAATTTCCGGCCCTTTAAAAAGTATTTGGTAAATGGGGTTAGCAAACGAAAAGTAGATTTTGTCGGCAACTTTTTCGCCGTCCTTTTTGCCCCGAATGATCTGGAGATTATAATTTCCGGTCCGTCCAAAAGACGAGACTTTATAGACAATATTTTAATCCAGACAGACCGGGAATACCGCCTGGCGATAGGGTTTTATGAAAAGGGTTTACGGATCAGAAACGCGCTTTTGCATAAAGCCAAGGAAACAGGCAGAAGATCAGAAAAAGAATTTGTTTATTGGGATAGT
>Ga0182027_10016557_pt1 | contig 10062 bp, 3 predicted proteins | sample 712E1DmetaG_FD_121300 | JGI IMG/M metagenome (GOLD analysis project Ga0182027, IMG submission 121300) | Permafrost microbial communities from Stordalen Mire, Sweden - 712E1D metaG (Illumina Assembly) | ecosystem: Environmental > Terrestrial > Soil > Wetlands > Permafrost | place: Sweden... | reverse complement strand
GATCAATTCGTGCGCTCCTCCAACACCCAATCCCAACCCTTTGTCTGGACAGCCACGGCCGATTCGATTCTGGCCAAGATTGAAAGACTATGTAACCGTATTTCTGGGACAGCACACTAGAATGAAATGGGCGGTTTTATGCGCGAACTCCAGCCATTGGGGGTCACGGCCCAATTCGTTGTAGAGGACGGAGTAAACCCAAAGAACCCGGCCCTGTGACCACATGACCTTGTCGTCGCTTTGCCGCGTGCCGTCGTCACGGAGAAGGGTGAACACGCCCCCAAACTCCCGGTCCACTCCATGCTCTAACCAGAATGGCAATACTTGACGGTGTAAATGGTCTTCATAATCTGAGCGGGATATCCAACTTCTATTATGCCGCCATAAGCACGCTGTCGGCTTTTTCCGCGGCGTACGTGGCGAGTTTTCTTTTCGCCTCCCCGTCGCCGGAGAGATTGCAGGGGTTGACCCATGCCATCCATCGCTCGGCTGGTGTCTCAAAACCCGGAAAACTCTGATCATCGATGTCGATAGGGATCACTGGACGGCATTGCAGACAGGCGGAGAGAGGTTGGGCAGAAACTGTTTTTCGCCCACTTTGGCCCGCTTGCGCCGGCATTTCGGACAAATCAAGATGATGCTGGCCACGCGCTCGCCTTCTACGCGCTGCACATGCCACCCTACGTCGATGGCTTCTTCCGCAGCAGGTAGCTTTTGGTCGCAATGCCAGCAGCGGCCTTTGCCCGTCGAGCAGATCGCGTATAGGGCAGCATTGACGTCAAGGTAAGAAGACTTACGTGCTTTGACCAGGCTCAAGCTCACCTCCTGCTGCCTTCAGGAAATTCTCGGCCATCGCGAGGAATTCTGATGCCTTTAAGAATAAGGAATCGGCTACATCCCCGAAGTTTCGCCCCGCAGGGGTACTGTAGTAGCTGCCGAAAAACCCCTAGAAAACGGGGCCAATCACCCTGACCCTCACCCTGCCCGAGCCCCGCCCCGCAGGGGTAGTGTAGTAGCTGCCGACGAACCCCTAGAAAACGGGGCCAACCACCCTGACCATCACCCTGCCCGAGCCCCCCCCCGCAGGGGCACAATATAGTAGCCGGGGGCAACGCCCCCGGAAAACCCAGCCAACCATCCCCCGACCCTGAAAGGGTCGCACGCTACCTCAGGACCACAGATAGCGCTCGTCATATTGAACCCCGTATTTGTTCAGCAGCACGACGAACTCTTGCTCGAAGGTCAGCTTCTTGTGCCTTTCCTTTTGGCCGGCAATGTACCGTTGTAGGGCTTCCACCTGCGACTGCCCAATCGTGAAAGCTCCATACCCATCTTGCCAGCCGAACGTCCGCAGGGCCGTCCCCTTGGTCTTGATCCATTTCGAGGAACTCTTCTTAATCTCTTCCATCAGGCGGCTCAGAGCCATGTTCTTCGACTGCGAGATCAACAGGTGAACATGGTTGCTAGTTCCTCTGGCGGCAAGACACCGCGAGTCCAGGTTCTTCGCCGTTCCGGCTATGTAGGCGTAGAGTTCGGGTTCCACTTCGGGAGTAATCATGGGGCGCCGGTCCTTCGTCGAGAAGACAACATGCACCCTCAAGCATACCAGCGTCTGCGCCATGTCCTTCTCTTCAGCCGATGTGACCCTTTCAGGGTCAAGCCAACATTGGGGCCACTTTCCGGGGGCGTTGCCCCCGGCTACTATATGAATCCCCTTCGGGGATTGGCTGGCATAACCCCAGCCGTACTTGCGTCCAGGCGAAGCCCCCCTCCATGATCACGGAAAGGGCAACCCGACATTTATTCGGGCAACCTTGTGCCCAAGGTCACACCGGCATCACCCACACACCACGCGCCTAACCGTCACCCATAGAGCTAGGCTGCCGCGTCGAACCCGTGCCTGAAGCTCTGCCCCGTAGGGGCGCAATATAGTAGCCGGGGGCAACGCCCCCGGAAAACCCAGCCAACCGCCCCCGACCCTGAAAGGGTCGCATCAACAGACGCCCGTGCGTAGGATTCGTCATGCCGCCCGCGTTATTCCAACGGCTCCCCCATTTTCAATTCACGGGATGTGACCCCTTCAGGGTCAAGCCTCGGTGGGGGCCTGCTTTCCGGGGGCGTTGCCCCCGGCTACTATATGAATCCCCTTCGGGGATTGGCTGGCGCTCCCACTGCCTACTGCTTTCTGCCGACTGCCTACTTTCTTCCTACGAGCACCCGCTCGTCGATCCGCAATTCATGCAGCGGTAGCAGGAGCCGTTGCGGACCATGATGGCGCCGCAATCGGAGCAGCTTGGCGCGTCGTCACTGTGTGCGACGCCCGCCAGGCCCGGCTGGCCCATCTCTGCGCCGTAACCTGCCGTTCCCCCCGCCGCCTGGGTGAACTGCGTGGCCAAGCCGGCGGCTTTCTCGACCTCCGTGCCGTTCAGTGAAGCGACGCTGGCATCCTCCTGAGGCTGCGCATCCTCAGGCAGGAACTTGTAGGCCATCCAGCGGAAGATGTAATCCATGATGGACTTCGCATAGCGGATCTCCGGGTTATTAGTCCAGCCGCTGGGCTCGAAGCGCATGTGGCTGAACTTGTCGCAAAGGACCTTGAGCGGCACGCCGTATTGCAGGGCCAGGGAGACGGCGGTGGCGAAAGAATCCATCAGGCCGGACACGGTGGAGCCTTCCTTGGCCATGGTGATGAAGATTTCGCCCGGCGTGCCGTCCTCGTAGAGCCCCACGGTCAGGTAACCCTCATGCGCGCCCACGGAGAACTTGTGCGTGATGGCGCGGCGTTCGTCACGCAGCTTGTGGCGGTAGGGCTTGGGCGTGGGCGGCGCAGGGGCGAGAGCTGGGGGCTGGGGGCTGGGAGCTAAGGTCCGGGCGTTGTCGGCCTTTTCCTGAACTCCTTCCGTTTCGTGCTTTCTGTCTCCTGACTCCTGAATCCTGACTCCTGAATCCTGCCCTTCGGGCTTCGCATCCGAGGTGTTGAGCGGTTGCACGCGCTTGGAGTAGTCGCGATAGATGGCGATGGACTTCAGGCCCAGGCGCCAGCCCTCGGTGTAAACATTGGCAATTTCTTCCGGCGTCGCTTCCTCCGGCATATTAACCGTTTTTGAAATAGCGCCGGAGAGGAACGGCTGCACTGCCGCCATCATGCGCACGTGCCCCATGTAGTGAATGGAACGCTTGCCGTTGGCGGGCTTCAGAGAGCAATCGAAAACGGGAAGGTGCTCCGGCTTGAGGCCCGGGGCGCCCTCGATGGTGCCGTGCTGGTCGATGTACTTCACGATGTCGTCGGTCTGCTGCTGCGTGTAGCCGAGTTTCAACAGTGCCCCCGGAACCACGCTGTTTACGATCTTCATCAGCCCGCCGCCCACCAGCTTCTTGTACTTCACCAGCGCCAGGTCGGGCTCAATGCCGGTGGTGTCGCAATCCATCATGAAGCCGATGGTCCCGGTGGGCGCCAGCACCGTCACCTGGGCGTTGCGGTAACCATACTTCATGCCGCTCGCCCGGCAATCGTCCCAGGTCCTCTTTGCACTCTCCCACAAATCCTCGGAAACGTTGTGCGAGTTGATCATCCCCAACGCTTCGCGGTGCATCGCGATCACGCCCAGGAACGGATCGCGGTTCAGCGGGTAGCCGGCGCAGGGGCCGATCTCAGCCGCAAGGCGCGAGGATTGGAGATACGCCTCGCCGTGCATCAGGGCGGTGATCGCGGCGGCGCAGTCGCGCCCGGCGTCCGAGTCATAAGGGAGGCCGTTGGCCATAAGCAGCGCACCCAGGTTGGCGTAACCCAATCCCAAGGGACGGAAGTCGTGCGAGTTGCGGGTAATCTTCTCCGTGGGATAGCTGGCGTTATCCACGATGATTTCCTGCGCCGTAATCATCACGTCCACGGCGTGCCGGAACCCCTCGACATCGAACTTGCCGTCGGGCGTGAGGAACTTCATCACGTTCAGAGAGGAGAGGTTGCAGGCCGAATCGTCCAAAAACATGTATTCGCTACAGGGATTGGAGGCGTTGATCGGCGCCGTGGCCTTGGAGGTGTGCCACTTGTTGATGGTGGTGTGGAACTGCATCCCCGGGTCGCCACATTGCCAAGTCGCTTCCGCAATCTTCTTCATCAGGTCGCGCGCCCGGTAGGACTTCGCCGGCTCGCCCGTGGAGATCTTGCGGGTGGTCCATTCCTTGTCCTCCACCACGGCCTTCATGAACTCATCGGTCACCCGCACGCTGTTGTTGGCGTTCTGGAAAAAGATGGAGCTGTAGGCTTCGCCGTCGATGGCGCTGTCGTAACCGGCGTCCACCAGCACCCGCGCCTTGCGCTCTTCCTTGGCTTTGCATTCAATAAACTCGACAATATCCGCGTGATCGATATTCAGGATGACCATCTTGGCCGCGCGGCGCGTCTTGCCGCCCGATTTGATGACCCCCGCAAACGCGTCATAGCCCTTCATGAACGATAAGGGACCGGAGGCCACACCGCCGCCCGACAGTGGTTCCACTGAGGACCTGAGTGGCGAGAGGTTCGTGCCCGTGCCCGAACCCCATTTGAAGAGCATCCCTTCAGTCTTGGCCAGAGTCAGGATGCTATCGAGGTTATCTTGGACGGAGTTAATAAAGCAGGCAGAGCACTGCGGGTGACGATAGGCCTCGGTCTCCTTCTGGACGCCGCCCGTGGCAGCATCCCAGTACCAACCGCTGCCTTGCGAATTCCGATGGTACTTGTGCCACAGGCCGCAGTTGAACCATACGGGTGAATTGAATGCCGCTTTTTGACGAACCAGGAGGTGCACCAGCTCGTCGTGGAAGTTTTTGGCGTCCTCCTCGGTGCGGAAGTAACTGCCCTCCACCCCCCACTGCGCGATGGTGTCCGCCACGCGGCTGATGAGCTGCCGCACACTCGACTCGCGCTCCGGCGTGCCCAGCTTTCCGTGGAAGTATTTCGACGCCACGATGTTGGTGGCCGTCTGTGACCACTCACTCGGCACTTCCACATCGCGTTGCTCGAAGATCACCAGCCCCTTCTCGTTCTGAATGGACGCCGTTCGCAACTCCCACTCGATCTCATCAAATGGAGGCGCGCCGGGCTTGGTGAAATAACGCTTCAGAGTAATGCCCTGTTGCTTCGCGCTCTCTTTTGTCGAAGTCATAGCTTCTGTTGCCATCGCGACGACGTCCCTCTCTGCCATGTTGGCCTCCTCGTGAATGTATTGGCGCTTGTTCCCTGGATTGCGGCGAGTCGTAATCCTGAAGAGCAACGGGATCACCGACCTCTTCTGGCCGCGCCACCCTTTGGGCGCAACCACCCCCCTCGCTCGACTTAGAGGAATCTAATCCAACCGGTTCGGTTTGTCAAGCCAAAAACACAACATATGGTGGGTATCTCTTTAGCACGTTCAAAATGTTGTGGGATGAGACTAGGCGGCACACGGGCTTAATGTCCGCACATCCTGGCACCCCACCAAGGAGTCCGCTGTCACTAATACCGCGGCCTGGTGCTTAGTTGCATTAATAACCGATATTGTTTATGCCCCTTGGAAGGGCGGGGCTTTAGCCCCGCCGCCCCGGGACGGGGAGTTGAATGGGCCTTTAGAGTCTGTGTGAAAACTCGTGTCTCGCATTGGCCAGCCTGGACCCCCGCTTCCGCGGGGGTGACAGCGCTGGATTTAGGGGCTGTATTCCGACCTGTCATTCCCGCGAAAGCGGGAATCCACGAGTTTTCACACAGACTCTTTAGGCCCTGAAACTGCGTCGCTTCGGGGGCTAAACAGGCTGCGGAAAAACTCGTCTCTGCCGTCATTCTGAGCGGAGCTTTGGAGTGCGGCAGCTTGCTGGCGGGCAATGATGCTCTCGGTTGCAATCCCCGCGAGCTTGCTCGCGGGGGGGAAAGCGGTCCCGCAACGCGGGACCGCACTCCAAAGCGGGCTGCGCCCGCGCAGGCTGTCGTGGCCCTCCGCGCCTGCCCTGACGAGTTTTTCCGCAGCCTGTAAAGCCCCGCCCTTCCATCCCCCGACGAATGAGGTCGCTGACTTTTGCAACTAAGCACGAGGTATTCCCGTCCTCCGCTACTCCACGCTTTTTACAACGGCCCACTAACCCGGGCCCCCTGGGTAGGCGGGTAAATCAGCGGGACGCGGAGGCAGCTTCTTGGGGTGCTTCTGGATCTCTTTCATCACCAGCTCGATGGCTTTTTCGAGCTGCGGGTCGCGGCCTTGCATAACCAAATCCGGCCGGTTATCGACTTCGATATCCGGGGCCACGCCGTGATTTTCAATCAGCCACTCGCTATTCGTCCCGTAGAGCGAGAATTCAGGGCGCGTAATGTAGCCGCCATCCATCAGAGGAATATAACCGCGAATGCCTCGCACCCCTCCCCAGGTGCGCATGCCAATAAGCGGCCCCAGCTTGTATTTCTTGAAGAAATAACTGACGAAGTCTCCGTCGGAGGCGGCATACTCATTGGTAACGCAGGCCATGTAACCATGGAACACCACATCCGGAACGGTGTTGCTCTCGAAGTTGCGGGCTGACTCCATTCCCGCCAGTATCCGGCGCAAGCGCTCAAAAATGATTTGATCCACGAAGCCGCCGCCGTTGTAACGCACGTCGATGATCAGGCCCTCTTTGCGGACCTGCGGGAAGAATTGCTTCACAAATTCGTTAAGCCCTTCCGCGCCCATATTGGGAATGTAAACATATCCCACCCGTCCGCCGCTGGCCTCTTCCACTTTCTTGCGGTTGGCGATGATCATGTCGAGTTCACGGAGGGAATACTCGCTCCCCAGTGGCTTCACCACCACTTTCCGCGCCCCTTCCTCGGTGGGCTTGGAGTTCACCGTCAGGGTGACGTTGTCATTCACTGTGTTGACGAACAATTCGTAAGGGTTCTGCGGCGCGCGCAAGGACTTGCCGTTCACGGCCAGCAGGTAGTCGCCCGGTTTCACATCCACGCCGGGCTCGGTAAGCGGCGAGCGGAGCGCGGCATCCCAGTTCTCTCCGGAATAAATCTTCTTGAAGCGGTAGAGCCCGCGGGCGGCGTCAGTTTCAAAATCCGCGCCCAACACGCCCACGTTAATAGGTTTCAAATCCGGGTAGTCACCGCCTCCCACATAGGTGTGGGAGTTGGAAAGTTCCCCGATCATTTCGCCCAGGACATAGGTCAAGTCGTACCGGTCGGCCAGGTAAGGCAGCAGTGGAGCATAGCGCTCGCGTTCCTTTTCCCAGTCCACGCCGTTCATGGAAGCTTCGAAGAAATAATCACGCTCCTGCCGCCACACCTCGTTGAAAATCTGGTTCCACTCGGCTTGCGGATCGACTTCCATGCGCATGGAAGCCAGATTCAGCGTGCCTTCGCCGGCTTTATGGGGTTCCTTTTCAGGCTTGGCGTCGATAATACCGAAGGTTTGCGGCCCCGGCATGCCTTCGTCTCCAGCGCCGCCGCCGGCCCCGCTGGGCGCGGCGTAGAGGATCTTCTTGCCGTCAAAGGAGAGCGCGTAGTTGGTGGCCGGAGTGATTAGGATGCTGTCCTTCCATTCGTTCATGTCGTAGGCGTGGATGGCCGGTGATTCACCCGGCAAGGGTCCGGAAAGGCCTGAGACGGGCATCGTTACGTAATAGACATAACCCTCCGCAGCTTTCAGCGCCCGGCTATTCTCCGCAGGAGTTGGCAAAGCCACAACGCGCTCGGCAATGCCCGCCAGGTCAATGCGGAAGTCCTTCGGGACCTCTCTCGCTGCCGGCGCTTCCTCGGCCTTCTTTTCCTCTTTTTTCTCTGTGGCCGGGCTCTCGGGTTTCTTCGCCCCGGCCTCGTCACTCTTGGGAGCAAAAGGCGAGGGCAGGTCGGAACGCAGCGTCACCACATAAACACGCGTTGCCTTAGGGTTGGAAAACTCGACGTCATAAACGCCCAGGACTTCATTGAAGTCACGGTTGGAAAGGAAATAGAGATATTTTCCGGCGGGGTCGAAGGTGGGATTCCAACTGTTGGTAAAGCTTGTCGTGACCGGCGTGATTTTCTTGTCGGCCAGCGAGAAAAGGTAAATCACCTGGTTTAGATTCTCAGCCGCCTTGGCGTAAACCACCCATTTGCTATCGGGAGCCCAATTGTAGTCGGTCAGGTCGGCATACTCGCCCTTGTCGATTTGGGCTGGCTTCTTCTCCACGATATCCACGTAGAAGAGCCGCGTCTCCTTATCCGCGTAGAGCAACTTCTTGCTGTCGGGCGACCAGACGGGAGGCAATCTGAACATCTTGCCGTCGCTGGTGATGCGGATTTCCTTTCCCATGCCGTCCTGCGGGATGATGTAAAGCTCGTCTTCACCGGAGCGGTCGGAGAAGTACGCGATCCATTTTCCGTCCGGTGACCACACAGAATTTTTCTCGTGGATGCCGGGCGTCCGGGTCAGGTTGCGGACGCTGCCTTCCTTGGCGGGCACTGTAAAGATGTCTCCGCGGGCCGTAAAGACGGCACGCTTTCCCTCGGGGGAGATGTCAAAGTCCGTGATGACCTCGCCGACTCCTGCCCAGTGCTTTCGCGCCAGGGGCCGGTCACCGGGCAGGTACACCGTTAACTTGCGCGCCTTCTGGCTTTTCAGGTCGAAGAGGTAAAGGAACCCACCGTTCTCAAAAGCGATGGAGTCAGGCCCCAGGCTGGGCCAGTTGACGTCGTAATCCTTAAAGTTGGTGAGTTGGCGAGTCTCTTTGGTCTTCAGGCTGTAACTGTAAAGGTTCACGCGGTGTTCCGGACCTCGGTCGGAACCGAAATAGATCGTGTCCCCGTGCCACATGGGGTAAGTGTCTGTGCCGGGGTAATCCGTGATGCGCTCGTAGGTGTTATTCTTGAAGTCATAGATTGCGATGTCCTGGGCCATGCCGCCCGTGTAGCGCTTCCAGGTGCGGAAGTTGCGGAAAATGCGGTTATAGGCGATCTTCGTGCCGTCCGGCGAAAAGGAGGTGAGCCCGCCTTTATCAATAGGAAGCCGCTCCGCCAGGCCGCCCTCGATGCTTATGCTGAAGAGCCGCCCGAACCAATCGTTGTAAGTGTCGCGCCGGGAAAGGAATAAGATGCGCTTGCTGTCCGGGAACCAGGTGATGACCATGTTGTTCGGCCCCATGCGCTCGGGCATGCTCACGGCATCCGGCAAGAACGTCAGTTGTTTGGGTTCGCCGCCTTCCGACGGAATAACGTAGACGTTGAAGTTGCCGTCGTACTGTGCCGAAAAGGCGATCCATTGGCCATCAGGCGAGAACTTGGGGAACAATTCCAGGCCCGGATGAGAGGTGATCCGCCGCGCTACACCGCCGGAGGTTGAGGTCAACCAAAGATCCCCTCCATAACTGAAAACAATCTTGTCCTTGTAAACGTCCGGAAAGCGCATCAGGCGGCCTTCGGTCATCTCCCCGGCAGAGGCTAGAGAGACGGAACAGAGCAAACTGATCGCCAGCCACTTCACAACTCGGTGCATGCTTTGCCCCCCAAGGACCGCGCTGAGCGGCGACCCAGACGCAACAGAATCAGCGTAATTTTACACCGCTTCGCGGCGAGCGGCACGCCTTGTTTGGCCCCATAGCAGGCGGTAGGCAGAAGGCAGTCTGCGGAAGACAGTCGGCAGCAGGCAGTGGTAGCTGACAGTAGACAGCCAGCCGGCGGTAGGCAATTCAATTCATAATTCATAATTCAGAATTGCCCCAAGCCTTGCGCCTTCCACCAACTAACAGCCTGTGTTTTCACCAAGATTCCCGTTTCAACGCGTAACTATGTTTGTTTTCTATAACATTCCCGCTTCTGCCTTGCCCGTGGAACGCCTCCCCTTTGTTTTCATAGACATTCCCGCGTCGTTGCGTCAAAAATAAAGTTCCTTTTCAAGGTCAATAGGCTCTCTTGAGCCGCAGCACAATTTGAGCGATTGATGCTGGCACGCGCCGGCGATGGGCAGTCCTTCGTCCCCAGTCCCTAGTACTACTACGTTATGTTATTGACCTCTCCTACGGGAGGTGCTAAGCTCCGGTTCATGACCGAGAGCGAAATCGAGAGAAGTCGAAAGCGCTTGGAACAATTTTTGGCCG
>Ga0182027_10016556_pt1 | contig 10062 bp, 6 predicted proteins | sample 712E1DmetaG_FD_121300 | JGI IMG/M metagenome (GOLD analysis project Ga0182027, IMG submission 121300) | Permafrost microbial communities from Stordalen Mire, Sweden - 712E1D metaG (Illumina Assembly) | ecosystem: Environmental > Terrestrial > Soil > Wetlands > Permafrost | place: Sweden... | reverse complement strand
TCCTCGGCTACATCGAGCAGGGCAAAAAGGAGGCCCGGCTCGCCTGGCAGGCGAAGCTCGCGCCGGAACTCGTGGCCAGCGGCGGCTATTACGTGCCGCCCACCGTCTTCGTGGACTGCCGGCCCGAGCACGTCATTGTGCGCGAGGAGATCTTCGGCCCGGTCGTGTCGATCCTCCGGGCGAAGGACCTCGACGAGGCGTTCGCACTCCTCAACCGCGCCGACTACGCTCTCACCGGTGGCATCTTCTCCCGCAGCCCGAGCACGATCGAGCGGGCGCGCCAGGAAATCATGGTCGGCAATCTCTATCTCAACCGTGGCATCACCGGGGCCGTGGTGGAGCGTCATCCCTTCGGCGGTTTCAAGATGTCCGGCGGCGGCACCAAGGCCGGCGGCCGCGGCTACCTCGAGAACTTCCTCTTCCCGCGGGCGATCGCCGAGAATACGCTGCGCCGGGGCTTCACTCCACCCGAGGAGGATTGAGGCAATAGGGGACCATTCAATTGTAGGAGCGCACTTGCTCGCGGTGACAAAAGATGAATCGCCTGCAAGCCCCGCCGCCGCGGCGCGGGCAAGCAGGCTCCTACGCGTCGGCCTTGCCGGTTTCGGCGGTGGACTTACCTCTGGACGAGGATTGCGTTGGGCTCATTCAGTTGCGCCGAGCCTATCTCGAACAAACCGCCGACCCAATGGTAGGGCGGGTTATCCCTAACCCGCCGGGCTGACTGGGTGGCAATAAATGGCGCGTTGCGGAAAACGCGCCCTACCTCACTTGCATGCTCCGAGGCAAACTCCGCCGGATTCTGGCCCGCCGCCAGCGCTCAGCGCCAGGCGCTCTTGACGTCGTTTAGGGCGGTCCGCGTTTCCATGACGCATTGTTCCAGCTGCGCCTCGGTCACCCCCGCCGCCGTCAGATGGGCCGGGGATACCTTCCAACAGGCGGACTCTCCCGGCAGGCCCTTGCCGAGCTGCACCACCACCCATCCGGTCAGGTTCAACAGATAGGCCTCTTCCGGCGCCTCCGGCACGCATTCCGGTTCCAGATGCAGGCGCACCGCCTCGCTCATCTGTCGCGGGAACTTCCAGTGCTCCATCAGCATTGCCCCGATCTCCGTGTTGGTCGTGCCAAACACCCGCCGCTCCCACGCCGGCAGCACCGGCTGCGTCGCCTCGCCCGGGTAGGCGCGGCCGGCCGCCGCTGCTGCCGGGAAGAGCCCGTCGAGGACGATCTTGCCGATGGACCGCAACAGCCCGCTGGCGTAGGCCAACGGCTCGTCGCCGCGCTTCTCCCGCGTCAGCCACTCCATCCCCAGCGCCGAGGCCACCGAATTCTCCCACACGAGCTGACCCGACACTTGGTGGATGCGAAGCTCGCTGTTAAACAGGTTTTGCGCGGCGATCACCCCGACCAGCCGGTGAATCTCCCGGAAGCCCAGCCGGTTGATCGCCTCATCGAGCGAACTGCAACGCTCGGTGAAACCGTAATAGGCGCCGTTGCTCGCCTGCAGGACACGGAAGGCCAGCGCGGCGTCGAGCCGCACCAGTTCCACCACCTGGTTCAAGCTCGAGTTCGGATCGGCCAGCAGTTTGCCGATCTGGCCGAAGACCTGGGGCGCCGAAGGCAGACGTTGACCAATCCGCACGACGTCTGCCCGGGTGACCGCCGCCACCGGGGTCTGCCTACCCGAGGCCGCAGAATGGTCGCCTGGATTCACGCCCGCCACTATAAGCCCAGTCGGCGCGCCCGCCAGCGGGAAAAGCGGGAAGCCCGCTGGTCGGTGCGACTCTGTTGGCAGGCAAAAAGGCGAATGCAGGTAGACGAAGCTTCGACCAGAATCCACCCTGGAGCCGCGGCGCCCCCGCCGCGGTTTCTCTAAAAAACGCGACGAGGGCGTCGCGTCACCATGTCCGGAGAGATACCGCCTACAGCCGGCTGATCAGGAGCTGGCGTTCGAAGATCAGCTCCTTCGGCAGGCGGTCGCGTAGGGTGTAAAACAACTCCTCCTGCTCGATCAGTTCCCGGGCCCACGCTTCGCGGTCCAGCGCCATGACCTGGTCGAACTGGGCCCGCGAGAAGTCGAGGCCCGTCCAGTCGAGATCCTCGTAGGCCGGCACCCAGCCGATCGGCGATTCGACCGCCGCGCCCCGGCCGCGCACTCGGTCCACGATCCATCGGAGCACGCGCATGTTCTCGCCAAATCCCGGCCAGAGAAATTTGCCCTCGGCGCTCTTGCGGAACCAGTTTACATGGAAAATCGCGGGCAGGTGCTTCACGCCCTTCTGCATCTGCAGCCAGTGGCCGAAGTAGTCGCCCATGTTGTAGCCGGCGAACGGCAGCATCGCCATCGGATCGCGCCGCACCTTGCCGACTGTGCCCGCCGCGGCCGCCGTCATCTCCGAGCCCATCGTGGCGCCGAGATAGACGCCGTGCGTCCAGTTGAACGCCTGAAACACGAGCGGCATGGTCGTGGCCCGGCGTCCGCCGAAAATGAAGGCACTGATCGGCACGCCTTCGGGCTTCTCCCAGTCTGGGTCGATCGTCGGACACTGGGAGGCGGGAGCGGTAAAGCGGGCGTTCGGGTGCGCGGCCTTGGCGCCGGTCTCCCTGGCCAGGGCGGGCGTCCAGGGGTTGCCCTGCCAGTCGAGGCACTCCGCGGGCGGTGTGTCGGTCATGCCCTCCCACCAGACGCCGCCGTCGGGTGTGAGCGCCACGTTCGTGAACACGCTGTTCTTCGCCAGCGATTTCATTGCGTTCGGGTTCGTCTTGTCCGACGTGCCCGGCGCGACGCCGAAGAACCCCGCCTCCGGATTGATGGCGTGAAGCCAGCCGTCGGGGCCCGGCTTGATCCACGCAATGTCGTCCCCCACGGTCCACACCTTCCAACCGCGGAAGGAGGCCGGCGGAATGAGCATGGCAAAATTGGTCTTGCCGCAGGCGCTGGGGAAGGCGGCGGCCACGTAGGTTTTCTCGCCCGCCGGATTCTCGACCCCGAGGATCAGCATGTGCTCGGCCATCCAGCCCTCCTCGCGCGCCATGGTCGAGGCGATGCGCAGGGCGTAGCACTTCTTGCCCAGCAGGGCGTTGCCACCATAGCCCGATCCGAACGACCAGATCTCGCGCGTCTCGGGAAAATGGACGATGTACTTCTCCTTGTTGCAGGGCCACGGCACGTCCTTCTGGCCGGGCGCCAGCGGCGCGCCCACCGTATGCATGCACGGGACAAAGGGCAGGCCCCGGTCAATCTCCTTGAACACCGCCGCGCCCACCCGGGCCATGATCCGCATGTTGACCACCACGTAGCCGGAGTCCGTCAGCTCGACTCCGATTTTGCTGATCGGCGACCCGATCGGGCCCATGCTGTAAGGCAGCACGTACAGCGTGCGCCCGCGCATGGAACCGTTGAACAACTTCGCCAGCGTCGCCTTCATCTCCACCGGGTCCCGCCAGTTGTTCGTCGGACCCGCCTCTTCGCGCGTCCGGCTGCAGATGAACGTACGCTCCTCGACGCGCGCCACGTCACCGACATCCGAGCGCGCGTAGTAGCAACCCGGCCAGCGCTGTTCGTTGAGCTTGATGAACGTGCCCCCCGCCTCCAACTCGCGGCAGAGTTCGTCGTTTTCCTCCGGGGAGCCGTCGACCCAGTGGACGCGGTCGGGTTTGCACAGCGCCACCATGTCGTTGACCCATTGGACGAGCGGTGCGTGCGTGCTGAGCGGGACCTGCGGATTCCTCGTATTCATGGCGGGCGGGACGGTATAAATCAGTTTTGGTTTGGCAAAAACGAAACCCTGTACCCGGATGGAGAAAGAGCAACTTCTTCGTTAATTAGCCCAACTGAAATCTGCCATTTTCTCCGCCGCCCGCCGTTCCCGGCCCCCGAGTTGCCCCCAGCCATTCCAATCATGAACAAACTCTGCACGTTCGGCGGCGCCGCCGTGGGCGGCTATGCGGGCTGGTTCCTGGGCCAGCAGTTTGGGTACGGCGTGGCCTTCGCGCTGAGCGGGTTGGGGTCGCTGTTGGGCGTCTATGCCGGCTGGAAGCTCGCCCAGCGCCTGCGTTGAGCGGGGGGTGGACCTTCCGGCGCGTGGTCCGACCGTGGCGTGGATCTCCCGATCCATGACCTCCCCCGACCCAATCCACGGGTCTGGAGACCCGTGCCACCGCCCCGGCCTCAGCCGGGCGGCTCCGGCGCCACGGCCGGCTCGATGTGCACCGCCACGTTCGTGACGGACAGCGGCGCCGCGATCAGGGCGCCCTTGACGGCGTGGGCGATCGCGTGGCCCTGTCGCACCGAGAGATCCCCGTCGACATGCACGTGGATGTCGACGAGATAGCCCAAGCCGCTCTTCAACACGCGGCATTTCTCGACGAAGCGCACGCCCTCGACGGCCGCCGCCACCTTGCGGACCTCTTCCTCGAACTCGTGCGCCACCGCGGTGTCCATCACTTCGAGCACCGCGCCGCGAGCGATGCCGAAGCCGTTGTAGGCGATCACGCCGCTGGCCGCGAGCGCCGCCCAGGCATCCGCCGTCGCATAGCCCGGGCCCCCGACCAGCGCGATGCTGATGCCGACAAACGCCGCGGCCGAGGTCAGCGCATCGGAACGGTGGTGCCAGGCCTCGGCCTTCAGCGCCGTGCTGTCCATCGCCTGGCCCGCCCGCATCATCCGCCGCGACACATACTCCTTGGCGCCAACGACCACAACGAGGACCACCAGCGTCGCCCAATGGGGCGTGGTCTGTGGGTGCCGGATCCCGTCAATGCTGTGGGCGCCGATCCACCACGCCGCATAGAAAATGAAAAGCGACACGACCAGCGCGGCCAGCGGCTCCGCCTTCCCGTGGCCGTAGGGATGGTCGGCGTCCGGAGGTCGCGCCGCGATGCGGACACCGCCCCAAACCAGGAGCGAGGAGATGATGTCGATCGCCGATTCGACGCCGTCGGCGATCAGCGCCTGGGAATGGCCGAGGATGCCCGCGGCAAACTTCCCCGCCGCGAGCGTCACATTGAGGCCCGCTCCGCGCAGGACCAGGCCCGCGCTGCGGCCGGCCCGCACGGCCACCTGGGCCGGGGCCGCCGCCGGCGGTGCTGGTTTCGCTTCCATCGGTTGCTCCCTAGCCCGGATTTTTCACACTTTCAGATCCGCACCGACACACCCCGCCCTGTCGGGCACCCCTCTCCAGAGGGGATTTCGCCTGCGACGCTCCGAGTCCCCTCTCCCGAGAGGGGTGGCGCGAAGCGACGGGGGGTGTGCATCGGCCAAGCCGGGTGTGAAAAATGCGGGCTATTTGCATTGAACAGGCTATGGTTCCGCGGCGGAGTATTGTGTAACACATCCGGGCTAGCAGGCGCTCCGGCCCAAGACAAGTTTGTCCGCCGGCCGGCCCGCGACCGGGCCTCCGGCGGGGTTGACCCCCGGAGCGTTCGGCCCAAGCTCCCTGCGAACCGGCTCCGGCATGGCCGACATCTCCATTTCCGCTGATCCCGTGAAACAATTCTCGGTTTTCACCGAGAACCGGGTGGGCCGCCTCTACGATCTGACGTCGTTGCTCGCCCAGCACGACGTGCATGTCATGGCGGTGAACCTGCTCGACATCAGCGAGAGTGCGCTCGTCCGCATGATCGTGGATGATCCGGACCGGGCGCGCGAACTGCTCGTGCACCACCGCTTCTCCTACAGCGAAGGCGATATTCTCGCGGTGGAAGTCGCCGGCGAGACGAATCTCAAGCAAGTGCTGGCCGCCCTGCTGGAAGCCGAGATCAACATCCATTATCTTTACGCCTTCACCAAGCGCCCGGAGGGGCGGGCCGCCTTCGCCCTCCGCGTGGAGGATGCCGAGATCGGGGCGCAGGCGCTCGGTCACCGCGGGTTCCGGGTGCTGACCCAGCGGGATATTTCGCGCTGAGGCTCATCCGAAGGCGACCCTTCGGTGTTGTTTCGGCGATCGCCAGTTGCAATCCGGAATACTCCGGTTTTGTTGCCCCCAACCTGAATAAGAGCACTTCCGCCGCTCTGCGGCGGGAGCCCGCTCTTGGGCGTGCCGTCCCGCGGGCGGCCGCTTTTCCCTCCCTCGCCTCCAACCCCTGCAGATCCAGTCTCCCATGATGCATTTCTCTTTGCGGCGGCGGGCCGCGCTCGCCGCCACGTTGTTTGGTTCGTCCACCGCCGCCCGCGCCGGCGAAGCCGATCTCCAGCTCCCCGACCTGCATGCCGTTTCCTTCCCCTTGTTCGGCGGCCAGATCTCCGGACTGGCGGTGTTGAGTGCCGGCCTCGCCGTCTGCGGCATCGGCATCCTGTTCGGAGTCTGGCAGTACGTCCAGACCTGGCGGCTCCCCGTGCATCCCGCGATGGCCGCGGTTTCCCACACCATCTGGGAGACGTGCAAAACCTACCTGGTGCAACAGGGCCGCTTCCTCGTCGGACTCTGGGGTTTGATCGCGGTCTGCATCGCGTACTATTTCACCGGCCTGTCGCACCAGCCGCCCCTCCACGTGACCGTCATCCTGCTCTGCTCAGTGCTCGGCATCCTCGGCAGTTACGGCGTGGCCTGGGCCGGCATCCGGATCAATACCGTGGCCAACTCCCGCACGGCGTTTTCCGCGCTCCGGGGCAACGCGCTCGCCACTCTGCAGATTCCGCTGCGTTCCGGCATGAGTGTGGGCCTGCTGCTTGTGTCGATCGAACTGCTCTGCATGATCGCCATCCTCGCCTTCCTCCCGGCCCCGCTGGCGGGCCCGTGCTTCATCGGCTTTGCCATCGGCGAATCGCTCGGCGCGAGCGCCCTGCGCATCGGCGGCGGCATCTTCACCAAGATCGCCGACATCGGCGCCGACTTGATGAAGATCGTCTTCCAGCTGCCGGAGGACGATCCGCGCAACCCGGGCGTCATCGCCGACTGCACCGGTGACAACGCCGGCGACTCGGTCGGCCCCACCGCCGACGGTTTCGAGACCTACGGCGTCACCGGCGTCGCTCTCATCGCCTTTCTGGCCCTGGCGCTGGTGCACGACCCCGTCATGTGCGGCACGCTCATCGTGTGGCTGTTCGCCATGAGAATCCTGATGATCCTCACCTCGCTCGGCGCCTACCTGCTCAACGAGGGCATGAGCCGCACCCTCTACGGCCAGCACAACGACTTCGATCTGGAGGCGCCGCTGACCAACCTGGTCTGGATCACCTCGGTCGTGTCCATCCTCGTTACCTTCCTGGCCAGCTACCTGCTGCTGGGCGGACTGCCGGGCCACAACGGCCTGTGGTGGAGCCTCGCGGTCATCATCAGCCTCGGCACGATCGCCGGCGCCCTCATCCCCGAATTCACCCGCGTGTTCACCAGCACCAAGTCGCGCCATGTGCACGAAATCGTCGTCGCCTCGCGCCAGGGCGGCGCCTCCCTCAACATCCTGTCCGGGCTGGTGGCGGGCAATTTTTCCGCCTTCTGGACGGGTCTGGTCATCCTCGCGCTTATGGCCGGGGCTTACCATTTCTCGCTGCACATCTCCGTGGCGGGTCTGATGCCGGCGGGTCTCGAGTTCGCCGCCCCGATCTTTGCCTTCGGCCTCGTCGCCTTCGGCTTCCTCGGGATGGGCCCGGTCACGATCGCGGTCGACAGCTTCGGCCCGGTCACGGACAACGCGCAATCGGTCTTCGAGCTCTCGCAGATCGAAAAACGGCCGGACGTGGCCGGCGAGATCGAGCGGGACTTCGGGTTCCGGCCGGATTTCGCCACCGCCAAGCTCTCGCTGGAACGCGGCGACGGCGCGGGCAACACTTTCAAGGCCACCGCCAAGCCCGTCCTGATCGGCACCGCGGTGGTGGGCGCTACCACGATGGTCTTCGGCATCATTCTGATGCTTGAGCGCGCGTTTGGCGGCGCGGTGGATAAACTCAGCCTAGTGCGCCCCCAAGTCGTGCTCGGCCTGATCATGGGTGGCGCGGTCATCTACTGGTTCACCGGCGCGTCCATCCAGGCCGTCGTCACCGGCGCCTACCGCGCCGTGGTGTACATCAAGCGGCACATGCGCCTGGACGCCTCCACCGCCTCGACCCGCGACTCCAAGGAGATCGTGCGGATCTGCACGCAGTACGCCCAGCGCGGCATGATCAACATCTTCATCGTCATCTTCTGCTTCGCCCTCGCCCTGCCGTTCTTCGACCCGTACTTCTTCATCGGCTACCTCATCGGCCTGGCGTTCTTCGGGCTGTTCCAGGCCCTCTTCATGGCCAACGCCGGCGGCGCCTGGGACAACGCCAAGAAGATCGTCGAGGTCGACCTGCGCCAAAAGAACACCGCGCTGCACGCCGCCACGGTGGTGGGCGACACGGTCGGCGACCCGTTCAAGGACACGGCCGCCGTCTCGCTCAATCCCGTGATCAAGTTCACCACGCTGTTCGGCCTGCTGGCGGTGGAGATCGCCGTGAAGCTGGCCAACAACGACCTGAAATACGCGATCGGCGCCGGCATTTTCATCGTCGGGCTGGTGTTCGTCCACCGCAGCTTTGCGCGCATGCGGATCCCCGATGATCCGGCCGACGACGCCGCGGTCCGGGCCGAGATGCGTGAGTTCTGAGTCGGAATGGGCACGCTGTTGCGACGAAGCTGCCTCGAACAGAGGAGAGACCAAATGGTCGGGCGGGTTATCCCTAACCCGCCGCCAATTACTTTCTGAAGCGCGGCGCGTTGCGGAAAACGCGCCCTACCTCAAATCAATGAGCGAGCCGGCGCCGGGCGGCGCGGCTCATCACGACATTCGATGCGCCGCATTGAGTTTTTCGATTAACCTTTCGCGCGCGCTCCGGGTATGCTTGCGGTGCCGCCTGGAAAACGCCTGAACCGCCGTACCCCATGATCGCTCCCCCTGCCCCTGCTGCGTCCGCTCCGTCCGGTCGCACCACCGCCTTTCCCGGCGCGCGCGGCGCGCTGGTTCTGCTGCTGCTCATCAACCTGCTCAATTACATCGACCGCAATGTCCTCGCCGCCGTCGTTCCCTGGCTCAAGGGTACCTTCTTCCGCAATGGCGATGCCAGCGGCGGCAACGCCATCCTGGGAGCGATTGTCGCGTGGTCGCAGCAGCATCTGGGGTTCAAGCCGGAAAACGCGCTGATCGGGGTGCTCGGCACCGCGTTCATGGTCATCTACACGATCGGCGCACCGGTGTTCGGCCGTCTGGCCGAGCGGCGTTCCCGGTGGCTGTTGGTCGGGATCGCGGTGATCCTCTGGAGCCTGGCCAGCGGCGCCTCCGGCTGGGCCGCCACTTTCGTCGCGCTGTTATTCACCCGCTGTTTCGTCGGGATCGGCGAGGCGGCCTACGGGCCGGTGGCTCCCGCGCTCATCTCCGATTTTTACCCCAAGCATGTCCGCGGCCAGGTGCTGGCCTGGTTCTACATGGCGATTCCGGTCGGCACCGCGCTCGGGTATGTGCTCGGCGAAACCGTGGCCAAATCCGGGCTCGGTCCCTGGGGCGCCCGGGTTCTCGGCGCCAATCCGGAGAGCTGGCGTTGGGCGTTCTACCTGGTCGTCGGGCCGGGTCTCGTGCTGGGGATTTGGAGCCTGTTCATGCGCGAACCGCCCCGGGGTCAGACCGATCTCGCCCAGGCGGCCCCGGCGGCCAGCGTGCGGTGGCGCGACTACCTCGTGCTGGTGCACACGCCGTCTTATGTGTTCTGCACCCTGGGCATGGCCGCGATGACCTTTGCCATGGGTGGCATCGCCTTCTGGATGCCCTTCTACCTCCTCGGTCGCCCCGGCACGGGCAGTACGCCGATTGCCACGTTCGGGATCATCGTTGTCGTCTCGGGTTTGCTTGGAACGTTCCTGGGCGGAATCGCGGGTGACCGGCTCCGGTCGCGCCATCCCGGATCGTATTTCCTCGTCTCCGGCGCGGCCATGCTGACGGGCGTCCCCTTTTTCCTCGGCGCGCTGTGGGTGCCATTCCCGCTCAGCTGGGTCCTCATCTTCCTCGCCTGCTTCTGCCTCTTCTTCAACACGGGCCCGACGAACACGATCCTGGCCAACGTCAGCCACCCGTCGCTCCGCGCCGCCGGTTTCGCCCTGAATATCTTCG
>Ga0182027_10016555_pt1 | contig 10063 bp, 6 predicted proteins | sample 712E1DmetaG_FD_121300 | JGI IMG/M metagenome (GOLD analysis project Ga0182027, IMG submission 121300) | Permafrost microbial communities from Stordalen Mire, Sweden - 712E1D metaG (Illumina Assembly) | ecosystem: Environmental > Terrestrial > Soil > Wetlands > Permafrost | place: Sweden... | reverse complement strand
TTAATATACAACCAACAATTACAGTCAGTACAATTTTCAAATAAATGAAGGTAATGTAATTGGCAGAAGATCAAGGAAAAAAAAATAATTGTCCGGACTACACGTTCCCAGAACAAACAATTTTCCGACAGGTGAAAAATTTCCCCTTTTTTGGATACCTCCATAAATTATTCCCCGAAATAAACTTTTTTGTGACAAAAAAAAGACGACCATTGATGATTATTTGCGAAACAGTGAATATATGTAATAATGATTGCATTATCTGTGCCCATAGTAAAATGACCCGGAAAAAAGAGACAATGTCCTTGGAATTGTTTGAAAAGGTTGTGCAGGATTATTGTGAAATGGGTGGCGGAAAATTATCCCTGACACCCATGATCGGTGATATTTTTTTAGATAAGTATCTCATCGATCGCCTAAAAATATTAAAAAAATATCCTAAAATTACCGGACTTTCAGTGACCACCAATGCGGTTCTATCTGACCGATATAATGATCTCGAATTAAAATTTATTTTGTCCAGTTTTGAAAGATTCCATATATCAATATACGGACTTGATGGAGAAGAATATCAAACAATGACCCAAAAGTCACATTATACCAGAATGCTTTTGAATGTCGCAAAAATTGTTGAACTGGCAGATAATAAAAATAATATTGTCTTTGGTTTTCGATTTTTAAAAAGTCATACTGACGATGAAATACGAATATGGATACATGAACATTTCAAACATGACATCCAATTCTTTCATACTCGAACATACTCAAACTGGGGAAACCAAATTGATACTTCGAAAAAATTACCGTTCGATGGCGAATGGATTCCCTTATCAGAGAACACAACTCAGTGTCTCGTCCCGATTTTTGCATGCCAGATTTTTTCCAATGGAGACGTATCATTTTGTGCATGCCCTGATTTTGACATAAACAATGAACTAAAATTGGGAAACATTAGACACGAACATCTGATAGATCTATATAATTCTGATAAATGTGAACGTTTATTCAATTTTTATAGGTATATGCCAGATTTCTGTAAAAGGTGTACATTTTTCCGGCCCATTTCAGATCTGCCCAATTATGCAATTACTTTCGATAATCCAATAAATTTTATCGGGGGCTAATTTTTCGGTCAACATGTCAAATTTATATGAAGGAGATAATCTCTTATCCCGGAAGGGTGGATTTTATGAGGGTTAGGGATAAATAAAATAGTGAGACTCCCCAACTTTCAATTATTGTGTCAAACAATTATTTCTTAAGGATTCAATAATATATTCTATTTCACGGGGATATACGGATGGACGATAATACAATAGAAATCCGCGACAATGACATCAATGTCGAAGAAATTATGACAAAGATCCGGGAGAATATCCGGAGGCGACAAGCCGCAGGAGAACTTCCCCCTAATCCGGATTCCTTTATTGAGCCCACTTCAAAAAAATGCTCGGGGGAGGAATCAAACAATTCGATCAAACGTGATCTGACATATATCAATGCTTATTGGGATGTACAGAATTACGATTACCTAATCAGTTCCCATCAACCCCTTATTGGCAAATTCCTTGTTAAAGGTCGCCAGATTATTAACGGGGAAGTTCACCGGTATATTGATTTCACAATCTCCCGTCAGACGGAATTCAATGCCTGTCTCGTCAGGATTATTACCCATGCTTTACAACGATATACCGAATTGAACGAGCGCCAACAGGAACTGAACGAGCGCCAACAGGAACTGAACGAGCGCCAACAGGAACTGAACAAGCGCCAACAGGCTCTGGAAACAGAATTTCCCTCTTTTAAATCAGAAGTCAAAGAAAATATTGATCATCGTGTGAATGAACTCTTTAACCAGGTGGAATTGGATATCTGTGGACGGGCATGGCTTGCCCATGTGCTTGAGGATCGAATTCAAACCAAACTTACAGAGAAAACCACACCTCCTTCGGCACCAGTATTAAAAGAAAATGCAAATTATTTCCTTTTCGAAGAGCGGTTCAGGGGTTCACGGGAAGAGATCAGACAGCGGCAGCTGGCTTTCCTTCCTTGTTTTGAAAAATGTTCACGGGTCCTTGACATTGGGTGCGGCAGGGGGGAGTTCCTTGAAATTCTCAGGGACCATAATATCGGGGGTATCGGAGTTGATAGTGATCCGGATATGGTGGCATTCTGCCGGTCCCGCCAGCTCGAAGTGGAGAACTCCGATGCAATTTCATATCTTGAGACACTCGAAGATAAAAGTCTTGACGGAATCTTTATCGACCAGGTTGTGGAGCACCTGGAACCACGTTACCTTATCCGTCTGTTGGCGCTTTGCCACCAGAAAATGAAATTTGGATACACTATTGTCGTTGAAACAGTTAATCCCCTGTCATTTGTATCGTTTGTTAACTTCTATGTTGATATGACCCACAAGAGACCGGTTCATCCGGAAACGCTGCAGTATCTCCTCAGTGCAACCGGATTCCGGGAATGCGAGAAGAAGTTTTTCTCACCGGTTTCCGAAGAGAGCCGACTGAATAAGATTACGGATATTCCAAATGCGGATGATCCTTCCTTAAAAAATATTGAGTCATATAACCATAATATCGACCTGTTGAATTTTGTCCTTTTCGGCGCTCAGGATTATGCGGTAATCGGGAAAAAGTGAAGTAATGAGGTTCAACCAATTAAATTCATGTTTAAGTTTTGGTGATGCGATTACTCATCACACCTTTGAAATAGATAAAATTCTCCGTACTTGGGGATTTGAAACCAAAATATTTGCTGGCTCCATTGACAAAAATTTTGCTTCCTATCAGTGTAAGCTTCCTGGCAACATCGAGAATGACTCGCGTTATAAAAAATATATAAACAATACAGAAGATATTTTGCTATTCCATTATTCTGTTCATTGTGACAATATTTCATTTTACAAAGGGACTAAAAATAAAAAAATTTTTGAATATCATAACATAACCCCTCATGAGTATTTTCGAGGTTATGAAAATTTCACTGAATTGCTTTGTTTAAACGGAAGGAAAGAATTATCAAATCTGTCTGACTGTGATTGGGCTGTTGGGGATTCTGAATATAACCGAAGAGAATTAATCGAGCATAATTTTGATGAATCCAAAACGGATGTCTTGCCCATATTTATCTCCTTTGAAAAATTTGACGAAGCTGGAATTAATGAAAATTTAGTTAAGCAATATCATGATGGATGGGTAAACCTGATTTTCGTCGGCAGGATTGCACCAAATAAAAAGATAGAAGATATAATAAAGTGTTTTTACTATTACCATAACGGTATAAACAAAAGATCCAGGTTATTTTTAATCGGCTCCTTATTTCTTGATAAATATAACAAAGAATTAAACGATCTAACAAACCAGCTCAATCTGGAGAGGAACGTCATATTTACGGATAAAGTATGTCTTTCAGATTTGAAAACATACTATAGTTTATCTGATGTATTTATCTGTATGAGTGAACATGAAGGTTTTTGCGTTCCTCTTTTGGAGTGTATGTATTTTAAAATTCCAATACTTGCCTATAATTCAACGGCAATCCCATTCACTCTGGACAAATCCGGTGTATTAATCAATACAAAAAATTATAATGAAATTGCTGAATTAATACATATAGTTGTTTCGGATTCTAAAATACGAGATCAGATCATTAAAAAAGAGACGGAACGTCTCAAGGACTTTGATATAGATAAAAGCAAAATAAAACTAAAACAAATAATTGAGAGGGTAATTTAATAAAATTCAAGGGATATGTTCATGGTAACCATATAATGTGGGGATTCTGAATACACACTCTTTGGTGCAGAGAACAATACTGTTGTTGGGAAATAGTGATTCATAGATGGTTCAGGTTCATCAGTTTCATCCGAGCGTGGCATACGGTGATGCTATCGGGAACTCCATTCAGGAATTGAAAATAATTCTCACTGAATTGGGGTATAAATCCGAAATATTTGCTCAATATATCCATCCCAGGATCCTGAATGTAAAAAATTATTCTGAATATTCAAAATACAGCTCTCCTGATAATATCATCATACTCCATTATTCGATCGGATATGATCCGGAAATTTTAAAGTATTTTAAATCTTTACCCGATAAAAAAATATTAATTTATCACAATATCACACCTTCGGGTTTTTTCAAAGGTGTCAACGATATCTATGAGCATTCAACGAGACGAGGCCGCGAGGAACTGAGTGAAATTAAAAAAATAATTTCAATTGCTCTGGGAGACTCCCAGTTTAATGTCGACGAATTGAGACGTCACGGATTTAACAATACTGATATTCTGCCCATACCTGTCAATTTTAAAAGGTTTGAAATTGCGGGAACTTCAGATATTATCCAAAAATATTCCGATGATTCAGTGAATATTCTTACGGTCGCACGAATAAGCCCAAATAAAAAAATAGAAGATGTTATTAAAACTTTCTATTTTTATAAAAAAGGGATTAATCCTCATTCACGGTTATTTCTTGTTGGATCAAGTGAAGGAATGGAAACGTATTATTCTGAATTGAAAGATCTCATCGCACGATTACAGCTTGAAGATGTCCATTTTTCCGGATTTGTTTCAGAGGCGGATCTGATCGCTTATTATCGTATCAGCGACGTTTTTATAACGATGAGTGAACACGAGGGTTTTTGCGTACCACTCCTGGAAAGTATGTATTTTGATATACCGGTTATTGCGAATAATTCTTCGGCAATACCCCAAACGATGGGTAATGCCGGGATTCTCATCAACGAAAAAAACCCGATTCATATTGCAGAAATAATCAACCTTTTAATCGTTGATCACGATTTCAGAGAGAAGATCGTCCAACAGCAACAGCAAAGACTCAAAGATTTTGACAGGGATAAAATAAAAGAAAAATTATCCTCAATAATCTCATCTCTGATTCAAACCAGGTCTTACGGAAATATTATCTATCGCATTGAAGGTCCTTTTGACAGCAGTTACAGTCTGGCCCTTGTTAACCGTGAGATGGCTCTTGCATTAGATAAGTTGTACCCGGGAAAAGTTGCGCTCCATTCGACAGAAGGCCCCGGGGATTTTGAACCGGATCAGGCCTTCCTATCAAAACATCCTGATATAGAAGAGTTATGGAATAAATCAAAACTGAACGTTCAATCGGATGTCGTGGGAAGGAATCTTTATCCTCCGAGGGTATCAGGGATGCAGGGTAAAATAAATATTCTGACCGACTATGGATGGGAAGAATCCGGTTTTCCCCAGAAATACGTTGATGCTTTCAACCGGGAACTTGATGGCATTGCTGTCACTTCTACGTATGTAAAAAAAGTCCTCATTGATAACGGAGTACGTGTGCCAATTTCAGCAGTTGGTGATGGTGCAGATCATATTCTCAGGACACAACCTAAACGGTTATCGAAAAACCTGGGGACAAAATTCAAATTTTTACATGTTTCTTCCGGATTCCCCAGAAAAGGGATTGACGTTTTATTGTCTGCATATGTCAGGGCCTTCTCGAAAAATGACAACGTATCCCTCATCATAAAGACATTTCCGAATATCCACAATAATGTCGAAGATCAGATTGAAAAAATAAAACTCTGCAATCCCGATTGTGGAGAAATAATATCATTTAACCAGGATTTGGATAATGAGTATCTCATCGATCTTTATAATCAATGCGATGTCCTTGTAGCGCCAAGCCGGGGAGAGGGGTTCGGTCTCCCGATTGCAGAAGCGATGCTTTGCGGTTTGCCAGTAATCACTACAGGTTATGGCGGACAAATGGATTTTTGTGATAATGAAAATGCCTGGTTCATTGATTATACTTTCAAAAAGACGGAAACCCACATGGATCTCGAAGATTCCGTCTGGGCTGAACCCGATACAAGGCATCTGGCGGAACTAATGAGGAAAGTCCGTAGTCTGTCACCGGCCGAAAAAGCCAAAAAAACGATAAAAGCACGAGAAAATATACAAGATAATTACTCATGGGCAATGTGTGCCTCGAGACTTGATACGTTTATTAATTCCACAGATTTCACTCGGGGGCCCGAAAATAAGAAGATATCGCTCGGTTGGGTAACTTCATGGAATACAAAGTGCGGGATAGCTACCTATTCGAAATATTTATTGAATAATCTTGATGCGGGGCTGTTTGATCTGTTTATTTTTGCAAGCACAAAAGATATTCCCATCTGTCCCGATGAAAACTTTGTATACCGGACATGGGAAGATAACATCCAGACGGACTTGTCGGTGCTTACGTCCCATATATTAGTGAGAAAATTAGACACTGTTGTTTTCCAATTTAACTTTGGTTTTTTTAATCTCGATGCATTCGAAAATATGATCACAACTCTTCTGCACGAAAGAATAAAAATTATTATTTTTTTCCACTCAACAGCCGATGTCGTGAGGGAAAATTGGATGGCATCACTGCAATCAATCTCAAAAACCCTGAAGATGGTTGATCGATTATTCGTCCACAGTGTAGATGATCTGAACAGATTCAAACAGTTTGGATTGGTTGATAACGTTGCGTTATTTCCCCAAGGCGTTCTCAGGTATAATTATGAAGACTCCGAGTTTATCAAAAAACAATTTGACATTTCGGAAAAGAAAATTATTGCTACGTACGGATTCTTGTTGCCGCATAAAGGAATAAAAGAATTGATTTTAACTTTTTACCAACTCTGTAAAACCCACCCGCAAATTCATCTTCTGTTAATAAACGCTGTTTATCCAATTCCGGAATCTGACTCACTGAAATCTGAGTGTATCAGCCTGATCAATGAGTTGAATTTAGCAGGCAAGATCACACTCATTACAGAGTACCTGACAGATAACGAATCCATTTTGCTATTAAAATGTGCGGATTTGGTTATTTTTCCCTATCAGAATACCCAGGAATCCTCAAGTGCTGCGGTGAGGCATGGTATTACTTCATTAAAGCCGGTAGTTTGTACTCCACTTCCCATCTTCAATGATGTGTCCGCGGTTGTTCATTTCCTTCCGGGGATATCACCTGAAGACATGCTGACTGGATTATCTGCGCTTCTTGATGACGAAAATCTATTATATTCTAAAACGGATCACCAGAAAGAGTGGATTGAAAGTCATTCATGGGATATACTCACGAAAAGACTCCAGAATATTATTTGGGCTATTACAAGATCAAACAACGAATAGTTCTTCCATGTGTCATATTAATAGAAATGGTATTGATTAAATGCTTGACCCGTGTTACAATATTTATTCAGATCCTTTTACAAGTATCTGTAGACGTAAGAATAAAGATGTGTTAAATCTTCATTCCGTGTTAGGTCAGTATTTCGAAAAACACTGTCTTTTAACATAATTCTGGTATGCCAATTTACGGTAAACCTGGTAATGAGTATGGAAGACAAAATAACCCCAAGTAAAAAGCTAGCGAGGATAGAATATGGTTTCTCTAAAATCATCGCTAATAAAAAAATCTTAATTCTTCTAATCATCCCACTTATTTTACTTTTAATCGATAATAGGTGGATTTTTCCGAATCCTTTCTCTGGATTTGCAGATGATTGGTTATATACCGGATATTTTTTGAATTTTCAGAGTTTTCATTCGGTGTTTGGGGACTTATATTTCTCAAGCAGATTACCGTGGATAATCCCGGGTTATCTCATCTATAACCTATTCCCGGTAAGTATCAGTGTATACTTGCTCCATCTTATTTTTTATTATTGTAGCATAATTTCAATTTATCTGATCTTAAGATATACCATCAGTGAACAGGCAGGTTTTCTATCTGCTTTACTTTTTTCTTTTTACCCCTTTTTTATGCGGGAAATTGGTGCGAATTATGTCTTTGGTGCAATTATTGCGTATCAATTCCTGACGCTTCTTATGATTACAAAATCGAAGAATTCAAAAAACAGATTCTTTTTTCTTTTTTTTGCAGGATCTTTCTCAGTATTAATGCTTTTCTCTAATTTGTTTACCATAATTCTCCTGCCGACAATCGGGCTGTATTATATTGCCATGTATTATGACAATATCCCCGAGAAGATAATTCCCTCTGCTGCTGCATTTGCCCTTGGAACTCTATCTGTTTTTGGTTTAATGGGTATTTTTAACATGATACTCGTGGGAAATTTTGATTTCTATTCTCCACAGATTCGAGCTTTATTTTATTATTCGAACGTGACAAACGAATGGTGGCATCCTTTATCCGAATGGATTTTTAATACCCCTTGGCTGATTCTCCCTGTAATTGGTGCAGTAATTTCCGTCATATATATGATAACTATCATCCATTCATCAGAAAAAAGAAACACTGTACATCTGTTTTTCGTCCTGAATTATCTCATGCTTTTTGTCCTATTCTTCGGTATGGAATTATCCGGAAAAACCGTGTATGAGGCAGTATATTATACTTCCATTATTTTCCCTTCACTTTTCCTGGCATGGGGTCTCTTTTTGCACAGGATGTTTGAAAAATTTTCAAATAAAAACGAGGCCTGTTTCTCTTACTTGTGTGTTGTCCTTCTCGTTCTCGGATATGTCATTGAGACAAGGAGTTCAATAGAGGAATTTTTCATTACAGATACCCTCCTTTGGATTGACGCATTTTTTATTATCGCGATTATTGCCTTTTTTTATTGTTTTAATCGGATAATAAACCAAAAAAATCTTATGATATTGGGATTTTTTTTAATTTGTTTATTAGTTATATTGTATATTGGAAATTTTTCGGTTGCCTTCGAGAATGGTTTTGATTCCTATGAAAACGGGTATTACGCGATTATGGATTCGACTATTCTGATAAAGGAGACATTCCCCGGCTCTGATGTAAAGTTTTGGTATAATACCAGTGAATCTTATAACAAAGTATCTTATGGTAATTTCTTTACTCTGGTGAATTGCGTATATTTATGGGGGCGGAGTAAATATAGCTCGGACTTTCCCTTACTCCCATTTGATGAAGGGCCCAATACTTCCCTTACCAATCAATATCAAAATATTGTCGTTCTTTCAACAAATGATAATGCATCGGAGATGGTGAATTTATCATTTTCAAAATACGATGAAAGACCTGTATTAATATCCCGTCATGTAATTCAACACAACAAAATACGATTCAATCTTATTTTTTTAAAAGTGCCCAAAGAAAAGGCTTCATAGAGTGCACTATCGAAACGAACACAAGCCAAGGGAGATCACCACGAAGTACTGAAAATGTAATCCTGCAATCCTCCGTAAAAAAGGATTTTTACTGCTGAAGACCAGTTACAGAAAAATGTTTAAACTATTCATTACTTGGAGAGGATAGTTAAAAATAAGGGCTCCCAATACGATTAAACCCAACGCAAATATCATCCATCTCCTGATTCGTTCCCTGAAGGTTAAATGCGATAAACCTATCACAACTAAAAAACCCAGCGACGCAATTGCATAACACACTTTCAATGGAATTTCCTTTAATGCAATGACGGAGATTATCGTAACAAACATAAGCAATCCATATGCTACAAGTGTGGGCAGATTCAAAACGGATTTAGAACCGAACCGTTCTGTTTTCCCTATTATACCGCCAGTACATCAACAGTGGTTGATTAGTTACTTGCAATTGGTTACATCATAAAAAAACAAATTTACACTCGTGTTCAAATATCGTTGAGTTCGGAATAGGATGGGAAAATCTTACTCTTGCACTTGCTCTGATAGGCCACAGGGTAACCTGCGTGTAAGTTGAGAAAAGATTTATCGATTTAATAAAATCCATAACACAGGGAGTGAAAAAACAATGTACTATTACAACAATTCAAAATCAGTCCCGGGCTTTATTATATATGGTCCGTATATTTCATTACCATCTGGTAATTATACCCTAAATTTAACAATTAAAGCGAATAACATTTCTGATGTAAATGCTCGACTTATGACAAGTGATATATCACTATATGAAGACGGTTCGTTACAGAAACAGGAGATTATAACCTCAAAAGATCTATTTGTGTTGGATTTAGGGATCAATCCTACAAGTTTACCATTTAAAATAGGGTAATATGCTATTTTAACACCT